>ENA-UEOL01001994-UEOL01001994.1-human-gut-metagenome-genome-assembly--contig:-NODE-1994-length-12092-cov-12.119850_pt1 | contig 12092 bp, 10 predicted proteins | sample MGYA00242884_ERZ507884 | MGnify/ENA primary metagenome ERZ507884 (study PRJEB26167, sample SAMN06115417) | human gut metagenome | host: Homo sapiens | place: China:Chongqing | collected 2015-03-06... | reverse complement strand
CTATTTACCTATTGAAGTTCTTATTTAATACCTTAAATCCAATACCATAAATTTTCTTTTTTACCTTTTAAACTAATAGCAATTCCCCAATAGCACTGCAAAGATACAGCTTTTCTTAAACCACACAAAAAAAGCATGAATCTGCGTGTTATGCAAATTCATGCTTTTCTTTATTTTACAGTTCAGAAAACCGATTAAAATTCACCGGAATTACGAAGGTCACTCATCAAATCTTCATAGAAAGCGGCACGTGCTGTATTCCAATAAGGAGTAATCCACAAGAATGCAATACCGAAAGTGATGAGGCCCAACAAGAACCAGCCGATAAAGCTAAGGTCGAGTAAGAACAAACGCATCTTGTTTCCGCTCATCAAGCGCATACTTTCTTCTATGGCAGCATTAAATTTGAGTTCAGGATGGTCTTTCAGTAAATAAGGAGTCAACGCATACGAATATCCCTTAATGATTCCAGGGATAATGAGCAACAACATCCACAAGAACTGATATACAGACGATAAAAGCATAGTACCAAGGATACGACCGTAGTCCTTGAATCCTTCGCCTAAAGTATTAAGTTCTACGTCTCTTCCACGAACTACATTTAATAGCATAATAGTAAAGCCATACGCTAACGGTAAAGATACTAACAATACAGCTATACAACTAATAAACGGTATGCAACTTAACACACCTGAAATCACAAAATACACCAAGGCGGCCACTACAGCCATACCCCATTTGCCACTCAAAGCACCCCATGCCTGAGCGCGTAATTCTGAACTTCTTTTCATAATGCTATGTTTTTAATTAATAACAGACAGTAATTAGTCCACCATCATCACCCATCCGTATGGATCGGCTTCGTCGCCGTACTGAATGGCGCGTAGCTTAGTGTAAAGCTTTTCGCACCACGGTCCGGGCTTACCGTCCTTAGAGATGACATACGACTTGTTGTTTTCCAAATCGTCAATGCGCTCTATCGGACTGATAACGGCAGCTGTACCACATGCTCCGGCTTCTTCGAATGTCTCCAATTCTTCTTCGGGAATAGGACGACGCTCTACTTTCATCCCCATATCTTCGGCCAACTGCATCAAGCTACGGTTAGTAATAGACGGAAGAATAGAAGTAGATTTAGGAGTGATGTATGTATTGTTTTTAATACCGAAGAAGTTGGCAGCGCCACATTCGTCGATATACTTCTTTTCTTTAGCGTCGAGGTAGAACTCGCTGGCATAGCCTGCATCGTGAGCCATCTTGTTGGCACGGAGGCTGGCTGCATAGTTACCACCCACCTTGTAACGACCCGTACCAAGCGGAGCTGCACGGTCGAACTCGCGGATAATGACATACGGATTGGTAGCGAAACCACCTTTAAAGTACGGACCTACCGGAGTTACGAATATCACGAACAGATATTCATCAGTAGGATGCACGCCTACCTGCGCACCTATACCGATAAGCAACGGACGGATATACAGCGAAGCACCACTCTCGTAAGGCGGAATGAAACGTTCGTTGGCCTTTACCACTTTACGAACGGCTTCACAGAACTTTTCTGTAGGCAACTCTGGCATCAAGATGCCGTCGCATGTGCTCTGCAAGCGTTCTGCGTTAGCTTCAGGACGGAACACACGGATTTTTCCGTCTTTTCCACGATATGCCTTCAATCCCTCGAAAGCCTCCTGACCATAGTGCAAACAAGTAGCAGCCATGTGGATATTCAAGGTTTCTTCAGAACATAATTCCAATTCTCCCCATTTGCCGTCGCGATAGTAGCAACGTACGTTGTAGTCTGTCTTCATGTATCCGAAAGACAGATTCGACCAATCAATTTCTTTCATCTTTATATGATTTAGTTATTTTTCTGTTATTATTTTCAGCAAATTTAAGCTTTCCATTTACATATTCCAACTTAATCGCCTATTTTTTTACATTCTCGTCATTGCCTAGCATCTTTTTGATTTCCTCATCGGCCTTATATAATTTATCACGACAGAACTTGATGAGTTTTTGAGCTTCCTTCAGTTGGTTGCCAAGTTCGTCAATATCCAGTTCGCCACTCTCTATCTGCGAAACGATGTTTTCTAAGCGTTTCATCGCTTCAGAATAAGATTCTTTCTTTGTTGCCATAAGCACCTTATTTATATATAACAGGTTATTATAATACTTTACTTTTAAATTCTCCTTTTGCTACACGTGTGGTCAGTACGTCGCCTGGGTGTAGTGCAGATGCGTCGGTTACCGCCTTACCGTCTTTCAGTGTCAAACTGTAGCCTCGCTTTAAGAGTAGTTCGGGCGATGCAGCCTCTACCTGACTCTGAGCCAACTGCAGCCTGTGGCGTTCGCGTTGCAAGCGCGCCTCTATTGCCGTAGCAAGTCGCTGTTCCAACCGTAAGCGATACTCTTCGCGCAGAAATCGAGTCTGCCATGCCGTATTTATCCTTACAGCCATGCGCTCATGCCTGAACCGTTCATGTTGAAGCCTCATCTGTACTCTGGAAGGAATACGTGCCACCCATTGCTCCAGTCGCTCTTTGCTATGCGCTATCCTCTCCGGGATAGTTTGATGAAAATAACTGATGTATCGCTCTAAGTCGGATGCCGTTTCACGCATACGGTTTATCAGGAACTCTGCTGCTGCCGTAGGAGTCTTTACCCTGGTGTGCGATACCATATCTATCACCGTATCGTCGCGCTCATGGCCTATACCGGTGATGATTGGAAGCGGGAATTGCGCACAGTTGGCAGCCAAGTCGTATGTATCGAATCCAGATAAGTCGGATGTTGCTCCTCCACCACGTATAATTACTACCACATCCCATCTGTCTACCTCCTTATATATAGCATTCAGCGCGGCTATTACCGAAGCCTCTACCTTATCGCCTTGCATCACGGATGCGAAGAGATGCGGATAGAACACCAATCCATCGGAATTGTTAAGCAGTTGGTTGCAGAAATCGCCATACCCGGCGGCAGTAGCCGACGATATTACCGCCACACGCTGCGGAAGCAATGGCATCTCAAGCTCTTTATTCAGCGTAAGCACACCTTCTTCTTCCAGACAACGGATAATTTCCTTACGTCGGCGAGCCATATCGCCTAACGTATAAGCAGGGTCTATATCGACTACAGTCAATGAATATCCGTACAACTCATGAAAATCGACCGTAACCTTTACCAGCACCTTTATACCCGATGTGAAGGCTTGTCCGGTTTCCCTCTCAAAATAAGGTTTAAGCATACCGTATATATTGCTCCATATCATGCCACGCGCCTTGGCTACCAAGGCGTTGCCGCGCGGATCTTTCTGAACGAACTCCAGATAGCAATGCCCCGAATAATTAGTACGCACGTCGCTCAACTCGGCTTGTACCCAATATTCATCGGGTAGGCAAAGCTTCACGCTTTTACGCACCAGGGCGTTCAGTTCGAACAACGAAAGCGGTTGATTCTCCATAATCTTTTTCTTTTTTTGAATTTTGCAAATATAATGGAAATATCAGTACCTTTGCACACGTACAACTAATCGTAAAAAGAGTTTTATGACACAAAAAGGAACTGCCGCCGAACTGGGTACTCAGCCCATCGGCAAATTACTTATGCAATACGCTATTCCGGCCATCATAGCTATGACCGCTTCATCGCTCTACAATATGGTAGACAGTATCTTTATCGGTCATGGAGTTGGAGCCATGGCAATTTCTGGACTTGCCATCACTTTTCCGCTAATGAACCTTGCAGCCGCCTTCGGGTCGCTGGTAGGCGTTGGAGCTTCTACATTGGTATCTGTAAAGTTAGGACAGAAAGACTTTACTACCGCACAACAGATTTTAGGCAACGTGGTATCGCTCAACCTGATAATCGGTATAGTGTTTACCATCATCACCCTGGCATGCCTCAACCCTATTCTTTATTTCTTCGGAGCAAGCGAGGTTACACTGCCCTACGCACGCGATTACATGGTGACTATCTTGCTTGGAAACGTAGTGACGCACATGTACTTAGGACTGAACTCGGTGCTACGCTCAGCAGGACATCCGCAGATGGCTATGGCCGCCACTATACTTACGGTGATAGTAAATACTGTACTCGACCCGCTTTTCATCTACACCTTTAATATGGGTATCCGTGGAGCTGCCGTAGCAACAATATTGGCACAGATTATATCGCTTACATGGCTCGTAAAGATATTCATGAATAAAAACGAGATGCTTCATTTCAAGCCGGGAATATATCGCTTAAAAGATGTACTGGTAAAGAACATTATCGGCATCGGATTGGCTCCTTTCTTTATGAACGTAGCGGCATGTATGATAGTAATCCTCATCAATAAGGGCTTGAAGCTATACGAAGGCGACCTGGCAATCGGAGCATTCGGTATAGTAAACCGAATAGTCTTTCTGTTTGTCATGATTGTTATCGGACTAAACCAAGGCATGCAGCCTATAGCCGGATATAACTTCGGAGCACAGATGTATCACCGTGTAAATCAGGTTATGAAGATTACCGTGATAATAGCTACCATCATCACTACCACAGGATTTATGATATCTCAGCTCATGCCACGACTGGCGGTATCAGCATTTACTACCGACGAAACATTGATTGCTCTATCGGCACACGGATTGCGCGTTACCATGCTGATATTCCCGTTCGTAGGGTTCCAAATGGTTACATCTAACTTCTTTCAAAGCATAGGCATGGCAAAAAAAGCTATCATTCTGTCATTAAGCCGACAAGTACTGGTACTCATCCCCTGCCTATTCATCCTACCGTTGTTCTTTGGTTCTAAAGGCATTTGGTATAGTATGCCTATATCCGATGCTGTTGCCACCATAATAGCGGCTATGTTGCTAATAAAGCAATTCCGCAAATTCAAGAATCATCCCGTTAACCGATAAAACATTTATAGCCATGAAAAACATGAATTATACACCACAACCCATATCTACCGACGATGTCAAGCTGTCGGACGATATTATCATGCTATCTGAACAGATTGCAGAAAACGTACACGAAGTATGGGCGGCTTCGCGCCTTGCGGAAGGATGGACGTACGGTGCGGAGCGAAACGACCGCCTTAAACAGCACCCATGCCTCGTGCCGTATAATGAACTTCCAGAAATAGAAAAGGAATACGACCGCAACACAGCCATGCAAACACTAAGGCTGATAAAGAAATTAGGATTCGACATCATAAAGAAAGACTCATGAAAAACTATTTCCGTCTTTACAAGAAGGCATTCTCGCAAGAGTCGATAGACAAGAACATATCGGGCGGGATTAAAGGTCAGGTGATACTGCTTGTACTAAGCATTGTCAGCGTACTGATAATAGCCTCTGCCGTTGTAGTGATTTTCCATATCAGTCTGGGGAAAAACGACGACTGGGGCGAACAGCTATGGGTGGTATACAACAACTTTGTAGACCCCGGCAATCAAGCAGAACAGATAGGATGGAGCAACCGCCTTGCCGTAATATGCATAAGTATGTTTGGAGCGGTACTTCTTAACGGAGTGCTAATTTCTACCATATCTAACATCATAGAACGACGGGTAGAGACAGTACGCACCGGTAAGGCTACATACAAAAAGCTGAAAGGCCACTACGTAATCATCGGTTTCAGCGATGTTACAGCCAATTTGATTAGAGAGCTACACAAGGAAAGCGATGCGCCCATCGTTCTGATGAGCAGCACGGAGAGCGATGACATAAGAGACCAACTGCTGGCACAGCTTAACAGAGAAGAGGAGAATCAGGTAAAAATATACCTCGGCAATATCGAGTCGACAGAAGAACTGAAGCGTTTGAATATAGACCTGGCAAAAGAGGTATATATATTAGGTGAAGAAGGCGACTACGGACGCAACTCTAAAAACATTAAATGTGTGCAGCACGTAAGCACACTGCGAGGAGAGAACACCGACTCACGCCTTTTGCCAGTATATGTGCAGTTCGATAATGTGATGTCTTACTCCACCATTCAGAAACTGGAACTGAAAGAATACTGCAACTACCATGGAAAGCAGAACATATTCTTCCGGCCATTCAATTTTCACGAGAACTGGGCACGACGCATTTGGGGAACCAGCCTTTCAGAAAACGACATAAAGAAATACGCTCCGCTGGACTATCGTCCTATCTGCAACACTGACGATAAGCATTATGTACATCTGGTAATAGTGGGACTTAACCAATGTGGATGCGCCTTGCTTCTTGAAGCGTTACGCGTATGCCACTACGCCAATTATGACGACCAAGCGCCATCGGACAAACGTATCCGTACCGTCATAACCATAATAGATAAGGAGTTAGACGACAAAATAAATCTATTCCGCTATCAGCTTCCGTACATCGAAAAGCAAATAGACGACATTAAGATAAACTACCGCAGCGACGATTTCTGCAGCGAGCCTTCGTTATCCGACATCGAGACGTGGAACGCCGACCCACAGCAAATGCTTACCATAGCCATCTGCCTCAGCAATACCGACCTCAGTCTACAGCTCGGACTCAACCTTCCGCCATCTGTCTATAAAAGCGATACACAGATACTTATCCGTCAGGAGATACAGACCGATTTGGGCGAACTGATTTGCATTGACAACGTGCGCTACAGAAACGTCAAGACCTTTGGTATGTTAGAACAAGGCATCTCAAAGCCAATGCTGCAAGATAACATGGCAAGCTTCATAAATCAGGAATATTGTGAAAACGGATACCTACTGAACCTATATAGAATGTATACAGAAGGCGATACCAACTTTACGGAAGAAAAGCGGAAGGCACAAAGCAGCTGGCAACAGATGGAAGAGAACATGCGATGGGCCAACCGCTATCAGATAGACGCCTACTCTACCTACCTGCGTACATTAGGCTACCGCATAACATTCAGCCCGGAACAGGCAGTAACCGACCCTGAAATCCTGAAGAATCTGCCCGAAGAAACCATGCGCACGCTAATGCGGATGGAAAAGAATCGATGGAACGCCGAGCGAAGCATAGAAGGATGGCGCTACGAACCTACACGCGACAACATACACCGCACGCATCCGCTGATATGTCCGTTCGGACAACTCCCGCCTAAGGAGCAGACGAAAGACAAGAGCGTAATAAAAAACCTATACTACGTGATAACGCTTGGAGGCTATCATATAGAGAAATGCTGATGCAATAAAATAACAAAACAAGGCGTTTTTATTGCATCGCTAAAAAATAATTATCTAAATTTGCCATAAACAGATGTCCGCCATGCGGACAGCATAATAAAACAGACAGTATGAACGAGCATTTTGTAATCAACCTCGGCCGTCAATTGGGCAGCGGAGGAAAAGAGATAGGAGAAAAGTTGGCAAAGGAATTCGGTATCGCGTTCTACGATAAGGAGCTGATTAACTTGGCGTCAAAAGAGAGTGGATTATGTAAGGAGTTCTTTGAGCAAGCCGACGAAAAGGCTTCACAGAGCTTGCTGGGCGGATTATTCGGCACACGTTTTCCGTTCATCACAGAAGGGGCGTATCCTGGCAATTCTTATCTGAGCAACGACTCGCTCTTCAAGATTCAAAGCGATGTGATACGCCAACTGGCAGAGAAACAGTCGTGCTTGTTTGTAGGACGTTGCGCCGATTACATTCTTCGCGACCATCCTCGCTGTGTCAACGTATTCGTATCGGCTACACCCGAAGCACGTATAGCACGCCTCACCAAGATACATAATATCAGCGAAGAGAAAGCCGAAGAGCTTATGGAGAAGGCCGACAAGCGCCGCTCATCTTATTACAACTACTATAGTTACAAGACTTGGGGAGCTGCCGCCACTTATCATTTGTGCATTGATTCATCGGTACTTGGTATTGACGGCACTGTAGAATTCATCAAAAATTTCGTTAAGCTGAAATTAAAGTTATAAGTATTGGAACTTTGACCGCTTAAAAGATAATCTATAACTTGGTGTGTCAAGACCAAACAATGCGGACTGAAAGCCCAATGAGTACATAACAACCTAGGGTAGCACTTTAGGTATCAAGTATTTATATATTACGCACTGAAAGTGCAAAAGTAAAAACATCATGGTTCGTGATTTTACTTTTGCACTTTCAGTGCGTTTTTGTTGATGTTACATTATACCCATGGCGCTGCCTTGGGCTGTGGAGTTTGCGGACTTTCAGCCCGCATAAATCAACATGTTACAGCAAAGTCGTCTTACTTCGAACGAGGTGAGTGCTTACTTCGGACGATATGAGCGTTCAGATCGACCGATATGAACGCTTACCTCGACCGAAGTAAGACGACTTCATTAAAGAATTTCATGACACCTAACAGACGCCGAAGTTTGGCAAGAATTATGATTTGTGTGACGCAATGACAAAAAAAGAGCGACATTTATTAAAAATGCCGCTCCCCTAATTTAAACCTCAAAAACTGTTATTCTATTGTTTCAAGCAACAATTCCATTACTTTACAAGCCGATTTAGCTACCGAAGTACCCGGACCGAATATCGCTACGACTCCTGCACGATACAAGAAATCATAATCCTGAGCCGGAATTACACCACCGGCAAATACAAGGATATCCTCACGGCCAAGTTTCTTCAATTCACCGATAATCTGCGGAATAAGAGTCTTATGTCCGGCTGCCAATGACGACACACCTACCGCATGCACGTCGTTTTCTACAGCCTCACGAGCAGCTTCTTCCGGAGTCTGGAACAACGGTCCCATATCCACGTCGAAACCACAGTCGGCATAACCTGTAGCTACTACCTTAGCACCACGGTCGTGACCGTCTTGTCCCATCTTCGCTATCATGACACGCGGACGACGACCTTCTTTCTTAGCGAATTCTTCTGTCAGACTGCAAGCTCTTGCAAAGTCTGAGTCTTTTTTACTTTCTGACGAATACACTCCTGATATAGTTCTGATTACTGCTTTATAACGTCCTACTACCTCTTCGCAAGCATCGGATATTTCACCCAATGTAGCGCGTACGTGAGCCGCTTCTACCGCCAACTCAAGCAAGTTGCCTTTTCCGGTACGTACGCATTCGGTGATAGCCTTCAGTGCCTTGTCCACCTCTTCCTGATTACGTCCTTCTTTCAGGCGACGCAGATTCTCAATCTGTTCCTGACGAACGGCTGTATTATCAACTTCGAGAATGTCGATAGGTTCTTCTTTCTCCAGTCTATACTTGTTGATACCAACGATAGTCTGCTCACCCGAGTCGATACGGGCCTGAGTACGCGCTGCAGCTTCTTCGATACGCATCTTAGGAATACCTGTTTCGATAGCCTTAGCCATACCGCCAAGTTTTTCTACTTCCTGAATGTGTTCCCATGCACGATGAACCAATTCGTCTGTCAATGCTTCTACGTAATAAGAACCTCCCCATGGGTCAACGTTCTTACATACCTGAGTTTCTTCTTGTATATAAATCTGAGTATTACGTGCGATACGTGCAGAGAAATCGGTAGGCAATGCGATAGCCTCATCGAGAGCATTGGTATGAAGAGACTGAGTATGACCTAATGCGGCAGCCATAGCCTCGATACAAGTACGACCTACGTTATTGAACGGGTCTTGCTCTGTAAGCGACCATCCCGAAGTCTGAGAGTGGGTACGCAGTGCAAGCGACTTAGGATTCTTCGGGTTAAACTGCTTCACTATCTTAGCCCACAACATACGTGCGGCACGCATCTTGGCTATTTCCATAAAGTGATTCATACCGATAGCCCAGAAGAACGACAGACGCGGAGCGAAAGCATCGATATCGATACCAGCGGCTACTCCCGCACGCAGATATTCCAATCCGTCGGCCAATGTATAAGCCAACTCGATATCGGCTGTAGCTCCGGCTTCCTGCATGTGATAACCCGAGATAGAGATAGAGTTGAACTTAGGCATCTTCTGCGAAGTATACTCAAATATGTCCGAAATGATTTTCATAGAGAATGCAGGCGGATAGATATAAGTGTTACGCACCATGAACTCTTTCAAGATATCGTTCTGAATAGTTCCCGCCATTTCTTCAAGCTTAGCACCCTGCTCTAATCCGGCGTTGATATAGAACGCCATGATAGGCAATACGGCACCGTTCATAGTCATAGATACAGACATCTTATTCAATGGAATTCCATCGAAAAGCACCTTCATGTTCTCAAGCGAACAGATAGACACACCTGCCTTACCAACATCGCCCACTACACGCGGATGATCGGGGTCATAACCACGATGCGTAGGAAGGTCGAATGCTACCGACAGACCTTTCTGACCAGAAGCCAAGTTACGGCGATAGAATGCGTTAGACTCTTCGGCGGTAGAGAATCCGGCGTACTGACGGATAGTCCACGGACGGAAGGTATACATCATAGAATACGGACCGCGCAGATAAGGCGGAATACCTGCCACATAATCCAGGTGTTCCATACCCTCAAGATCTTCTTTAGTATAGACCGGCTTCACCTGAATTTGCTCAGGCGTCTTCCAGTTGGCTGTGATGCCGTTCTCTTTTTGCCATTCCATTCCATTCTGCTGATGGAATCCGGCATATATATCTATTGATTTGAAATTCGGTTTCATCATCTTGCTTCCTTTAGTTGATTCCTAACTTGTGGTTATACTCTTTCAGTGTGTCAAGCACATTGCAACGCACGTGGATGAAGTTTTCTATGCCAGCGGCCTTCAGATCTTCCATACATGCTGGTGCACCCGCTACTATGAACATTGCTCTGCCGTCTAAAGCCTGATATGCCGGTATAGCATATTCTGCATACTCGTCATCGCTAGAGCAGAGTACTACAATGTCGGCATTGGCTTCGAGAGCGGCTTTTATACCCTCTTCTACACTAGGGAAGCCAAGATTATCTATTACCTGATATCCGGCACAAGCCAAGAAGTTGCACGAGAACTGTGCGCGTGCCTGACGCATTGCCAAGTTACCGATAGTAAGCATAAACGCCTTAGGACGCTTGCCTGAACGTTCGGTCTGCAAACGTAAGTCTTCGAACTCGCTGGCAGCGCGTGCTGTTTCGAGTTTAACCAACGGAGTATCTTCAGCATTATCACCACAAGCGCAACGATGTTCAAGCGGAGTCTTACCGTTCGACACCTCGCTGAAATTAGGATACTGGTTAGTACCAAGTAATACCTCTTTACGCTTAGATACCGCTTCATGGCGAGCCTTGTTGCTCTGATTAACAGCCTTCTGAACCGAATCGTTCTGTACTGCGCTAACCATTCCACCTTCATCTTCTACAGCCAGGAATAATTCCCATGCCTGTTTTGCGATAGAAGCCGTAAGGTTTTCTATATAATAAGAGCCACCAGCCGGGTCTACAATACGGTTAAGGTGAGCTTCTTCTTTCAAAAGCAACTGCTGATTACGAGCTATACGCTCAGAGAAATCGTCTGGAGTTTCGTACGCCTTATCAAAAGGAGAAACGGTAATAGAATCTACGCCAGCTATAGCTGCACTCATAGCCTCTGTCTGCGTGCGGAGCAAGTTAACGTGAGCGTCAAAAAAAGTAAGGTTAAAAGTAGAAGTCTCGGCATGGATAGCCATCTTGCAAGATTCATCGCTCTGCGGACCGTAAGCCTTAACGATATCCGCCCACAGCATACGTGCGGCACGGAATTTAGCTATCTCCATAAAGTAATTAGAGCTGATACCGAAATTGAATTTAATGCTTCGTGCTGCTTCGTCAACCGACGCTCCGGCTTCTATCAGTCTGTGCATATATTCGTTACCCCAAGCCAAGGCATATCCTAATTCCTGATAAATATAAGCTCCGGCATTGTTCAACTGAATAGAATCTACCGCCACAGTTCTAAAGTGAGGCCATGCCTCCATCGCTTTCATTATTTGATGTGCCGATGATATAAGCGGACTTACATCGCGTCCTTTCTGCATCATCTTGCCTATCGGGTCGAAACGGAGCGAACCGTAAATACGTTCTGGGTCGTAGCCCTTCTTAGCGAAATAAGCGGTGAGTAGTTCTGCCAACTCTAAAGTATGACGTTGGCAAGTAGAGAAATTAAGTTCTATGCAATCGCAGCAGATATCTTTAAGCAATGTCTCTATGAATTCTGCGCTC
>ENA-UEOL01001991-UEOL01001991.1-human-gut-metagenome-genome-assembly--contig:-NODE-1991-length-12109-cov-183.452626_pt1 | contig 12109 bp, 6 predicted proteins | sample MGYA00242884_ERZ507884 | MGnify/ENA primary metagenome ERZ507884 (study PRJEB26167, sample SAMN06115417) | human gut metagenome | host: Homo sapiens | place: China:Chongqing | collected 2015-03-06... | reverse complement strand
AGCGGTGTTTTAGCTACAGCGTCAAAATCGTTTACACGCAATACGTAATATTCGGGAAAGAGCATACCTGCATCTTTACGACGTAGTATATCTTTTTCTTTTTTTCCAAAGAACTTTTCATTTTGACGTACTGAGAGTTTTAATGTATCATGCGGTGCATGTATGCCCTTAAACTCTGTCCTGCCATGATAAACGTAATCTTTACCTTGTCCTAGTTCAAAATAGACAATATTGATGGAATACACTTTGCGCACCTCATCATAGGGCTTGCCTAAACCGATGTATTCTGTGATGGCTTTTGACACTCCATATAGCATGCGATGAAAGTAAGATAGCTCGCGGCTATTCTGCACTTCAATAATGCAGAGTTCGCCTCCTTCGCTCTCTGCAAAGATATCGACACGATTGTATTTGTCTTCATCATCTTCTTGATTGCTTTCGCTCTCAAGGAATCGGTGAATTTTTATCCCTTTACCAATCAGTGAGGATAAGAATCCCTCTAACACCACATAATTGGCCTTATTGCGCAAGAGGCGTTTCATCGCCCAATCAAAACGTATATAGTTTTCTCCATTTTGTATCATAGGTTCTTATTTTTTTAGAGTTGATAGTTATCTACGTCCGAAGAAGTAGGGGCGTCGGGGTTGTGGACGCGGAGTGATGGGTTTGGGATTGAGTTCGGGATAGGCTATGCGCGTATGGTAGATTGTCTTGATACTCTCTACGAGTACGCGCTTGGCATCGGCAATATCGCGGAAGGTGATAGGACACTCGCGGAAGTAGCCTGCCTGCACTTGTCCGTCGACAATGCGGTCGACCAACTCTTTGATACTCTCCTCGGTGTATTCCTTGAGCGAACGTGACGATGCTTCAACGGCATCGCACATCATGAGAATGGCTTGTTCGCGCGTGAAAGGGTTGGGGCCAGGATAAGTAAAGAGTTTGGGGTCAGGCTGCTCGCCTTGATGTTTATTTTGCCACTGTATATAGAAATACTTTACTTGTGAACGTCCGTGGTGAGTACAGATGAAGTCACGTATCACTTTGGGCAGGTGATATTTATCCGCTAAACGAAGACCTTCTGTCACGTGGCTGATGATGATTTGTGCAGAACGCTCTTCGCTGAGTTCATCGTGTGGGTTGACACCCGTTTGATTTTCGGTAAAGAACGCGGGGTTGACCATTTTACCTATATCATGGTAAAGTGCTCCCGTACGCACCAACTGAGGTTTGGCTCCAATCTTATCGGCCACCTCGGCAGCGAGGTTGGCCACTTGTAAGGAGTGGACAAAGGTGCCTTGTGCCTTCTTGGCCATAAGGCGGAAGATTATATTGTTCGTATTGGAAAGTTCGACCAACGTTACGCTTGAAGTGAAGCCAAATGTCTTCTCCAACAGATAGAGTAGGGGATAGGCAAAGAGTAGAAGAACACCATTTACGCCATTATATATATAGATAGAACGATCGATATGGCTCCAATCGACGCCTTGTGAAAGGTCGAAACCGAGCATAATGGTGGTGGACGTGAGGAAGGCGTAAAGGGCTACACGTAGGAGTTGCGAACGTTCGCTCAAGTCGCGAAGGGCATAGATAGCAGTCATGCCTGCCATGAATTGTACGACCACAAACTCGTAGTTAGAGTGAAGGGCAAAAGAAGAAAGCACGACGCTGCACACCATGGCCATGAAGGCGGTGCGAGAATCCATGAAGGTGCGCACAAAGATGGGCACCATGGCGTAAGGCACCATATAGACGCTAAACGTCTTATGATCGACCATGAGATAGGTAATCAAGGGGAAGATAGCTACTAGCGACGATAGGAGCAATATGCTATGAGGTGAATAAAGATAGTCGCGCCGATAGAGGCGGAGGTAGTAGACAAATGAACCTAAAATGCACGACACGAAGATAACCTGTCCGAGGAGCACCTGCCAAAAGCCTTCTGAAGGGTCATTGCGACGCACGGTCTCACGCTCGAAGGATTGTAATATCTTATATTGGTCGGCCGACACAATCTCACCACGATCGATGATGCGCTGTCCACTTTGTACCATACCTGCTGCGGGAGCTACGGAGGCGATGAGGTCCTCACGTGCGGTGCTTGTCTTGGCACTATCAACGAGTAGGTTGGGGGCGAGGTATTGATTGAGGTTACAACGGGCTATTATCTCGCGTGGAAACTGTGTACTGTCGCAATGTACGATGTATTCGTAGGCCGAACGGGTAGAATAGAGTTCGGTGAGAGAACGCGAGAGGGCTTCAGTGCCTTCGACTACACGAATGCCTGTAATGCGATCTTTGGCCATCTGTGAAAGGTCGGCCGAGTTGACAATACCCGCTTGATAGACGGCTGCCATGAGTCGTTCGATGTGAGGCAAGAAGCGTGCTGGCACATCGTTGAACGCACCATTGACAAAGTCGTTATGAAAGGCGGCTATTTGGCGTTGGGCTATTTGAGCATTCTCAACATAGAAGGGTTGAAAGTTGGCCAAAGCACTATCGCTTTCGGCTTCAACTTCTTGTTGCGTCTTATATATTGGGAAGTCAAAAGTGGCTATGAGTGAGTTGTAGCGCCAGGGGCGTCCTTGCTCGTATTCGTAGCCAAACTTGGTTTCGCGTGGCAGGAAGTAGACGAGTAGCGCCACGACTACCAACACGGCACCTACAAGTGTCATTCCGCCCTTTAACTTTGATTTTGCTTCGAATTTAAACATGGCAAACGATATTTTTAATGTACAAATGCATGGTTAATGTGCGAATGTGCGAATGTGCGAATGTGCAAATGGTCGCTTTTACTTGCTGTGTTTTAATGACATTGCATCATTCCTTTTCTTAAAACTCAGTAAATAAAGGCGACCATTTGCACATTTGCACATTCGCACATTTGCACATTAACCATGCATTCACACTTTAATTAGTTTTCTTCTTCTCCCGTTAATTCATCGGGGAGAGAGGCTGAGGGGGTAAGTCCCTTCTTGCGCCAACCCTCTAATTGACTGATGATGTTGCCACGACCTGTGGTGAGTTGGCGTTGTGCATCATCGTAGGTGCGGTGCAGTTGGTCGATAGAGTTGCCTATCTTTACAAAGTTTTGGGCAAAGGTACTAAACTTTTTATAAAGTTTCTCGGCTGAGGTGTAAATCTCGTTAACCGAACGGCTTTGTAACTCACTCTGCCACAGATTATAAGCCAGCTGAAGGGCCATGAGAAGGTTGGTGGGGTTGATAAGGATAACGTGTTGCTTGTAAGCTTCAGTGGGCAGTGTAGGGTCGGCCGTCACGGCAGCTACATAGGCGGCTTCGCCAGGAATGAACATTAAAACGTAACCAATACTATCCTTTACCAACTTGCTATAATTCTTATCGGCCAATTCCTTAATATGTTGACGCACACTGCGTAAGTGCTCTTTCATGAGGCGGTCTTGCTCAAGGGCATCGTCGGCAGCCACATATTCGGTAAAGGCTTTGAGTGATACCTTAGAGTCAATAATAACGTTGCGACTTTGCGGTAGGTGAACGACTACATCGGGTATAGCTACGGAGCCACGTCCGTCAGCTACGTGGCTTTGCAACGTATAGTCGCGGCCTTCAGTGAGGCCTGATACAGAAAGTAGGTTGGCCAATACAGCTTCGCCCCAATTGCCTTGCAACTTGGTGTTGCCTTTAAGAGCTTTGGCAAGGTCGTCGGCTTCGCGACCAAGCGACTGCGTCTGTTCGACGAGGGCTTTGATATAGCCATCGAGTGAAGCGTGTCCTTTTACAAACTGCGTGCGAAAGGCTTCGATGTCGTGACCAAGAGGTTTGAGTAAGGCTTCGAGCGAGTTGACGTGTTGCTCGCGTAGGGCATCGCCTTGTGTACGCATCATTTCGACGGACATGGCTTTAAACTCAGCACGTAGGGCTTGCGCCTGTTTGCGCATGGCCTCGTCAGCATGTTGTTGTTCGGCCTTGAGTTGCGCTTTAGCAGCTATGGCCTCGCGCTGCGAACGCAAGGTGCCAATGGCATAACCGGCAATGAGGGATAGGAGGGAGAGGAGAAAGTAGAGCATTCCTTCTTTTTTATTTTGATTGACAAGTTAACAAGTTGACGAGTTGACAAGTAAGTTACCTTCAAACTTACCCGTTAACTCGTCAACTTGTTAACTTGTCAACTAAAAGAACTCGTCGACTAAGAATTAGAACAAACTTGCCAAATAGGCTACTAATGGGATACTAATGACGGAGAGCAAGGTGGTAAAGAAGAGACCTTGCGTCATTACGCGCTCGTCCTTACCATATTGTAGGCAGAGCATGATACCATTGGTGGCGACAGGCATGGCACTCAACACAACAGCTACGTCGCTCACAAAGGGATTGATCCCCATCAGAGCTAATACGCCACCTACGGCTAAGGGAAGAATGAAGAGGCGAAGCAGCGTCATGGAATAGACAAAACGATTGCCTAACATATCGCGCACGGGTATGTGGCTCAAACTGGAACCGATGATAAGCAGCGCACAAGGAGTGGTGAGGTCGCCTAAGAGGTGAAACCACTCTCCCACGGGCGTGGGTATCTGAATGCGTGCCACAGCGATTACTACAGCAATGAGCGAAGCTACAACGCAAGGCGATAATATGAGTCGGGGCGAGAAGGCACTCTTAGCTTTGCCTCCATTTATAAACGATACTCCGATAGTGAAGACTAAGAGGTTGAAGGGAATATTGAGTACAGAGGCGCAAAACACGGCCTTTGAGCCGAACACGGCATCGCACACGGGGTAGCCAATGAAGCTGACGTTGCCAAAGGCTAACATAAAGCGACTGATACCTAATCGGGCTTTGTTTACCTTAAATAAGTGGGGTATGAGATAAGCCAAACCGATGAGTACAATGTAATTGACTACGGCCACTACGGCAAGTGAGATGAGTTCGGAGTTTTCGAATGCGAGGTCTTTGCCCATAACCGATGCCAAGATAAGTGCTGGCATGGATATGTTCATAATAAAGATAGAGAGCTTGCGGTCGAGATCGCCCGCCCACAAATTACGCTTGGCCGCAAAGAGTCCGACCAACACAATGCCGAATATCATCAGCATTTGGGTAATGATGTGCAAGATGTCCATTAAGGGAGGGTTATGAGTTTAATTAGTGAGTTTAGTGAGTTTAATGGGTTTAATGAGTTTAATGAGTTTAATGAGTTTAATGAGTTTAATGGGTTTAATACTGCAAACAAGCTCAACTCACTAAACCCATTAAACTTATTAAACTTATTAAACTCCTCTAACCTTGAATAAGATATCCGCCTTCGTTGCCACCTTCGGGGCCAAGTTCGATGATATGGTCAGCACACTTGATAACATCAGGATTGTGTTCAATCACTACGATACTATGGCCTCGCTCAATCAAGGCATTAAAGGCGTGGAGCAGACGGTTGATGTCGTGAAAGTGAAGACCTGTGGTTGGTTCGTCGAAGATGAATAGCGTAGGTACGGAACGTTCCAAACCTAAATAATAGGCCAGCTTGACACGCTGGTTTTCACCGCCCGAAAGGGTAGAACTGGATTGGCCTAACTTGATGTAGCCCAAACCCACGTCTTGTAAAGGACGCAAACGGCTGACAATCTTCTTCTGACCATGTTCGGTAAAGAACTCAATGGCTTGGTTGACAGTCATCTCAAGCATTTCGTAGATATTCTTACCCTCATACTTTACCTCAAGTACGTCGCTCTTGAAGCGCTTGCCATGACAACTCTCACACTCAAGTACTAAGTCAGCCATAAACTGCATCTCGACCTTTACTACACCATCGCCCTTACACTCCTCACAACGGCCGCCATCGGCATTGAACGAGAAGTAAGCTGGTGTAAAGTCCATTTGCTTGGCCAATGGCTGCGCAGCCATGAGTTTACGTATCTCATCATACGCTTTGACGTAAGTGACAGGATTAGAACGTGAAGAACGACCGATAGGATTTTGATCAACAAACTCAATGGCCTGCACGGCATCAATGTCGCCTGACAGTCGGCGGAACTCGCCTGGACGATCGGCCACCTCATCTTTAGCCCGCTTGAGAGCACGATAGAAGATGTCGCGCACGAGGGTAGACTTACCCGAACCACTTACACCTGTCACGACCGTCAGCACATTGAGAGGGAAGGTTACATCAATGCCCTTCAAATTGTTCTCGCGTGCTCCCTCAACTATGATGCTACGATTCCACGTGCGATGAGTCGTAGGTACGGGGATTTGTTCGCGGCCATATAGGTAGTTGAGCGTGTGTGAGTAATATACCCCCTTCTCCTTATCAAAGAGTTCGGGGTGACACTGCAAGAGTTCATTCTCGTTCTTCATAAAAGGGCCAGCGTACACCACTTGTCCGCCTAATCGGCCCGCTTCAGGACCTATATCTATAATATAGTCAGCCGCACGCATAATCTCTTCATCGTGTTCAACCACGATAACCGTATTTCCCAAGTCGCGCAACTCCTTCAATACGTTGATAAGGCGACGCGTGTCGCGTTGATGAAGGCCAATGCTCGGTTCGTCAAGAATGTAGAGCGATCCGACCAATGAAGAACCTAACGATGTGGCAAGGTTGATGCGCTGACTCTCACCACCCGAAAGCGTATTAGAGAGGCGGTCGAGCGTGAGGTAGTTGAGTCCTACTTCAGAGAGAAAGTGCAGACGACTCTTTATCTCATTCAGCAATCGCTTGGCCACTGCTGCATCGTGTTCACTGAGTTCGAGCTGGTCGAAGAAGGGAACTAACTCCTTGATAGGCAGTTGTACCAATTCCGTGATACTACGGCCGCCCACTTTGACGTATTCTGCATCTTTCTTCAAGCGCGAACCGTGGCACTCAGGACAAACCGTCTTGCCACGATAGCGCGCCAGCATGACACGATATTGTATCTTGTACTGATTGCGCTCTAACATGCGAAAGAAAGCATCAATGCTTACTTGCTCTTCTTCAGGTAATCGTTGTTCGGCCGCATCGCCATGCCAAAGCATGTCCTTCTGTTTGCGCGTAAGTTTATAATAAGGTTCGAAGATAGGAAACCCATTTTTTCGCACCGAGCAACGACGTATAAACTCATTCTTCCACTCTCCCATCTTCTCACCTCGCCAACACATCACAGCACCATCCATAAGGCTTTTCGATGTATCAGGCACAACGAGGTGTTCGCTAATGCCCATTACGCGGCCAAAGCCCTCGCAGCGCTCACAAGCGCCTATGGGCGAGTTGAACGAAAACATATTGTCGTCAGGTTCGCGGAATGTAATGCCATCGGCCTCGAAGCGAATAGAAAAGGTGTGAAGAATACGGGCTGGATAGAAGCGAAGCATACACTGTCCGTCACCCTCGAAGAAGGCCGTCTCTGCTGAGTCGGCTAAACGCGAAAGCACGTCTTTGTCATCACTTACCGAAAGGCGGTCAATCAACAGATTGAGTTGCGAGAGCGAGTAGTACACAGCCTCAGGCGTGGGAGCTGGCAAAGCCTCATCGTGTGGTGCATCGTCAACGACTACTTGCCCCGCCTTCAATTGTTCGGCAAAGTCCTCAATGCGCACCATTTCGCCGTCAACGTCGAGACGTGAGAGTCCTTGTTGAAGGTCGATGCTGAGCTGCTGGAGCAAGGTACGTTCTTGACGCACTCGCATAGGAGCAAGTACGGTAAAGCGCGTGCCCATAGAGTAAGAGTGCATGCAGTCAATCACGTCCTGCACGGTGTGGCGCTTCACCTCCACACCACTTATGGGCGAGAAGGTGTGACCTATGCGTGCATAGAGCAGACGAAGATATTCATATATCTCGGTGCTGGTGCCCACGGTCGAACGCGGATTACGACTCGTCACGCGCTGTTCGATAGCAATAGCAGGGGGAAGTCCTTTTATGTAGTCACACTCAGGCTTGTGCATACGGCCCAAGAATTGACGTGCATAGGCTGAAAGGCTCTCAACATAGCGTCGTTGGCCCTCGGCATACAATGTATCGAAGGCCAACGACGACTTACCCGAACCACTGAGTCCGGTTATAACGATGAGTTTGTCACGCGGTATGTCAATATCCACGTTCTTGAGGTTGTTTACCCTCGCTCCCTTTACCTGTATCGTTTCGTTCATACCTTATTGCTTTCACTAAAGGTGCAAAATTACAGATTTCATTTGAAAAACCTTCATGAACGCAAGAAGGATTGCAGTTTACCTATATATTTAGCGGCCTCTCCCCCTCATCCCCTCCCCGGCTGGGGAGGGGATGAGGGGGAGAGGCCGCTAAATAGCAGTTTAATAAAAAAGCCAAGATAGAGGTGTAGACCTGATCTTGGCTTTCTATGATTAATGTGTAGAAGCGATTACTTCACTGCTATCTTGAAGCGTTGAATGCTGTTTGCATCAGTCTTCTGCAAGATGTAAGTGCCAGTGGGCAAACCCTTGATAGCTTCGGCAGGCGTGATGGCCTTGCCACTCTTCAAGGCAACACCATTGAGAGCAAATATGGTGATGTCGGCAGGAGCAACGTTGATGCCAGCAATACCTGTCTGCAAGGTGTTGTTGACAGTCAGTACAACGTACTTGTCGGCTGCACCACGTGAAGCCAACTTAACGTATGCTTCATGAACGCCTTCAGCATCAGAGTTGAAACGAACAGTGAATACACCACCCTCTGCAGGGAGTTCACTCTCAGAGAGTTTAAACTTGCTCTTATTAGCACCCCCCAAGGTGAGTTTGATAGGTTCAGTCAAGTTCTGAGTCGTTACGGTTACCTCGTCTGATGTAGCATCTTGGCCCTTAATAGCTTCGAAAGCAAGCGATGCGACATCAGTGCGAACGACTGGAAGGTCGGTACGGCCGAAACTTACATCGTCAATGTAGTAAGTAGCAGCGTTGTTACGACCGCATGTGCTCTTAAAGCGGAAGGCCATAAAGAAGGTGTCAGCAATGGGCTGGTCGGTGAGGTCGACGTGATATTCAAACCATTCACCGCTCTCGTCCTTTGTTGAAGGCATTGTGAAGCCGCCAACGGGACTGATGTACATCTCACCATCAGTGAGATCGATGTAGCAGAGCTCGAGTTGGTCAGTCTGCTTGTCTGTCAAATAGTCACCGCGAACGCGGAAGGTGAAAACCTTTGAAGCTGCATCCTTAAAGTTAAGGGCAGGCGTAACGAGCATCATCTCAGCTTCTGTCTCGTCACCGTCCTCTACCTTAGAGTCGTAAGCCGTTACCTTTGCTACGTGTTCGCCAGCTGACTCGTCCGTATCGCTGAACGTATAGTTCCACCAAGCACGTGTGCCCTTTGTAGCAATGTTCTTCCAACCGTCAATAGCGAGAGGCTTATTCTTCTCGCCCTTATCGAAGTGTTCGTTGAGCAATGTTGTGGGGTTAGAAGGATCGAGCGGAAGGAGGTCACCCTCAGTCGGTTTGTCAGGCGTTGTATTGTCCGTAGCTACACCCTTAATAGGAATGTGTAACTCATCAGCGCCCAAAGTAGTAACGATGATTTCGTTGTCGTAAGTGCCAGCACTCAGCGGAACGAAAGAAATCTTTACAGAAGTGTTGGCATTCTTCATCAACATAGAAGAACTGATGCGGAACACGTCAACACTGGCCAACTTAACGTGTGCATAGTCGGGCAAGTTAGCCGTCTGGATCACGATTGTCTGTTCTGCCGTTTCGCCAGCCTTTGCTTCAAAGTTTACGCTTTCAACGTTGGCCTTAACAACGGGCGGATTTTGCTCGTCAATGGCGTAGGCTGAGAGGGTAATAGATTGTGAGAGTGTAGGCACTTCGGGGCAGTCAATAAAGACACGTGCACTGTGCTTGCCAATGGCAGTCGGGTTATAAGAGATGACAACATCTGTCTCACTCGTACCCTTCTTAATCTCCGTTACCGAAGTGGCAAACATAGCGCGATTAGCACCTGTAATCTCAAGCGTAGTAGCTGCGGGCATGTTCTTCGCGCTGATGTGAATGGTACCCACCTCAGTGGTTTGACCTACCTTGCCAGCCGCCATGTCGAACTGAGCGGGTGTAATGGTAAGTTCGGGGTTGCCAACTACTTCAGGTGTCTTGATGTCCTCAGCACTACGTGGTGCAATGATCACTGCACCTGTTGAGGTAGAGAGGCCTACGAGGTCGATCGCTTCCGTTGGAATAGCCGTACCGATAAGCGAAGTACCCTTGAATATACGCATCTTAGCCGTTTCGGTACCGTCGCTCAGCGTAGGTTGTGTCATGCCTTCGGCGAAAGTTTCACTATCAGACGTAACGGTTACGCCATTAATGCGCACGAGTTTGTTCAGGTAGTTCTTAGGAGTAGCCTTTACTTCAGCGAGGGTAGCAACAGTGGGTTCAACTTCATTGTTGGTGCTGAGTACGTTGCCCATTGCCACTTGTCCCATAAATGATTCGGGAGTGAGCGTAGTTACACCCCAACTGCTACTAACTGTTCCAAAGAAGCCAGAAAGTTTGTCGCCTACATTAGGCATTTTTAAATTTTCATTCGCAATAACAGTTGCAGCAGTAGCATCTTGAACGTAGATGCGGTTGGCCGTATTGTCAATAAAACTTACCACAGCCTCGCCTGTATAGCGATATACTTCATAATTGTCACTGCTCTTAGCATTGAGTTCGCTGAGCGTTGCTACGTCGGTGAGTGAAAGGGCATTGTAACTATAGTTAACTTCCACTGTTTCAGCGCCTTCGCTGCTATAAGATACCTTTACGTTACCCTCGCCGGCTTCGGTAGGATCAAACGTAAAAGTGAGTTGTGCACCCTCTGTGCTCTCTACTTCTTCCTTGCTAAGAGTGGTCTTGTCTGCTGTCACACCTCTGCCTTCAATTGCAACCGTCACGTCGCTGATCAAATCTGCGCCCTTCACGGTGATAGTCTTAGTAACGGGATAGCCTACGTAAGTATCAGCCAAGAAGGTATCGTTCTTGTTAACGCTGATAGTAGGCGTAGCGGGTTGAGGTGTGTCACCACCACTGCTTTCACCGAAGAGGCCAGCATAGGTCTGAGCAATGCGAAGTGCACCTACATACATTTCTGGACCTTGGTTCGAAGCATTAGAACCTTGACGAAGTTCGAAACCCTGCAGGCCATAACTGCCAACTGAAGTACCTGTAGCACTTACATCAAATTCTGCACTTGCTTCCTTTGGCTCATTGGTAAAGTTTGTTGGATTCACATAGAGTTTTACCTCGTCTTTAGCATCGCTCGTCTTTACACCATACTTTACGACTACAAGTTGGGTAGTGTTGAGTGCAAAAGTTCCTTCTGCTAACACGGCTTTGGAACTGCCACGCGAGATTCCGATTTTATAGGAATTATCGTCGGCCTTAACAATGAAGAGGCGACCGAGTTCTGTTGAACTGAAGTATTTTCCAGCCTCAGCCTCGCCAACATTGTACTTCTTAGTGCGAACGAGCAAACTCATAACATAGTTTTGAGGAGAAGCAGCATCTTGCGTAGGCAACTTCGTCACATTAATGAGGGCCGCATAATAAACATAGCCACTCTTTATACCTTCATCGTTCGGGTCGAAGCGTGTGCAGAGATCCTGACCTGAAACAGTCGGTGTCATCTGAATGCACTTGCCCTTTACGCCACCAGGATAGTTGGCATACTCAAGCGTCTTGTTCACCACTTGAATAGGAGCAGCTGTATTAATGCCATACTGTTTCCACTTGTCTTGGTTGAGCAAGTCGCCCTCGTCATAATCAAAGTCTTCTTGATACTTAATGGTAGTGCTTCCACCGTCGCCACCTGACGATAAATCCTGGGCCGTTGCCACAACGGGCACAGTCAATAACGCGATGAGCAAAAGCCATAAGTGTGATAGTTTTTGGTAAACTTTTCTCATACAGGTAATTTTTAGGTTATTATTAATAATGTGTTATCATTGCATGCTTAAAGAAATGTCATTTTTATCATTTAAAAGACTTTCCGTGTGCTAAAATCTAAAAAAATAATGATATAACCAACTTTTTGACAATAAAAATACGTTTACGTTCGATAAGCTGCAATTTATCTGCCTAATTGGGGGGCGTTCCTGATTGGGGGGCGGGTTTTCAACCCGCGTTCAGCAATAAGTAAGTTTTACTTGCTGCTGCCGCGGGTTAAAAAC
>ENA-UEOL01001980-UEOL01001980.1-human-gut-metagenome-genome-assembly--contig:-NODE-1980-length-12162-cov-5.715598_pt1 | contig 12162 bp, 8 predicted proteins | sample MGYA00242884_ERZ507884 | MGnify/ENA primary metagenome ERZ507884 (study PRJEB26167, sample SAMN06115417) | human gut metagenome | host: Homo sapiens | place: China:Chongqing | collected 2015-03-06... | reverse complement strand
AGCGCGCCTATTTCGACGATTATCAACGCCTGTACGAGCAGGTTATCGATGCCACCGCCGCTAAGGAGGCCCCGTGGTACGCCCTGCCCGCCGACCAGAAATGGTACACGCGGTATCTCGTGAGTGAAATCGTAGTAGACGCGCTGGAGCATACCAGCCACAACTACCCCGTTTTGAGCACCGAAGCGCAGCAGAACTTGCAGGACTGCCGCACCCGATTGGAGGCCGAGAACAGCTGATGGCACCCATCCGCGCTTTACAGATCATGCCCGCCATGGACGCCGGCGGCATGGAGACCTTTGTCATGAACGTCTACCGCACGATCGACCGGGAGAAGGTCCAGTTCGATTTTCTCTATCATTACGATAAGCCGTGTTTTTTTGACGATGAAATCCGTGCGCTGGGCGGACGCATCTTCAAGCTGACCGTCCGGCAGGACAACAACCTGCCCCGCTATCTGCGTGATTTGCGGACGCTGTTTGCCGCCCACCCCGAGTGGCGCATCATCCACGGCCATTACAGCGGGTTTGGTATGTTCTACAACCCCGCGGCGCGGCGCGCGGGTATCCCCGTGCGGTGCGGTCACAGCCACAATACCGCGTATGAACGCAATTTCGTGGGGCGGCTCGATCATTTTATGAGCAGCTTTTTCAACATCGGCCTGACGGACCGCTTTGCGTGCAGTGAGAAGTCCGGGCAGATGCTTTTTGGCAAGCATCCGTTCACCGTCGTGCCCAACGGCATCGACACGGCGCGGTTTGCCGCCCGCGACCCGCAGCGCCGTGCGCTTTTGCGCGGTGAGCTGGGTGTGACCGATCAGGAAATCCTGTTCGGCCATGTGGGGCGGTTCTCCGACCAGAAGAACCACCCGGGACTGCTCAAAATTTTTGCCGCCGTGCGCACCCGCCTGCCCAAGGCGCGGCTGGTACTGCTGGGCGGCGGCGACCCCGCCTACGTGGAGAAAATGCAGGCGCTGGCCGCCGAGCTCGGCCTTGGCGACAGTGTGATCTTTGCGGGCGTGCGCAGCAACATCCAGAGCTTTTACGACGCGATGGACGCCTTTTTGCTGCCCAGCCTTTTCGAGGGTCTGCCCGTCGTGCTGGTGGAGGCGCAGACCGCGGGTCTGCCCTGCTTTGTGGCCGACACGGTGGACCGCGGCGCGGCGTTCACCGACAGGGTAAAATTCCTGCCGCTGAACGACACCGCCGCGTGGGCAAACACAATTGCGGCGGCCTCCTTCCGCCGCGACCCGCAGGCGCGGGAGAAGGCCATTAAGGCCGGATATGACATCCACACGAGCGCCGAGGTCCTGCAAGCCTTTTACCTGCGCCGTTATGCCGAGGTGACGCCATGAAGCCCTGTGAGATTGCAGTCATCGTACCTGTACATAATGCGGCGGCGTTCCTGACCGCCTGCACCGACGCGATTGCTGCCCAGAAATTTGACGGCTTCCGGTGCATTCTGGTGGAAGACGGCTCCACCGACGACTCCCCCGCGCTCTGCGATGCCATCGCGGCGGGCGACCAGCGCTTTGTGGCGCTGCACCAGACCAACAGCGGTGTCTGCGCGGCCCGCACGGCGGGTGTGCGCGAGGGGCGGGCACTGGGGGCCAAATGGTTTGCGTTCTGCGACGCGGACGATTTGTACCACCCTGAGTTTCTGGACACGCTGTATGCGGCGGTGACGAACAGCGGGCTGCCGCTGGCCTGCTGCCGGTACGATACCTTTACCGACACCGTGCCCGCCGACGCACCCGCGCCCTGCAACAGCAAGATCCTGCGAAGCCCCGCCCATCTGGACGCGCTGCTGCATGACCACGCCGTGGATTACGGCCTGTGGAACAAGCTGTTCTCCGCCGACCTGCTGACCGAGGAGATGCTCGACAATGGGCTGGCCTATAACGAGGATCTATTGGCGAACTGGCGTGCATTTTTAGCCGCTCCGGGGTGTGCGTTCTGCGATTTTGCAGGCTATCACTACCGCCAGCACGCGGACAGCGCCAGCCACCGCGCCCTGCCGCCGCAGAGCATCGACGACCAGCGCCGCGCCGCTGCGGAGATCCGCGCCACGGCCCCCGCCGAAATGCAGCAGAGCGTGAACGCCTTTTACTATGAAAAGCTCGTCTATCTGGCCAGCATGATCCTGCGCCGTGCCAACGCCGCAGACTACCGCGTCCAGCTGAACGAGCTGAAGATCGGCATTGCCGCGGGGGCCGACGACCCGCAGCTGGGGCGCAATCCGCTGCTGCCCCGGAGCATCCGTTTTTCGGCCTGGCTGACGCTGCACATGCCGCGGCTCTGGCAGTGGGCGTGCCGAAATTTCTTGAAGGACCGACAATAATGCGCATTTTACTTGTACTGGACCGAGTGGAGAACCCCGCCAGCGCCAACGCCCTGATGGGCTTTCGCCTGGCGGAGCAGCTGCTCCGCCGCGACCATACCGTACATATTTTGACCCTCTGGGACGGCCTGCACACCCCGCCCGCCCCGCCGGAGGGGGCCATGCAGCACCTGCTGGCCTTTGCCGACGAGCGCCAGATGAACGAGGCGCTGGAAAACGGCCAAAAGGGCGGCACGCCGGTGCCGCTGCGGCTGGCCCGGCTGGCTGCACACCCCGCGGCAGCGGCGGCGGCGTTCCGCCAGCTGGTGCTGAAGCAGCCCCGCCGCTCCGTGGACAGTCGGCGGGAAATCGAGCGGCTGGACGCGGAATTTCACTTTGACGCAGTCTGTGCCGTCTGTGCGCCCTACCGCACGGCGTTTGCGCTGGAAGCTGCCGCCATCCGCGGGAAGAAATTTTTGTGGCAGCTGGACCCCTATGCCTCCAACCGGGACTACACGGCCCCGGGCGGCTTTGCGCGGGAGGGGCAGCTGCTGGACGCGCTGGACGGGACCTTCGTCACGCCGCAGGCCCTGCCCGACTACACCGACGGCGCCCCGCTGGCCCCGTGGCGGGAAAAGGTACACGTTCTAGGCTTTCCAACGCTGCTGCCGCGGGTCATGGAGCCGGTGGAACACGATGATATACAGTGTGTTTTCTGCGGCAGCCTGCACCCCGGTATGCGGGAGCCCGGCTTTGCGCTGGCGCTGTTCCGCGCACTGCACGACGACGTTGTAACACTGACGATGGCGGGCGGCGGCTGGGAGCGCTTTGAAGCCGATGCCGACGAGACAGCCCGTGTTCTGGGTGCAAAATTTGTGCGCCCCGGCCTGCTGCCGCCCGACGAGGCCGCCGCGCTGGAAAACCGCGCCGACGTGCTTGTCAGCTTGGGCAACACCTATGACAATCAGATGCCCAGCAAGCTGTTTGGCTTTTTTGCCACCGGCAAGCCGGTACTGCATCTGGCTGTGAGCGAGAACGACCCCACCCTGCCCTATCTGGCGCGCTACCCGCTGGCGCTGGTTCTGCACCGGAAGGACGGTGTCACGCCGGGCACCGTGGCAAAGCTGCACAGCTGGCTGCACAATGTACAGGGTCATGCCCTGCCCTTTGCCCAGACGGCAAGGCTCTACCCCGAGTTCACCCCGGAGAAGGTCGCGGAGGAGTTTTTAAAGTGGTTGTGAGCGGTCAGCTGCGTGACAGCCACAGACCATCAAAAAATTGCTCTGTAGGGGCGAACAGTGTTCGCCCGTGCCCGTTTGCCGCGTGAGAAACCATCCCGAAAGAGCGCTGCTGCGTCAGGTTGGCGGGCGAACAATGTTCGCCCCTACAAGCTTGACCCGGCAAAGTCAGCGTGCCAACCGGAAATAAAGGAGTCCCTATGCACATTCTTTGGCTTGTCAGAACTACCCTGCCGCAGGCGGCGGCTGCCTGCGGGCTGGCCGGAGCCAGCGATGTCAGCGGCAGCTGGCTGACCGGGCAGCTGGCCGCGCTGTGCGCCTGCCCCGATCTGCACCTGACCGTGCTCTGCGTGGGCAAAGAGGATGCCGACGGCACCGCGGACGGCGTGCATTACCGCGTCGTGCGCGACACTGCCGCCTTTGCGCCGCTTTTGCAGGCCGAGCGCCCCGACCTTGTGCATATATGGGGCACCGAGTTTGACCCCGCCGCCGTCATGGCCGACGCTGCCCGCGCATCAGGCTTGCCCGTGCTGTTCAGCGTACAGGGCGTTATGCGGGACTGCGCCGCGCACCTCTGCGACGGCGTGCCCGAAAAATACCGCCGTTCCGGTGCGCTGTGGCACGCCATTGATAAAATCATTCCCGGCGAGCTGCTCGACAATATGCAGGCGAGCTTTGACGCACTCGCCGCAAAGGAGGCCGCCGCGCTGGCCGACGCCCGCTATGTGACGGGCCGCACGGCGTTTGACCGCGCCGCCTGCGCCTCGCTGGCCCCCCACGCCCGCTACTACCCCTGCAACGAGACACTGCGTTCGCTGTTTTATACGGGTACGCTGTGGCATGCGCGGGACTTTGCCGCCGCGCCGGTGCTGCTGCTGCCCCAGGGCAACTACCCGCTGAAAAACCTGCACACCGTCATCAAGGCACTGCCTGCCGTGCTGGCCGAGTACGGTGACGCCGAGCTGCGCATTGCGGGCTGGCCGCCGCTGGACAAGGGCCCGCTGCTGCGCCCGGTCATTGACCGAATGTTCCCCTACAAGCTCTACTGCAAGCAGCTGGCCGCACAGCTGGGCGTGACGGAGCACATCCGCTACACCGGGCCGCTGGATACCGCGGCCATGCGGCAGGCGTATCTGGAGGCAGACGCCTTTTTGCTGCCGTCCGGCTGCGAGAACAGCCCCAACAGCTTAGGCGAGGCTATGCTGCTGGGCCTGCCCTGCGTCGCCAGCGCCGTGGGCGGTATTCCTTCGATGCTGGCGAACGGCACCGAGGGTCTTTTGTACGGCGATGCGCTGGACGCCGATGCGCTGGCCCGCGCCGTTTTGCAGGTGCTGCACAGCCTCGACGGCGGTACGGCCATGGGCCGGGCAGCCCGTGCCCGCGCACTGCAGACCCATGATGCGGCCCGCAACGCCGCTGATTTACTGCACATCTACGAAAGCATTTTGCAGGAGGAGCACCCGTGAGCATTTCCGTCATCATCCCCTGCTACAGGGCCGCGGCCACGCTGCGCCGCGCGGTGGACAGTGCCCTGACCGGTGCGCCCGCCGATTTGGAGGTCCTGCTCGTCGACGACGGCAGCCCCGACGACACGGGCGCGCTCTGTGACGAATTGGCAGCCGCCGATCCGCGCGTCAGGGCGCTGCATCGCGCAAATGGCGGCGCGGGTGTGGCCCGCAATACCGGGCTGGACGCCGCGCACGGGGACTGGGTGCTGTTTTTGGATGCCGACGATGCGCTTTTACCCGGTCTGTGGGCCGCGCTGGACGCCCTGACCACCGACGCCGACATGATTTTGTTCGGCCTTACGCGGGAAAGCAGCGGTGCGGTCAAGCCCACCGACTACCTGCCCGCGGGGTTCTGCCCGGACTTACAGGCTCTCGGCAGTGCGCTCTCCCCCCTGCTGTTTGACACAGGGCTGCTGGCCGCGCCCTACCCCAAGCTGTTCCGCCGCGCGGCCATCGGGGCGGTGCGGTTTGATGCGCGCCTTGCCATCAACGAGGACGTGCTGTTTAACATACAATTTTTACAGAATACCTCTGCCATTTATTGTCTGGATGGTGTATACTATAAGCAGTATGATACCGAGGCAGGCAGTCTGTCCCGCCGCCTGCGGGGGGACTTGCTGGACGCCGAGCGCGTGACCCGCCCGGCGCTGGCTGATTTGCTGCGGCAAAACGGCATCGACCCGGCCCCTTATGAGGCCGTGAGCCGTCTGCGGGCCTGCCTGAACCAGTACGGTCTGCTGACCGGCTGTAAGGGCACGCTGTCCTATGCAGAGCGCCGCGCGCTGTTTGCTGAAATTTTAGCCGACCCCGCCGCCCGCAAAGCCCTGCGGGAACGCCTGCGGAATGACCCGAACAGGCTTCTGGCCGTGCCGTACCGCATTGGCGTGGCGTGCAATTGGCCGGGGCTGCTGGCGGGGTATACGATGGCGAAGCAAAATTTATTGTGACACCGCCTCTTGCCTCCCCTAGCAGGGGAGGTGGCCCGCAGGGCCGGAGGGGTTGAACCTTGCCACAGCCCGAAATGCTTCGGATTGCCGCAAGGCTCTCTCCCCCACCCGCTGCGGCGGGAGCCCCCTCGCAGAGGGGGCCGAGAAATTTCTTCATTTATATAAGGAAAAGCCTATGTCCGACCATCCCAAAATCAGCATAATCTCCACAGTCTACAACACGGGGCCGTACCTGCGCCCGGCTGTGGAGAGCATTCTGGCCCAGACGTTCACCGACTTTGAGCTGCTGCTTGTCGATGACGGCAGCCACGACGGCTCCGCCGCGGTCTGCGACGCGCTGGCACAGGAGGATGCCCGCATCCGGGTGTTCCACCAGCCGAACGGCGGCCCGGCCCACGCCCGCAACACCGGGCTGGACAACGCCCGCGGCGACTACATCGGCATGGTCGATTCCGATGATTTGATAGAACCAACCATGTTTGCAACGCTGTACAGCGCCGTGCAGGTCGATGGCGTGCGGCTGGCCGCCTGCGCGGGCGACTGCATCGACGCCGACGGCAAAAAAATCGAAGGCCGCATGGTCACGATCCGTCAGGGCGGCGTGCGCGATGCGCAGGAGCTTTTGCTCGAGGCGTTCCAGACCGGCAGCTTTTACGGACCTTTAAGCTGGAACAAGCTGTTCGACGCGCGATTGTTTAAGGAAAAGGGCATTCATTACGATGAGACGATGCTTTTCGGTGACGATGCCAGCGTGCTGCACCGTGTATTTGAGGGTGAGCGCTGCAACTGCCTGACCGATGTGCTTTACCATTACCGCACCCGCGCCGGGCAGATCACAACGGCAGGCTTTCCGCCGCGCAAGACCGACGACCTGCGGATGTACTGGGAGTGGCTGCAATACTTCTCGGCCCGTCCCGGGCGCGAGGAGTACTACGACTGGGCCGTTGTGCGGTACTGGAAGATCTTTTACCAGTTCTGGTGCCAGTCCGATGCGGCGGGCAACCTGCCCGAGGTCAGGCCAAAGTTTATGGCGCACAAAAAACATTTGGATGCCATTTTGCCCGACATACTGGCAAGCAAATACCTGCCGCTGGGCGAGAAGCTGCGGGCTGCCGCGTTCTGCGCCAGCCCCACGCTGACCTACGGCGCGGCGGCTGCCTGGGGACGCCTGCATACGAGGAAGGGGAAATAAATTATGGAACATATCGCGATCAGTGTAATCGTGCCGATCTACAACACGAAGCCCTACCTGGCCGAGTGCATCGAGAGCATTCTGGCCCAGAAGATCAATGTGCCCATCGAGGTGCTTCTCATCGACGACGGCTCCACCGACGGCTGCGGAGAGGTCTGCGACAAGTACGCCGCCCGTGATGAGCGCGTGCGGGTCATCCATCAGGAGAACCAGGGCCTGTCCGCCGCGCGCAACGCCGGCATCGACGCCGCCAAGGGCCGCTATTATTCCTTTATTGACTCCGATGATGTCGTTCTGCCGCGCTTTTTGCAGACACTGTACGACGCCTGCGAGGAGCACGATGCCTATATGTCCCTCTGCTCTGTCGAGGACGTGCAGGAGGACGGCAAGAGCTGCGACCCGGCCTACTTCACACGCCCCACGCAGGAGGGTGTTTTCTGCGGCAAGGACCTGCTGAACGAGTTTTACACCCCCTACGGCACGGTCTACACCGTCGCGTGGAACAAGATGTACCGCGCCGAGGTCTGGAAACTGCTGCATTACCCCGAAGGCCGCCTGCATGAGGATGATTTCGTCGCACACCGCCTGTTCTGGCGCTGCGACAAGGTCGTCTGCATCGACAAGCCGCTCTATCACTACCGCCTGCGCAACGGCAGCATCTGCCGCACGAACATACGCCCGGAGGCGTTCGACGCCGTGGACGGTCTGGCGGACCGCTATCGCTTTTATGTTGAGAACCACGCGGACCGCGCGGTCATCGACGCGGCCTATGCGGCCTGCTGGCGGCGGTATCTGTTCCTCTGCGCGAAGGTGCGCCAGTCCCCGACGCCCGAGCTGGTCAAGGCCATCAGCAAGGAGCAGTTTTTGATGCAGGGGCTCATCAGCTACCTGCCCAACTGCCGCAACATGAAGATGACCGAGAAGCTGAGCGCCGCCCGCTGGTCGATGATGAGCGCACAGAGTTTGTGCCCGATCAAATAAGTCCATTGCTCTGTAGGGGCCGGACATGTCCGGCCCGCAGCCTGCCCAAAAGCGCCCTCTGACGTGAAGCCGCGGGCCGGGCATGCCCGGCCCCTACGTGCGCGGCGGTATTTTTGTTCAAAATCCACATTCTAAGGAGCCCACATTGGCGTTATTGAAGCTAGACAAGGAAAGACGTCCCCGCGTGCTGCTGGTGCCGCCGCCGGATCTGCCGATCCCCGCGGTGCAGGGCGGCGCGGTGGAGACGCTGCTGACCCACCTGATCCGCGAGAACGAGAAGCAGGGGCAGCTTGATTTGCTGTGCGCCAGTGTCACCGACGATGCCGCCCGCCGCGCCGCCGAGGGCTGGCAGCATACGAAGATGCTCTACATCAACCGCCCGGGCGGCCACCGCCGCTACTGGCCGATGGTCTTTCTGGAGCGGTGCGCCGGGATCGCCGCGCCCTATGACCCGTGGTACCAGAAGGTCCAGCTCTCGCTGGCACTGGAGCTTCCGCCGCCCGACCTGATCGTGGCCGAGGGTGGAAACCTGACCCAGTGCAGCGCCATCAGCCGCATGTTTGGCCGCAAACGCTGTCTGGCGCACCTGCACGGCCAAACGACCTGCACCCCCGTGATGGACGACATCTACGGCGGCGTGCTGGCGTTGAGCGATTTCATCCGCGAGGATTACCTGCAATCCAGCACCCTTGACCCGCAGCGGGCCTACATTCTGCACAACTGCATTGACACGGCCCGCTTCTGCCCCGGCCCGGCATCCAAAACGCTGCGCGCGCAGCTCGGCTTTACCGACGAGGATTTCGTCGTGCTCTACTGCGGACGGCTCGACCCGGACAAGGGCATCCATAAGCTGATGGAGGCCATTGCCGCGCTGCATGAGCCGCACATCAAGCTGCTGATTGTGGGCAGCCCCTTCTTCGCCCGCACCCAGCAAAGCGCGTTCCAGCGCAAATTGGAGCAGCAGGCCAAGAGTCTGGGCAACCGCGTACAGTTCACGGGCTACATCCCCAATGAGGACCTGCCCGACTACTACCGCCTGGCCGACCTGTGCTGCGTGCCCACGCTGGTGGAGGAGGCCGCGGGCCTTGTGGCCGTGGAGGCGATGGCCTGCGGACGCCCCGTGCTGGCGACCCGCAGCGGCGGTATGCCGGAGTATCTGGCCGGCAGCCAGGCCGTGCTGGTGGAGCGCGGCGACACTGTGACTGACCAGCTTGCGTGGAGCATCCGTATGCTGTACGAGCACCCGGCCCTCTGCACCGAGATGGGCGCGGCGGGCGCGGCGCGCGGCAGGGAGTTTTCTACCGCGCATTACTATGAGGAATTTGTGCGCATTGTGCGCGATGTGACGGAAAACGGAGGTGCCCAGTGAGCAAGCCGACCCTCTGCGTGATCGTGCCGGTCTACAAGGCCGCTGCGACACTGGACCGCTGTGTGGCCAGCGTTCTGGCCCAGCAGGTCGCAGGCGGGCTGCACTGTATTCTCGTGGACGACGGCAGCCCCGACGAAAGCGGCGGTCTGTGCGATGCCTGGGCCGCCAGAGACTCCCGCGTGACGGTTTTGCATCAGGAGAACCGCGGCGTGTCCGCCGCGCGCAACGCCGGACTGACTGCAGCGGACAGCGAGTACCTTGTCTTTCTCGACGCAGATGACGCGCTGCGCCCCGGCGCTTTGCAGGCGGCGCTTGACGCCCAGAACACTGCGCCGCAGAGCTTTGTGCTCTGGCACTACACCACTAACGAGCAGGACGCTGCAGCGGTAACTTCGGATACTGCCACCTGCCCGCAAAATATGCTGGCGCGGCTTTGGCTTGACTGTCTGCTGGCCATGCCGTGGAATAAGCTCTACCGCACCGCGCCGGCACAGCAGCTGGCATTCGACAGACAGTATACTTTGGGTGAAGATTTACAATTTGTATTGGATTATATCGACCTGCTGGGCAGGACTGCCCCCGATTTTGCCTACACTATCCTGACCGCACCGCTGACGTTTTACGATTGCAGCCGCGAGGGAACACTCTCGACGAAATACCACGCCGACTACTGCAAGATCTGGCCCGAGCATTTTGCCCGGCTGAACAAGGCGTGCTACGCAGCGCACTGCCCGCAGGAGGATATGCGCCCCCTGCACCGCGCCGAGCTGACCGTTTACGCCGAGGGCGTGGCGGACATCCTGCGCCGCGACCCCGCCAAGCGCAGGGCCGTGCGCCGGGACAAGGCTTATGCCGCCCTGCGCAGCCCGTGGCTGCACGCCCTTTTGGAGCGGATGCGCATTGAGGGCTGCTACAGCGCCTACTACCTGCCCTGCCGCTGGCGCAGCATCCGCCTTGTCTGGGTCATGGCCGAGGCCAGGCGGACCGGCTCTCCCCTGTTCGGCAAGCTGGACTGGGCCGGATATTATCTGCTGGGCAGGAGGCTGCGCAGGGATTGATGTGCCGTACCTATCGGAAACAGCTTGCAGGTGCGACGCAATCACTGCCCCCTGCAATCTCTACACCTCATAACTTCAAGCGCGGCCTTTTTAATGGGCCGCGCTTTTCTTTGCGCACCAATCGTGCAGACTGTGCACAAATGTCCATGCGTTTTGCTCTGCTTTCCACTGTAAACCGCGCACTTCTTCGTACAGAACGGGTATTCTGTCCTTTTTGCGGATTGGTTCGTTGACTATGTTAAATTATTGTCGTATAATACAATCATACGCAAAGCGTGTAATGCTTAACAAAGAGAAGGGTTCCTCATGGAGAAAAAACTCATCCTTGTCACCTCCCCGCCCGCCTGCGGCAAGACCTACGTGGCAAAGGCGCTGGCTAAAAATTTAAAGCACATTGTCTACCTCGACAAGGACACGCTCATCGTCCTCTCCAAGCAGATCTTCAAGGTTGCCGGGCAGCCGTATGACCGCAGCAGCGCGTTTTTCCAGCAGAACATCCGCGATTATGAGTATGACTGCGTTCTGGACCTGGCCATGGAGGCACTGGACTACGACGATATTGTCCTGATCAATGCGCCGTTCACCCAGGAGGTGCGCGACAACGCCTTTATCGCAGACCTGAAGGCCAAGCTGGCCGCCAAGGGCGCGACGCTGGCCGTCATCTGGGTCGAAACCTCGCCCGAGGTCGTCCACCAGCGTATGATCGAGCGCAACTCGGACCGCGACACCTGGAAGCTGGCTCACTGGGATGAGTATCTGCGCCGGTGCAACTTTGCCATCCCGGAGAACCTCGCCGACCCGCAGCACAAGGACAATCTGATTTTGTTCCAGAATAATAACGACGACGAATTTGACGCTTCGATGAAGCGCTGTGTTGCCATCTTGGAGGAATCCCTCGAGGATTGACTTTCCCGCCCGGCTCCCGCCTGCTGCGGATGCCGGGTCTTTTTTGTGCCGTCCGCTGCCAGCTCATGCAGCAGCGGCGCGTAGGCTGTGCACTCAATCTTGCCGCCCGGGCAGAAGATCAGACCGGCACGGGCAGGTGTGGTCTGCGGAGCAAAAAGCCAGCCGCCGGCATAGCCCTAACGATGGGTATAGGCTTCAGGGCGAAACGCTGCTTTTTCAAAATGGTATGTCCCCGGCAGATTAGAATGCAGATTAGAATATGCCACGAGATTTTTCAAGAAAACATTTGCATTTTGCTCCCGGATTTGGTATACTATAAAGGCATTCGGGGCCTTGGCTCTGTTTGACAGTAATTCATCAACCTGCGTCCGTAGCTCAGTTGGATAGAGCACTGGCCTCCGACAACTGCGACAGGGCATATTTTATTGCCATTTTTGTTCGATGTACCGTTGTTTGTGCTTGCAAAACCGCGGTGGTCAACGGTAGTCAGACCACGAATTGACCACTATTGGAAATTGACTACTTTACAAGATTGAAATACGCTGTAACGGCGTTTTTCATACATAAGCGATCGTAGCTCAGCTGGATAGAGCGTTCGGCTCCGACCCGGAAGGCCAGAGGTTCGAATCCTCCCGGTCGCACCA
>ENA-UEOL01001968-UEOL01001968.1-human-gut-metagenome-genome-assembly--contig:-NODE-1968-length-12204-cov-120.819411_pt1 | contig 12204 bp, 10 predicted proteins | sample MGYA00242884_ERZ507884 | MGnify/ENA primary metagenome ERZ507884 (study PRJEB26167, sample SAMN06115417) | human gut metagenome | host: Homo sapiens | place: China:Chongqing | collected 2015-03-06... | reverse complement strand
GTCGCTTAGCGACTATAGGTAGATGTTCAAGCCTGCTGCTGCCGCGGGTTAAAAACCCGCCCCCCAATTAGCCCCCCAATTCATATAAACTAATTTTGAACACCTACTTATATATGTATTGCACAACTTCTTCCCTTATTGTGCAAACTTCGGCTTTACAATGTTAAGAGACTTTTCATTACATAAAAAATAAAAAAGCGAACACCATACTTGTTCAATACTTTTGGTAATTTTGTTGGCATAACATAACAAAAACTAAGTACTAACATGCAAGTTGCATTATTCATCCCCTGCTATGTCAATGCTGTGTTTCCAGAAGTGGGCATGGCTTCTCTTCATCTGTTGCAACAGTTGGGCGTTGATGTAGTTTACCCTAAAGGACAAACCTGCTGTGGACAGCCCATGGGCAATGCGGGCTTTGAACAAGAGGCACGCCACTTAGCTGAACATTTTCAAGCACTCTTTGGGCAGTACGACTATGTGGTAGGCCCTTCTGCCTCATGCGTATCATTTGTGCGCGACCATTATAATGCCCTATTGCCCGATCATACGTGTGAAGCTCAAAAGGGTGTGTACGAAATATGTGAGTTCATTCACGACGTCATTCGTCCCACCAAACTTAACGTAAGTTTTCCCCACAAAGTAAGTATTCAAAATAGTTGCCACGGAGTGCGCTTGTTAGGCCTTTCGTCGCCCAGTGAACAGAGCGTACCTTATTATAACAAGTTGCGCAATCTGCTATCGTTGGTCGATGGCATTGAAATCGTTGAACCCGAGCGTCGCGACGAGTGTTGCGGTTTTGGCGGCATGTTTGCCGTTGAAGAGCATGCCGTATCGGGACAAATGGGACGTGACAAGGTGATGCGCCATGTCAATACAGGGGCAGAATACATCGTCGGTGCCGACTGTTCATGCTTAATGCACCAGAATGGCATCATCGCTCGCGAAAAGTTGAATATAAAAACGCTACACATAGCACAAATACTCTCAGGCAATGTCTAAGCATGCACAACAAGCTACCGAATTTTTGAAGAATAAGCAGCAAGCAACTTGGCACGACAAAACGCTATGGATGGTGCGCGAGAAGCGTGACCGCATGGCGCACGACGTGCCCGAGTGGGAAGAGCTGCGCGAAGCTGCCTCGCAGCTTAAAATGTATAGCAACTCTCATTTGGCCGACTTGCTTGAAGAGTTTGAACAAAATGCTATTCGCAATGGGGCGATCGTTCACTGGGCAAAAGATGCCGATGAGTATCGTCACATCGTAGCCGACATCTTGAACCAACATAAGGTAAAGCATTTTATTAAGAGCAAGTCAATGTTGGCAGAGGAGTGTGAGCTGAACCCCTATCTTGAGGCGCAAGGCATTGAGGTGTTAGAGAACGACTTGGGAGAGCGTATCCTTCAAATGTTGCATCGTAAACCCGTACATATCGTACTCCCGGCCATTGCTGTTAAGAAAGAAGAGATAAGCGAACTCTTCACGCGTGAGATGGAGGACTGCGAGCCGGGTAATTGCGACCAGACGTATCTCACGCATGTAGCACGTCGCAACTTGCGCAAGAAGTTTATTGAAGCTGAGGCCGCTATGACGGGGGCCAACTTCGCTGTAGCTTCTACGGGGGAATGTGTGGTGTGTACGAACGAAGGTAATGCAGATATGGGTACGGCCTTAAATACCAAGAAGTTGCAAATCACCGCCTTTGGTATTGAAAAGATAGTACCCAATCGTGAGGCTTTGGGCGTCTTTACCCGTTTGTTAGCACGTTCTGCAACAGGCCAACCTACCACTACTTATACTTCTCACTATCGTTCACCTCGTAAGGGAGGTGAACTCCATATTATTATCGTTGACAATGGGCGCAGCCGCCTGTTGGCTGATGCTGACCACCGCAAGGTGCTCAACTGCTTGCGTTGTGGCGCTTGTATGAATACGTGTCCCGTTTATCGCCGTTCAGGCGGTTATGCTTATACCTATTTCATACCTGGCCCAATAGGCATCAACTTAGGTATGGTCAACGACCCCGTGAAGTACAAAGACAATGTTTCCGCTTGTTCCTTGTGCTATTCTTGCCAAAATGTGTGTCCTGCTAAGGTCGATTTGGCTGATCAAATTTACCTTTGGCGACAAAAGTTGCCCCAATTGGGGGTTGAAAACAAGACAAAGCACCTCATGTCACGTGGCATGCAACTCTTGTTCGAACATGGCAAACTTTACCACGCAGCCTTGCGTTTTGCCCCATTAGCTAATCATGTGCCACACTTTATGGTAGAGAATGCACTCAATGCTTGGGGCGCTGAGCGTGAAATGCCCCATTTCGCTCAACGCACATTTGACGACCTTTATAACGAAGAAACAAAGAGAAAGGAGGAGAAACGCAACCATGTCAAGTAAATCAGCTATACTATCTGCTATCCGCCAAAATACGAAGGTGCAGTACGACTGTCCCGATCTGAAGTCGCTCGAAGCGCATGCTCTTACCTTTGCCGACCCCGTGGCAGCCTTTGCGAAGGTGTTGGAACAGGGTGGGGGACGGGCCGTCCTGTTGCCCGAAGGCAAGAGCGTAGCCGAATTGGTGGCTGAACTTTATCCTAATGCCGCCACGGTGGCCAATACGATAAACACATTGCCCAATGTTGACTGCTTGCCAGGCCGCGTGTTCAACCCCGATATGGTGAACGAGCCGGCTGAGTTGAACGGAACAGACGTGGCCATTATCAGCAGTTCATTGGGGGTGGCCGAGAATGCTTGTTGCTGGATAGAGGAATATGTGCGCCACCGCGCGATCTTCTTTATTGCCGAAGCACTCATCATCGTGTTGAAACGTAGCGACATCGTCAACAATATGCATGAGGCTTACCTTCGTTTGCCCAATCGTTCTGAAGTGCCCTTTGCTTGTTTCATCTCTGGCCCTTCTAAAACGGCCGACATTGAGCAAGCCCTCGTATTTGGCGCACATGGAGCCAAGGAGGTGACGGTCGTCTTGGTTTAAACGTGTAATTTGTCGAATAGACAGGAATGAACATTTAGACGCGCTTCGCGCTTGTTTTTTTTAACATTAATGTTTCGTTAATCGACCATTAATCTATTCATTAATCTTATTCTACTGAAGTTTCGGATTTAGCAAGGACGGGCTGAGAGCCCAATGTAGCACATAGCCCAGGGCAAGCGAAGCGACACCCTGGGGTTCCCGCATAGTAGAGTCTCCGCGCCCTGAAAGGGCAAAAGCATTAATCCTTTATATTGTTATTCTTGCTTGATAGCTGATTTAGCGGTCTTAAAGTGGAACACTGTATGTATATTTTGTTCAATACTTGCGCCATGTCTTAAAGCTTTTGCCCTTACAGGGCGCGACTGCTCCAACACGCGATACCCAGGGTGTCGCTTCGCTTGCCCTGGGCTATGTGCTACATTGGGCTTTCAGCCCGCCCTTGCTAAATCCGAAACTTCAGTAGAATAAGATTAATGGTCGATTAACGAAACATTAATGTTAAAAAAACAAGCGCGAAGCGCGCCTTAATGTTACCCCCCAAAGCGCGAAGCGCACCTTAATGTTCAATTTTATAAGTCGCAAAATGTTTATTTTTCATACTTTATGTTACCTTTGCATTATAATAAAATTTGAATATTATGAAGGACTATTTTTATATCGATAGCAACAATGAGCAGAAGGGCCCTATCAGCCCGCTCAATTTCTCCATATATAATGTTACGCCCGACACGTTAGTATGGTGTGAGGGCATGGCGGATTGGACGCGTGCAGGCAGTGTGGACGAATTGCATGACGTCTTTGTTACACAACAGACACAGGCTACTCCACCTCCTTATGCGAATAATGGGGGCAGCTATAACCAACAGCAAGCGCAGTCGTTTCAGCAACCGCAGCAAACTATGCAGCCTTGTCCTGATAGCAATCTAATATGGGCCATACTTTCCACCGTGCTTTGTTGCGTGCCATTTGGCGTTGTGGCCATTGTTTATGCTTGCAGGGTGAACGATCGATATGCCGTGGGCGACGTTCAAGGTGCTATTGAAGCCTCACAGAAGGCTAAGAAATGGTCTATTTATGCTGCCGTCTTCTCTCTCGTGATTGGTGCGATCTATCTTGTTGCGTGTTTTGGACTTGCTTTTGCTGATCACTTCTAAGAGAATTACACTATGATACAAAATAATACTCCGCAACCTCCATGTCCTGATAATCACATGGTGGGGGCTATTCTCAGCACCATTTGCTGCTGCTTGCCCTTTGGCATTGTCGCTATTATTAAAGCTTCGCAGGTCAACTCGCTTTATTTACAAGGGCAGTACAATGCAGCTTGTGTTCGTGCAGCTGAAGCTCAGAAGTGGATTACCATATCTGTAATCCTTGGTATCCTCTCAATGGGGTGTGCTGCTGGACTGCGTTACTTCAATTAGTCTCAATTATATAAACTAATTTTGAATACCTACTTAATAGCCTGATCCTCGTTTAGTGGTAATAAGTTTATAAAGTTAGTAACTCAATTTTCGGATTTAGCAAGGGCGGGCTGAAAGCCCAATGTAGCACATAGCCCAGGGCAAGCGAAGCGACACCCTGGGTATCGCGTGTTGGAGCAGTCGCGCCCTGTAAGGGCAAAAGCTTTAAGACATGGCGCAAGTATTGAACAAAATATACATATGGTGTTCCACTTTAAGACCGCTAAATCAGCTATCAAGCAAGAATAACAACATCAAGGGTTAAAGCTTTTGCCCTTACAGGGCGCGGAGACTCTACTATGCGGGAACCCCAGGGTGTCGCTTCGCTTGCCCTGGGCTATGTGCTACATTGGGCTTTCAGCCCGCCCTTGCTAAACCCGAAACTTCAGTTACCTCACATAACCTCCCTATTCCCTTATGTCATCAGCCTTATTTATGCTCATCACTCTGGTGGGCTATTTTTTATTGTTATTATTCCTCTCTCATCGTGCAGCAGTAAAGGGCGCCAAGGGCAATGATGCTTTCTTTCGTGCTGGACGCCAATCGCCTTGGTGGTTGGTAGCCTTTGGCATGATAGGTGCCAGCATATCGGGGGTAACGTTTATTTCCGTGCCAGGTTGGGCCGCTTCGACGGGCATGACCTATTTACAGATGTGTATGGGCTTTATCGTAGGTTATGCAGTTGTTGCCTTTGTGCTATTACCCTTATACTATCGGTTGCGGCTTACCAGTATTTATGCCTATTTAGGACAGCGCTTTGGCGCACGCACCCATCGCACGGGAGCACTCTTCTTCGTGTTGAGTAAACTTACGGGAGCAGCAGCGCGCCTTTATCTCGTATGTATTGTCTTGGCGCAGTTTGTAGTAACTCCTTTGTTGGGTGATGGAATTGTACCCTTTGTCCTCACCACCTTATTTGTATTATTACTCATCTGGCTCTACACCCAGCGTAGTGGTATTCAGACGATTGTTAAGACTGATGCGCTCCAAACGGCCTGTCTCCTTTTAGCGGCTGTAGGCATCATGATAGTAGCGGCCGATAAGATGAATTTAAGCTTTGCGGGAGTCATCACTACGATTACGCATAGTCCTATGTGTCGCGTGTGGGAATGGGACGCAATGAGTCGGCAGGCCTTTTGGCGCCAATTCTTGAGTGGCGTGTTCATTGTCATTGTGATGACAGGATTAGATCAAGACATGATGCAGAAGAACCTCACCTGCCGCACCCTACGCGAGGCACAAAAGGATATGTGTACCTATGGTCTCGCTTTCTTGCCCGTCAATGCTCTCTTCTTAGGTTTAGGCATTTTGCTCTATACTCTTTGTGCAGCGCAACAACTCACACCGCCCACTGTGGGTGATCAACTATTGCCCTGGCTTGTAAGTTCGGGTACATTGGGCAGTTGGGTTATCATTCCCTTTACCATAGGCATAGTAGCTGCCGCCTTTTCGAGTGCCGATTCTGCCATGACAGCGCTTACTACTACTATTTGTATCGACTTATTAGGTATTAATGAATCGTGTGAAGGTAGCACTGCAGCTGTCGCGACGCGCCGCCGTGTTCACCTCGTTGTAGCACTGCTTTTCATGCTCTGCATCATCTCCTTTAGAGTGATAGGTAATGACAACGTGCTCAACTCCATTTACGTCATGGCTTCCTATACTTATGGTCCTTTATTAGGACTTTATGCATTTGGCTTGTTTACTCATCGTGCTGTCAACGATCGTCTTGCTCCCTATATCTGTTTAGCTGCCCCCATCGTTTGTGGCTTACTTGACCACTATGTCCCTCTGCTATGGGGCTACACTTTTGGTTACGAATTGCTCTTATTGAATGGGTTACTTACTATGTTGGGGTTAGCCTTAGTTCAGAGAAACAGATGAAATGGAGTGGGAAAGATGTAAAAAAAATGAGGCAGTACGCGCTTCACAGCGAATATTGCCTCTCGTCATTTACCTAAAAAACACTATTACCTTATAGCTTGTTATAACATAGACCTACCAAACTCTCAAAAGTAAAATGCTTATGGTCTATATTATCTTTTTTTCTGTACGCAAAGATACATTACAATGTTTCTTCAAGCCAAACTTTTTAGACAAATCACCTTATTCTATCGACGAATTTTTCAAGTCAATATTATAACGGTATTTTTATGCACTCTTTTTAATGTTTTGATATAAGCTGCAACTTATCTACCTAATTGGGGGGCGCGTCCTCACCTGGGGGCGACGCGTCCCCGCGTCGGTATTGCCATGTTGGGGCTCGAGGCCCCAACATGGTAATGCTTTAAATAGAAGAGCATTTGCTTGTCAAGGCATCGAGCCTTGACAAGCAAATGCCGACGCGGGGACGCGTCGCCCCCAGGTTAGGACGCGTTCCCCCAATTAGGCAGATAAATTGCAGTTTACTTCGTTATCAGCCCTTTTACTTTGCTACACCTCTTTTCGTTCCCCTTTAGCGTATAGCTAAAGTGATCTTTGTCGAGTGAGATAATAGTCGAAGTGTCAGACTTTTCGTTATAGTCCGAACCGTCAGCAGGTACGTACACTAAGATGAAGTGGCCATTACGCAATTTCCACTCGCGTAGTGTCACCTCTGAGGGACCCACATCGCAAGCTGCACCGTCAGCGTTGAGACGCATACCCGTGCCGCTATTGCCCTCAAACATCCATAGTCCCGTCAGTTCTGATACGTTTACGACCGATAGTGCCAGTTTCTGCTTAAACATTGGTACTACCGCCAAGGTGTCACCCACCGTGAGCGTACCATGCACCGAATTGCTACGGCGAGCGTCTGCATATCCAAGCGTGCGTGTACGTTTCGCATCAATCTGCAGGAATGTAATCGAATCGTCCGTTACCTTCTGCAGTTGCACCATAATGGTAGAATCTGGCTCTTCAGGAGCTTCGACCTTTTCTACTCTTTTCTTCTTTCCACTGCAAGCCACCATCGATACAATCAATGAAGCTAATAGTAAATAGGTTACTTTTTTCATCATTCTTCTTTATATGATTATAAGGGTTGTAGTCATCTACACCTCCGAAGAAGTGTAGATGCTACAACCCTTAACTAGTTATGAGAGAGGTTTATTAGCGACGGTGATTGATTGCCTGAGGAAGGTGGTTCGGGTCGAGTTTTACAGTGAATTCAACATTTCTTGTACAACCGAATACGTCCGTAATTGCAAGGTTGAAACGGATGTTATCAGCACCCTGAAGTGCGGTAAGACCACCAGCCTTAATCTTGATGCCAGTAGCTCCGATGCCGTTAACAGCTTCGCTACCGTCAGCCTTAACAAGTTTAGCTGCTTCAACAAGGTAACCTTCTTTATGTTTATCCTGAGGAATTACATCCACATCCATCTTGGCGATGCGGTTGTCTTGGCTTGCACCGAGGAAGTTAATCTTCACATTACCAGACTTAGAAGGATCGTATCCTGTAATATCATTGTTACTGATTATAATTTCACCAGGATAACCTACAGTCTTCGTTGCGATGCTGAGGTCACGTGCATTGTAAATGGGGCTCTTGAATACGAGCTTGAAGTCTTTTTGCAAACCTGCGTTCCAAAGGTTAGTTAAGCCATAGTGCTTAACGCCAATCTTCATGTCGTAAACGAAACCTACGTGCTTCTTACCTTCCATCTTGCTTACTGCAATCAGAGGAGCGTTGACAATAACGTCACCATTTGCGTTCTTTTCAAACCAGACACCATTCAATGTTCGGTATGCGCTACGATCGTTAGGAGTGCCTACATAGTAATCTGTAACATCCTTAATAGCAGCGTAGCAACCATCGGTTACTCTATCGAGGTGGTTGAACGAAGCGTTAAGCTTGTAAGTTGCATGGCCGCTTTCGTAAGTAGCCCATGCAATGGTTGTACCCCATTCAGAATCGAATAATACTTCATTACCGTTGTAAATATTTTCACCACTGAATGCCTTTTCCAATGGACTGATGAGAGCAGCGCAGTCATTGCCAAAGCTACCGAGGCTATACTTAATAGTTACTTTGTTTACGAGGTTGTTGCTAACGCTATTATTGTTTCTGAATACAACGTCAAAGCTATAAGTCTCACCATATACCATTTGTGAAGGATCATAGTTGAACTTCAGACCCTTGATCTTGTCATGGTTGTTGAGAGCTACATTGCTGTTGAATTGAGATTGATTAACATTGATGACTGCTGCACCTTGGGCGTTGACAAGCTGCACGCTTGTGAGAGCCGAGCCATGAATATTCTCGATAGAGAAATTATTTGCGTTGCTCTTCCAGATATTGAAAGAACCGTTCAAGCAAGGAGTCTTGTCGAAGCTAGTAGTATGAGTCTGAGTAGTGTTGCCTTTAGGATTAACTGTTTCTGTACGTTCATCCGCATTAATCATTGGACGAGTTACGTAAAGAACGTAAATCTTCTTTTCTACAGAACCATCGTAGTTCCAAATGTAGTAATCAAAAGCTACTTCCTTATTCAGACATTTAGAGAGGTCAACGGTAATCGTTTCGAAGTTTTCGTCCTCTGCAGTCATAGCTTTGGAGAGACCAGCACAGTTTTGAAGGTTAAGATTTTCCTTACCTGCTGTTGGCTCTATGTACTTGGCATAAACGGGTTTGTCTGTCTTCAAAGTGAAGGTCACAATCATGTTAGCGTCTACAGACTCGAAATCAAAGTTGTATTTTTCTTCGGGTACACCAGCCCATGTTGTACCTGTGCCAGTGTGACGCTTTGCTGTGATTTCAGGAATTTCGAAGTCATTGTATTCGACTCTTGAAGCGGCAGTCGGGTTGAGTTGGATGTCGTACTTAGAGTAAATCTTGCGAGTAGCTTCCTTGTTCTCAGTCTTGCCATCCTTGTTAGTTACGTTCTCGTGTGCTTTGTAACTTGCTTGGAGAGCGTACACTGCTCTATCGTTGGTTACAGGAGCGTTTGATGAGTTATCTGCAAACTTGCTCTGAATCTCAAATGCGTAAAGACCATTCTTTGAAGCTGCACGTTGGAGTTTAACGTTAGCAGTTTCTGCAGCACCGAGTGTGAACTGGCCATGTGCATTATCTTCGCTATCTACAAGGTTGAGCTTGCTACCATTGAAATCGATAGAAGCAGGGTTGATTGTAGCATAGATTTGACCACCAGTGTGCTGCATCATGTATGTACCCATCACACGAGTAATATTGTTTGCCTTGCCCTTTGAGGGGAAGTAAACATTATTATCGTTGGGCTTAGTCATTTGACTGGTTGCATCGGTCCAGTTACTTGCGTTGAGGTTAGCAGCAGTAATCTTGCCATAAACCATGTCAAATTTAGCATCTTGATAGATAACGCCTGTGATAAGGTTGCTTAGGTCAGTGAACAATACATTTACCAAGCCTTCAATGGCTTCAATCTTTTTATTGATTTTTTCAATATTACCATTGATAGTTGTAATGTTGCCATTGATACCAGCAATCAAAGAAGCAACAGTATCGTCTTTGCCCTCCTCGTTTAACTTACCAATCTTAGCTTCAATTTCTTCACGAAGTTTTTGAATGTCCTTCGTAACATCGCTTGAACTTGCCAAAGATTTGATTAATTCGTCGATAGTATCCAAACGACTTTCAGCAGAGTTTAAGCGACCTTCAATAGCTTCGTTAGCCTTCTTCAAGCCTTCGATTGAAGTCTTTAAGCCACCTTGTTCTTTAACGATATCGTTAACCTTAGACAAGTAATTACTCTCCAAAGTCTCAACTGCCAACTTGTTAGCGGCAATCTGCTTTTGAAGATCAGTCAACTGATTTACGATTTCGTCAATCTTCTGCTTGTTTTCTTTAATCTTATCGCCGTTAGCAGAGATACCTTTGTTAGCATCATCCAATTGGCTCTTCAAAGAGTTAATCTGAGCTGTGATGTCAGCGTTTTGCTTAGCCAATTCCTTTGAAAGGTCGTTTACCTTTTCGCCCAAAGTGTTGATTTGACCTTCGAGTGATTCTTTGATTGACTTCAGATTCTCAGCAGCGTCCTTGATAGCTTGCTTGTTAGCATCAGCAGTAGCTGCAGTTTGTTCAGCCAAGTTGTAAGCCTTCTCAGCCAAAGCCTGTGCATCGTTGATAGCCAAAGTCAACTTACCGTCAGCAGCAAGCAATGATTCTACTGATTTCAAACGGCCGTCTTGAGCGAGCAAGCGAGCGTCCAAGTCACTAATCTTACCGTTGATGCCAGTGATGTCACCATTAACAGCGTCGAGGGCAGCTTGCAATTGAGCTTGAGCGTCCTCTACCAACTTCTGAGCAGCAGCCAAAGTAGCAGCATCAGCGTCAGTACCTTCAGACTTAGCCTTGTCTAAAGCCTCCTGCAACTGCTTGTTCGCTGCCTTCAAAGATTCGATTTCAGTCTCAACGTTCTTAATCTTCTCTTTTGTCAACTGATCAAGAGTGGTGGCGTTGTTAGTGATCTGACCTTGCAGTTTTTCGATGTCGTCATCGTAGTCAGCACAGCCGACAAACGTTGTAGCAGGTGCAACCAAAAGCGCACCGAACAACATCGCACTAATAAACTTTCTCTTCATTGTGTTTGATAGTTTTTAGTTAATATTGAGTTGATAAATTCTATTTTATACCTGTAACAGCCCATGTTTACTCATTTTTTATATGGCCACATGTGCTGATACGCTTTGGGGAGCTTGCTCCCTTTGTTTCTCTTGTTTGTCAATTTCTGCCCAATCGGCAGTTTCCATAAAGTCACCCATGAACTCCTTGGGGGTCATGTTCAGTCGCTGTCTGAATGCTGTATAGAAGGCGCTCTTTGAGAGGTAACCGCAACGCTGGTGGAAGTCTTTAAAACTGAAGCGAGGCGCAACGTTCTTCTTCAACAATTCTACAGCGTACTTTATACGATAGTCATTGAGCATCGATCTGAAGTTGTGCCCCGTGCAGATGTTGATCGCACGCGATAGGTACAGCGTGTTCGTACCCGTAATAGCACTCAGCCGTATGAGCGATAGGTGTGGGTCAAGATACAGTTGGTCGCGTTCCACTAAGTAACACATCCGTCTGTATATCTGTTCAGGCTTGCATCTCATAGCTCTAAGGTCGGTTTAGGTATTGTTATCTTATGATGTTTTTTTTATTTTCCCATTGTTTTAGTTTTCACCTTCTTCATGTTTTAAAGTCTATAAGCCTTTCTCTTATCCTCCTTCCTTCGTAAATTGGCTTTTGAGTAAACCAGGAGAAGATGTCATCTTTAAGTAAACGCTTAGCAGTAGATGCCACTCGCATTCCTTATTTTCGATGCAAAGATATTCCTAATACCTTAAATTCTACCAACAAAATTTCAACTTTTTTCGGAAATGGACATACAATTTTAACTTATAGAACTAACACTTTCGAAATGAGAAGAATTTTAAGAAATTAAACATAAGTAAGATTGCAATGTGTCTAATACGCCAAAAAACCGAGTTTTTACCCCCCCCCCCCCGAAAAAACTGCAAAAGTTTAAATCGTAAAATGAAAAATGCTTCGCATAAGAATAAAAAGTTCTTAATCTTAAAAACCATTAATGCTATATAAATTAGCTTCTTGTACTTTCTCCTTTATTCAAGTGTACAATTAGCCATATCTATTTCCTTGAATGGAGCATGAAGGGCAGAGAAATCTATCAGAAATTCTAAATAGTATATATAGGTGTGCAGACAACGCGTCCTCACCGGCAAGCAACGCGTCCTCACCTGGGGGCGACGCGTCCCCGCGTCGGCATTTGCTTGTCAAGGCTCGA
>ENA-UEOL01001967-UEOL01001967.1-human-gut-metagenome-genome-assembly--contig:-NODE-1967-length-12206-cov-10.834694_pt1 | contig 12206 bp, 10 predicted proteins | sample MGYA00242884_ERZ507884 | MGnify/ENA primary metagenome ERZ507884 (study PRJEB26167, sample SAMN06115417) | human gut metagenome | host: Homo sapiens | place: China:Chongqing | collected 2015-03-06... | reverse complement strand
TCGGTCTGCCGCAGGGTGCGCAGCACCGTCATGCCGTCCTTTTTCGGCAGATTCAGATCAAGAAGCACCAGATCGTAGTGCTCCACGCCCAGCAGCTCCAGAGCCTTTTCCCCGTCGTAGCAGTAGTCCACGCTGTAGGCCAGCCGCCGCAGGCTGCGGACGATCGTCTCGCACAGGGCGCGTTCGTCTTCAATTACTAAAAGATGCATGAGAGTCCTCCTTTTTATTTCGTCGTTTTTGTGTTGCTTTTCATTATAGCAAAAATAGATAAGGTTTGCGTTAAGTTTTCGTTCTTAACAGAGACTTTAACTCTCCTACGCTATGATGGGGGCAGAAAATCGGAAAGGGTGATGAAAAATGAGCTGCGGGATGTGCGTCCGCGCCTGCCCGACGAACGCCGTGTGCTTCCGCTACGGCTTCGGCAACGGGAAAGAAACAATAAAGAAAACAACGATGGAGGAATCAAAATGAACAGGAAGAGAATTTTTGCACTGACTTTTGCCGTGCTGATGGTGCTGGCCCTGTCGGCCTGCGGCACGAAGAACAATGACAAGATGGGCTACATGAGCGACAACGGCTCCGCCATGACCGGCGAGCCGAAAAACGACGAGGAGGCGCTCGCCCTGCATAAGGAGCTGCTGGAGCGTGAGAACGCGATCCTGTCGGAAAATACCGAGCTGTGGGAAAAGGTCTTTACGGAGGCTGACAAAGGCATGGCCATGATCGAGGACGGGAAAAACTACGGCGACTTCCTGCTGGATACCGTCGAGACCGCTAAAGAGCAGTTCACCGACAAGGAGTATGAGTGGCTGAAGGAGTCAGCCACGGAGATCAGCAATATTGAAAACAGGTTGACCGAGTTGGAAGAGAAGTATCCCGAGATCATGCAGAAATCCATGGACGGCGATATGAGCATGCCCGCGGGCAGCGACACGAGCAACCCTCCCGACGACGGCAGTATGCAGAAGTTCCCCGCCTTTGAAGGGAAAGATCTGGACGGCAACACGGTGAAGAGCGACGAGCTGTTCTCCGCCAACGCCGTCACCGTGGTGAATTTCTGGTTCACCACCTGCAATCCCTGCGTAGGCGAGCTTTCCGAGCTGGATGCGCTGAACAAGGAACTGGCGGAGAAGGGCGGCTCCCTCATCGGCGTCAACACCTTCACGCTGGACGGCGACGAAACAGCAATTTCCGAGGCGAAGGATGTGCTTGCCAAGAAGGGCGCCACCTATCAGAATGTGTATTTTGACTCCGACGGTGAGGCGGGAAAGTTTACCACCAACATCTTTGCCTATCCTACCACCTATGTGGTCGACCGCAGCGGCAATATCGTGGGTGAACCCATCGTAGGCGCCATCACGGAAAAGAAGCAGGCGGAGACGCTGCAAAAGCTTATCGATCAGGCGCTCGCCGCCGATATGGGCTGACCCGGGATTTAAAAAGTGCCTGCTGCGCGCCATTGCATTGCCCATGGCGCACGAAGGGGCAGAGTGAGCCCAGCTTCCCCTGAAAGGAGGAAACGCGATGCATCGAAGCGTATTGGCCCTGCTTTTCACCTCGGTGTTGCTGCTCAGCGGCTGCGCCGCCGAGCGGCAGACTGTGCCGAAGGAAAAGAGCGGACAGGAAACAAACATGGGCGGACAGGCTTTTGACCGGTCCGACGAGGAGAACACGTATATGGATACCACAGACAATGTCATCTATCTGGCGGGCGGATGCTTCTGGGGCATGGAACAGCTGATGCAGTCCATCCCCGGCGTTATCGACGCCGAGAGCGGCTACGCCAACGGAACCTGCCAGGCGGACGCCGATTACAAGACCGTCTGCAAGGGAGAGACCGGCTTTCGGGAGACTGTGCGGGTGGAGTACGACCCCGAGCAGGTGAGCCTCGACGCGCTGCTGCTGGCGTATTTCTATGTCATCGACCCCACGGTACAAAACCGGCAGGGCAACGACCGGGGCAGCCAGTACCAGACCGGCGTTTACTTCACCAATGAAAGCGCGAGAGAAACGGTGAAGCGCATTGCGGAGATCGAGCGCGGCCGCAGCGAGAAATTCTTTGTGGAGATCGGCCCGCTCAAGAACTACTATCCCGCCGAGGAATACCACCAGAACTACCTCGAAAAGAATCCGGGCGGCTACTGCCACATCCCGCGCGCAGAGATGGAGCTTTTCTCCAAGCTGCGCATCGACCCGGGCGACTATCAGAAGCCTGCGGCGGAGTCCATCCGGGACAAGCTGACGGCGGAGCAGTACCGAGTCACACAGGAGAGCGGCACGGAGCGTGCCTTCACAGGCGAGTTCTGGGACAAGTTTGAAAAGGGCATCTATGTGGATGTCGTCACCGGTGAGCCACTCTTTTCCTCCACGGATAAGTACGAAAGCGGCTGCGGCTGGCCTGCCTTTACAAAGCCCATCGAGGGTCCTGCCGTAGTGGAAAAAGAGGATCTGAGCCACGGGATGCGCCGCACGGAGGTCAGAAGCCGCGCCGGAGACTCCCACCTCGGCCATGTATTCACCGGCGACCCGGAGTCGCCCAACGGCGTGCGCTACTGCATCAACAGCGCAGCCCTGCGCTTCGTCCCCTATGAAAAAATGGAGGCCGAGGGCTACAGATACCTGCTATACCTGTTTGAAAAATAGGACGCAAGCGGTCGGCAATTCTCAGGCAAGGCACCATGTATCTTTTCAAATAAGCAACTACGATAATCCTGCTGTGGACAGAGAAACCGCAGAACTGCTGCACCAACGTTTGGAAGCTGAGAGCCGGGAACGCAGACAGCTTCCTCTCTGACATCATTTCAAAAATGAACACAGGAACAGATGCATCCGGCTGAACACGGCAGCTATGTGACGTTATCAGCCCGTTTGTCCCAGTGGGACTTCAACTATGGTCCAGCTATCGACGGAAGCACACAAATGAGCGATTTCCAGAAGGATAATCGGAGGCAGATGAATAAGCAAGGGATAGCTTTTATAGTGGTAGATATCAGGGCTGTTGTCAGCAAAACATCTGATACATCCCCCTGTTCAGAGCTTCTGAACAGCCATCCATGTCGAAAGCGGAGAGACTGCGATACAGCAATCTCTCCGCTTTTCTGTCGTGATCTTCTGCTTTGAGCGCAGAGGCCGAACCTGCACGACAATGAAAAACATGGCTTCAAACAGGGACAGGTTGATCCTGACGACTACGGCAGGAAATACTGCCACAGCTCGCCTTTTCTCCCCGCAATCTGCGCCGGATGCGGGACTTTTACCGGATGTACGGCGATACGCCGGAATTGCTGGCAGTGGCAATGCGTCTGAACTGGACACAGAATGTGGCCATCATGGAGGCCGGATTGACCATGGATGAGAGATGCTGGTACATTCGGAAATTGCTCTTGGCGAAAATGAGGATACCTGCTATAATGTAAAGAATAATGAGTTTTCGGAGAAAAATCGGTATGAAGAATATCCTGTTTATCTGCCACGGCAACATCTGCCGCAGCCCCATGGCGGAGTTCGTGATGAAGGACTTGGTGAAGAAGGCAGGGCTTGCTTCACAGTTCCATATCGAGTCGGCGGCCACGCGGCGCGGCAGCTTACCAATCAAGACTACGACAAGTACGACCTGCTGATCGGCATGGACAGCGCGAATCTACGGAATATGCACCGCATCTGCGGCGGCGACTTTGCCGCCAACTGCGTAGTGTTTTCAAGAAGAAATCTTGAAAATCTACAGTGGTACAGCATGACACATGGCGGTAACCGAAAGGTTGCCGCCTTTGTTGTATTCGGAATCCTATAAGAATATCATAAGAAATCAGGGAAGAGGTGAAAAGTATGGCAACCAGCAAAAGAGACAGGATAAAAGCAGACAGAGCAGTGAAGGTACACAAGGATTGGTACAAGCTGGACTTGTCTGCGATTGTATATCCTACATTGCAGAGGAGAGATTTCTCTTCCGTGTATCGATTGTCTGTGCTGTTAAAAGAAGATATAGACCCGGAAGTACTGCAGCGGGCGGTGAATCTGACGATGCCTCGTTTTCCGACGTATAAAGCGGCAATTCGGAAGGGGGTATTCTGGCGATATCTGGAACCGAATGACAGACCCGGCCCTTTTGTGCAGGAGGATGTAAAGAACCCCTGCCAGCCCATGCATTTTAAAGGCAATAACCGGTATCTGGTAAGAATCTATTACTATCGTAACCGGATCGCACTGGAGGCGCATCACAGTCTGGGAGACGGCACCGGAGGCATGTGTGTGCTACAGACTCTGACGGCCACCTATCTGCGCCTGAGAGGGCATACGGAGATTGAAAACGGTGGTTTTGTACTGGATATTTTAGGAACACCGGATCCGGGAGAACTGGAAGACGCCTACATGAAATATGCCAACGCCAAGGTATGTCCGCCCAGACCGGGAGAGAAGACTTACCGCGTCCGGGGGACGAAAGAGCCTTTCTATACGCTGAACATTATAGACGGCATTATGTCCGTGTCGGAGGTGATGCAGGTAGCGAAAAGCTATCATGCTACCATTACCGAATATCTGAATTCGGTTCTGCTCTATGCCCTGATGCAGAAGCAGGAGAGTGAATGGCATTTGAAGCTTCGGCCGGTAAAAATTGCCATGCCGGTGAATCTGCGCCGCTTTTTCCCATCCAGGACCCTGAGGAATTTTATCACCATGATCTACCCGGGGATCGATCCCAGACTGGGAGAGTACACTTTTGAGGAGATCGTGACGCAGGTGCATAACTACATGCGCTATTATCTGAATGAAAAGCTTCTGCGGGGTGATATCACTACGAACGCGGAGACCCAGAGGAATCCTTTCATCCGTATTGTGCCGCTGTTTATTAAAGATCTGGTGGTCCGCCAGTTCTATGCCAAGATTCAGGATAAGAATTCTTCGGCAGGCCTGACCAACATGGGAGCCTTGAAGGTCCCGGAGACTATGAAGCCATATATTGAACGGTTTGATATTTATATGGGACAGCCTTTTTCCACGAGAACGAACTGTGCCATTGCAAGCTTTGAAGATATCCTGACCATCAATTTTGCTAGCAGTATTGCCGAGACGGATGTGGAACGATTGTTTTTCCGTAAGCTGGTACAGGATGGCATTCATGTAAAAATAGAAAGTAATCGATAAATCTGTTTGACAGAGAGAAAGGAAGCAATTATGTCATATTGTGTGAATTGCGGCGTGGAACTGGACGCTTCGGCGACGAAGTGCCCGCTGTGCGATACCCCGGTCTATAACCCCAAAGCACCGGAACCTGCGACGCAGCCGTCTCCATTTCCAAAGGAAAAAGGACAGGTGGAAGTGGTAAAAAGAAAAGATTTAGGGGTGCTGCTGACAGTTATCGTATTGGCGACAGCAGCTACCTGTGGCCTGCTGAACGCTTTCGTGTTCCAGGGCAACCTGTGGTCCCTGGCTGTGATCGGAGTATTTCTGGTGCTGTGGGTGATCATGATCCCGGTCGTCATTTATACGAGACAGCCAATTTATCTGTCGATTCTGTTAGATGGTGTGGCAGTGGTCGTATATCTGTATCTGCTGACTTACCTGACGGGGCATAACGACTGGTTCTACGGACTGGGGCTTCCGATTGTACTGCTGGTGACAGCGGTGGTGGAAGCGGTGACTTTATGTATCCGGAGACTTCCGATGTCCTTCCTTACGGGAGCATTATACCTGATCTCGGGAATCGCCGTCTTGTGCGTGGGACTGGAATTATTGATAGATCGTTACTTAAGACATGAGATCATGCTCGGCTGGTCTGCTATTGTACTGACGGTCTGCGTGATCGTGGATATTACCATTGCAACTCTTTTATCCCGAAGAAGACTGCGTAATGCGGTACGTCGGAGATTGCATTTTTAATAACTGTTCAGAGCCATGAACTGCGATTTTGCGAATTGAGGTGCTGAATCGTTATCAAATATTTTAACAGGAGGAATTTATGGCACTGGTAGGAAAAAACAGTGAAAAGAATAATCAGAATCTAATGCAGCTGATCCGCAGGGCACATGGACTGGTGGAAAACCCGGATCTGGAGAAGCACAGACAATCCCAGGATCATATCGGAGAACTGTTGGGGAACAGTAAGGAGATTCAATACCGCCCGGTGGATATTGAGGGAATGGATGCGGAATGGGTCAGCGTGAATCGTGCACATATGAAAAAGTATGTGATCCTGCATTGTCATGGAGGAGGATATTCCACCGGCAGCAGCATCTATGCCAGAACTCTGACCTCCAAACTGGCATCGGGCACTTCTATGGATGTGTTGTGCTTTGACTACCGGCTGGCTCCGGAGCATCCTTACCCGGCAGCCACGGAGGATGCCATGAAGGCCTGGAATTATCTGATGCTTTTGGGCTACGGAGCGAGAGACGTTATCGTTACAGGAGATTCTGCCGGCGGTAATCTGGCACTGTCCCTGGTGCTGAAATTAAAGGAGCAGGAGCGTCTGCTTCCGAGAGGCATCGTACTGATGTCCCCCTGGACGGATCTCACCGGCGAAGGCAAGACGTTCCAGACCAAGGCGGAAGTGGATCCTGTACTGGACAGAGAATACATCGACCGCATGACGAAAGCCTATGCTCCCGACAGAGACCTGACGGATCCTTATATTTCTCCGCTGTATGGCGATTTCCGCGGATTCCCGCCCGTCTACATTCAGGTTGGAGAGAATGAGATATTATTAGATGATTCTCTGCGGCTCTACAAGAACCTGATCAAGGCCGGCGTGTCCGCTCATATGGATCGTTTCCCCGGGATGTGGCATGTTTTTCAGATGTCACCCTTCAAAAGGGCCAATGAGGCCATGGATAAAAGTGCGGAATTCATTTATTCTGTGTGCAGATAGCCGGGTTCAAAATTTAGTTAAAAATTTTGAACCCGGGAAAAGGATTTTTCGGACAGGCACAGAATATTAGAAGTAGGGGCAGGAGGAACTATGACGATCAGAGAAAGCTTGGAACAATGGGAACAGGATTATTTAAGTCCGTACGCATCCCTGAGTGTAAATTCAAAGGGACGGTTGAAGCCTGAGGAACAGTGTGATATCCGGCCGGTATTTCAACGGGACAGAGACCGTATTATCCACTGCAAGGCATTCCGCAGACTGAAGGATAAAACACAGGTGTTTCTGACACCGGAGGGAGACCACTATCGGACCAGACTGACGCATACACTGGAGGTATCCCAGACAGCCAGAACCATAGCAAAGGCTCTGAAGCTGAACGAGGATCTGGTGGAGGCAATTGCACTGGGGCATGATCTGGGACATACACCGTTCGGACATGCGGGAGAGCGGGCTCTGAACAGAGTCTGTCCGTTTGGATTCGAGCACGCAGAGCAGAGTGTCCGTACCGTGGATATTCTGGAAAAGGACGGTAAGGGACTGAATCTGACGTATGAAGTGCGTGACGGTATCCGGAACCATCAGACCATTGGCAAGCCTCATACATTGGAAGGCAAGATCGTCAGACTTTCCGATAAGATCGCCTATATTCATCATGATATGGATGATGCCATCCGGGGAGGAATTCTCACGGAGGCAGATGTCCCGAAGGAGATCTGTGAAGTGATCGGCAGCAGCCCCACTGAGAGACTGGATCACTTTATTCATGATATTGTAACCAACAGTATGGACAAGGATGATATTCTGATGTCGGAACCGGTGGCGGAAGCCATGACGAAGATACGACAGTTCATGTTTGAGAGAGTCTATAAAAATCCCGTCGCCAAAAGTGAAGAGGGAAAGGCGGAGATGCTGATGGAGACGTTATATCAACATTTCCTGAAACATCTGGATGATCTGCCGGAGGAATACCTGAATCTCCTATCTGTCGGAGAGCCGAGAGAGAAGGTAGTCTGTGACTATGTGGGAGCCATGACGGACCGCTTTGCCATAGCAGTCTATGAAGACATCTACATACCGAAATCCTGGCAGCGATAGTGTATTACAATAAAACGGAGTAAAAAGAGCGTATTACCCTGAAGAACTGGTAGAAGAAGTCAGAGCCAGGAATGATATCGTGGATGTTATTTCCGGTTATGTGACATTGAAAAAAAAGGGAAGCAACTATTGGGGCTGCTGTCCTTTTCATAACGAGAAAACACCTTCTTTTTCGGTGTCTTCGAATAAGCAGATGTATTACTGCTTCGGATGCCATGCCAGCGGAAATGTATATACATTTCTCATGAAGTATGAAAATGATACTTTTCCGGAGGCAGTCAAAATCCTGGCAGATCGTGCGGGAGTGAAGCTGCCGGAAGTGGAAGAGACACCGGAACAGAAGAAAAAGGCCGGCAAGCGGATGCGGCTGCTGGAGGTCAATAAGGAGGCAGCCAGATATTTTTATTATATGCTGCGCAGTCCTCACGGAGAAGTGGGAATGCGTTATCTGACGGAACGAAAGCTGACCGACGAGACTATGCATCATTTCGGACTGGGCTACGCCGGGAAAAACGGCGAGCAGGTAGTCCAGTATCTGCGTAAAAAAGGCTTTACCGATGAAGAGATCAAAGATTCCGGACTTGCGATGTTCTCGGAACAGAGAGGACTCAGAAGTCAGTTTTGGAACCGGGTGATGTTCCCGATACAGGATATTAACCACCGGGTGATCGGCTTCGGAGGCAGGGTCATGGGAGACGGCGAACCGAAGTACCTGAATTCCCCAGAGACCATGATCTTCGATAAGAGACGTAACCTCTACGGACTGAATTTCGCAAGGACCGCCAGGACGGGCAACATTATCCTGTGCGAGGGATATATGGATGTCATTGCCATGCACCAGGCAGGATTCACACAGGCGGTGGCATCTCTGGGAACGGCATTTACGGTAGAGCAGGCGAATCTCCTGCACCGCTATGCGGAGAATATTCTCCTCGCATACGATAGCGACGGTGCCGGAACGAAAGCAGCACTGCGGGGGATCGGGATCCTGAGAGAGGCCGGACTTACCGGCAAGGTCATCAATATGCGACCGTATAAAGACCCGGATGAATTCATCAAGAATCTCGGAAAAGAAGCTTTTCAGGAACGGATCGATCAGGCGGAGAACAGCTTTTATTTTGAGATCCGTATCTTAAGCGAACAGTATGATCAGAGCGATCCGGAGCAAAGGACAAAGTTCCACCGGGAGATTGCACAGAAGCTGTGTGAATTCTCGGAAGATCTGGAAAGAGAAAATTATCTGCAGGCAATTGCGGAAAAATATATGATCCGTCCGGACGATCTGCGCAAAATGGTAGTTGGGATTGCGTCGCAGACGGGACTGGCAAGACCTTTGGAACGACCGAGAAGCGGTGTACAGAAAAAGGATCCCGCCGAGAATGGGCGCAGGTCCCAACGACTTCTGATCACCTGGATCAGCGATGATCCGTCCCTGTACCGGATCGTAAGGAAATATATTTCCCCGGAGGATTTCACCGAGGAACTGTACCGGAAAGTAGCGGAGAGGCTATTCGATGAACTGGACAGAGATCAGTTCCAGCCTGCAGGGATCATCAGTATGTTTGAAGATGAGGAAGAACAGAGGGAGGCTGCGGAGCTGTTCCATACCACACTCCCCGAGCTGTCCACCCGCCAGGAGAGGGAGAGAGCTTTCCATGATATTCTGCTGGCAGTGAAGAAAAACAGCTATCAATACTATATGGCAAAGCTGGGGACGGATGTCAATGCCGTGAAACAGGCGGTAGAAGGAAAAAAAGCCCTGGAAGAATTACAAAGGACGCATATTTCCCTGGAATAATGGGATTTAGGCTTTCGAATAGTTATAAAAGATACGAAATATGGCTATAAATAATGGCAATGAAAGGATGGAACCACGAAAATGGATGAAAACACACAGGCAAAATTTGCGGAGAAGGTAAAAGAACTCCTGAATATGGCGAAAAAGAAAAAGAATGTGCTGGAGTATCAGGAAATCAGTGACTTCTTCGGGGACATGCCTCTGGAAGAGGAACAGATGGAGAAGGTTCTGGAATATCTGGACCAGAATAACGTGGATGTATTGCGTATTACCGATGACGATGATGTGGACGATGAGGAGATCATTCTGACCGATGAGGATGAAGTGGATGTGGAAAATATCGACTTGTCCGTACCGGAAGGTGTCAGCATCGAAGATCCCGTACGTATGTATCTGAAAGAGATCGGTAAAGTTCCCCTGTTAAGTGCGGAGGAAGAGATCGAACTGGCACAGCGGATGGAAGAGGGTGACCAGGAGGCAAAAAAGCGTCTGGCAGAGGCTAACTTACGTCTGGTGGTCAGCATTGCCAAAAGATATGTGGGCCGTGGAATGTTGTTCCTGGATCTGATCCAGGAAGGTAACCTGGGGCTGATCAAGGCAGTGGAAAAATTCGATTACCGTAAGGGATATAAGTTCTCTACCTATGCAACCTGGTGGATCCGTCAGGCAATCACCAGAGCGATCGCAGATCAGGCGAGAACCATCCGTATTCCCGTGCACATGGTGGAGACGATCAACAAACTGATCCGCGTGAGCAGACAGCTGCTGCAGGAGTTGGGAAGAGAACCGACCCCCGAAGAGATCGCAGCGGAGATGAATATGCCGGTAGACAGAGTGCGTGAGATCTTAAAGATCAGCCAGGAGCCGGTATCCTTAGAGACTCCTATCGGTGAAGAGGAAGACAGCCACCTGGGCGATTTCATCCAGGATGATAATGTACCGGTACCTTCCGATGCGGCAGCGTTTACGTTACTGAAGGAACAGCTGGTGGAAGTACTGGGTACTCTGACAGAGAGAGAGCAGAAGGTACTGCGTCTTCGTTTCGGACTGGATGACGGACGCGCACGTACGTTGGAAGAAGTAGGTAAGGAATTTAACGTTACCCGTGAACGTATTCGTCAGATCGAGGCCAAGGCATTGCGTAAACTGCGTCATCCCAGCCGCAGCCGCAAGCTGAAGGATTATCTGGATTAATGGCGGAGATCATATTATCTAATCGAATGCAGGCATTAACAGACATGGTCACTCCCGGCACTGTGATAACAGATGTGGGGTGTGACCATGGTTTTGTATCTGTCTATCTGGTGCAGAAGGGCATTTCCCCGAGAGTGATCGCCATGGATGTAAGGTCCGGACCGTTAGAACATGCCAGAGAGCATATCAGGGAGTACGGACTGGAGGACAGGATAGAGACAAGACTTTCTGATGGTCTGCACAGCCTGAAGACCGGAGAGGCTGCCGGGATGATCTGCGCCGGCATGGGTGGGCCTCTCATGGAGAAGATTCTTACCGAAGGAAGAGAACAGGCGAAAGGGTTTCGGGAACTGATCTTACAGCCCCAGTCGGAGATCCCGCATTTTCGGACATTTCTGATGGAAGAGGGATATCTTCTGATGGATGAGAATATCATCTACGAAGAAGGAAAATATTATTTTATGATGAAAGTGCGCTGGCTGGGCGAGATGTCGGAAGATGCGGTGAAATCACAGGTGCGAGAGTCTTGGAAAGCGGATGACGCTGCATCCGGACTGGCTGGGCAGCTTGGTCCGATACTGTTGTACCGTAAGTGTCCGCTGCTTTTGAATTATGTAGAATGGCAGCTTGCGGAACATAGAAAGATCGCGAAGCGGCTGGAGCAGGAAGCAGATGCAGCGAATCCCAAAACGATGTGGCGAAGGCAGGAGATCGCAGAGGAGACTGCGCTGCTTACCCGGGCACTGGAGTGGTACGATAATGGTAAGGAACCGGATTGCATTTAGACAATAATACCTGCAAAAGGAGATTACAAAAGGACAGGGTGAGAAAAATGATCACAGTGAAGATAAACGGTGAAGAGAGACAATATCCCCAGGGGGCTACCTACGAAGATGTAGCCAATGATTACCAGAAGGAGTATGACAATCTGATCGCATTGGCAGCAAGAGACGGCAAGATCAGAGAACTGTTCAAAAAGCTGACGAAAGATTGTGAGATCACTTTTTTTACATTGAAAGACGACGTGGGGAATAAGACCTACGTCCGCTCTGCCACCATGCTTTTTTTGAAAGCAGTATTTGATGTGTTCGGAAGAGAAACGGTACAGAATTGTCGTGTAGAGTTTGCTATCGGGAACGGCTCCTACATCTCTCCCAAAGGGAAGCTCAATGCGACAGAAGAAAATGCTGCAAAGATCCGTAACCGGATGCGGGAGCTGGTGGAGGCAAAGACACCTTTTCTGAAGAGATCCTA
>ENA-UEOL01001963-UEOL01001963.1-human-gut-metagenome-genome-assembly--contig:-NODE-1963-length-12216-cov-21.039048_pt1 | contig 12216 bp, 11 predicted proteins | sample MGYA00242884_ERZ507884 | MGnify/ENA primary metagenome ERZ507884 (study PRJEB26167, sample SAMN06115417) | human gut metagenome | host: Homo sapiens | place: China:Chongqing | collected 2015-03-06... | reverse complement strand
AATAACCAGGAGGGCTATAAGACAGCACAGGAGCGTCAAAGCCGTATGTATGAACTGAAGCTGGACTGGTCGGAGGCAATTAATACGGCCATAGCTTCAGGAGCTGAGATCACAAATTATGATGGAAGTGTCACTTATAACAAGGCAGATTTAGATAAGGATCATGATGGCAAAATAGATGCCATAACATTGATTTATAAAAATACGACCCAAAGTAATATTTCGGTATCACGGGGAGCACCATTATGGAATTACCGGGATTATGCTTATTATGTAAATATTACTACAGAGAACGGTGATTCGTTGGTCAGCGAAGACTATGTACAGTTAACGACCCCTTATCAAAACAGCTCCGGAGAACTGCAAGGATATCTGTATCAGGACAAGAATGGGAACCTTACGACATCTCTGGGAACGGCCATCCATGAGACGGGGCATATCCTGGGATTAAAGGATCTGTATAATACGCAGGATGCACAGCCGGTATATTATATGTCCGTCATGGCAAAGCATCTTTCCCCTGTGCCGCAGTTTATTTCTGTGAAGGAGCAGGAGGCGTTGGGCTGGGCCGATGCGGAGCAGCTTCCTGTGCTGACAGCAGATGGTACCTACAGCCTGTCGGCATCAGGGACACAGAATGCTGGTGCAGTGATCGGATACAAGATGAATATTCCCGCAAAAAACAAGACACTTTACCTGGAATACAGAAATTTCGGAGAGTCTGGCAATAAATATGATTCTCAGGTAAAAGAGTTTTATAAGGCAGATGGCAGCCAGGTGAATGCTTTCAACCTGAAATCGGGACTGGTCTGCTATCTCGCAGAAAGTGACATCCGTTTTCCCAGTAATATTAATTGTGTTGCACCGAGGTGGAACTATGAGGTGCTGGGGGGAGGAAACACAAAAAATGATGCAGCACTGGCCCAAGGGGAGGAAAAGTACATTACGGATAAGGTCTGCATCCGGGTAACGGAAGTCACACCGGACAGACTGACATTTGAGATCAGTGGAATCGGTGAAGAGCATATCCATACCGGAGGGGAGGCAACCTGTGTCTCAAGACCGGTATGTGAAGTGTGCCAACAGGTATATGGAGAAATCAATGCGTCCAATCATAAGCACACGGAACTGCGGGGAGTAAAAGAACCTGACAGCACGCAGGAAGGGTATACCGGTGATCTCTATTGTACAGATTGTCAGCAGCTCATACAGCAGGGGACAGTAATCCCGAAAAAATGTCCCGATATTATTGAAGGACAGGATACTCAGATTGATGGAAATACTACGGAAGCGGCCACATTCCGGTCAAATGCGTTGTTTGATGATTTTATCCGTGTGGAATTAGATGGTGTGGTGCTTCAACAGAATATTGACTATACGGTGGAGCCCGGAAGTATCATTGTGCGTCTGATGCCGGAGCTTTTGCGGACATTAGCAGAAGGCAGACATAGTATCGGCATTGTTTCAGACGGTGGAACAGCGGTGGCCACATTTAACATCAGCAGAGTAGTGACGCCGGAGACAACGCAGCCACCTGAGGCAACACAGCCACCTGAGGCAACGCAGCCACCTGAGGCAACGCAGACACCTGAGGCAACGCAGTCACCTGAGGCAACGCAGCCACCTGAGGCAACGCAGACACCTGAGGCAACGCAGACACCTGAGGCAACGCAGCCACCTGAGGCAGCGCAGCCACCTGAGGCAACGCAGACACCGGAGACAACGCAGACACCTGAGTCAGTCAGAATCCAGGCGGTAAGTATGGAGCCGACAGCAACACTAAAACCGACAGTAACACCAAAACCGACAGTAACAACAAAACCGACAGTAACACCAAAACCGACAGTAACACCAGAACCGACAGCAACACCAGAACCGAAGGCAACGTCAGAACCGGAGTCTCCCCAGATTCCGGAGGCAACGGTAACTCCGGCAACAGAGTCTGCAACGGCAGATCCGGAACAGGAAGTATCACAGGCAGGCGGACAGGCAATGGAGCAGCAGAGAGCTGGCAAGGCATGGCTGGTGACAGGAGGAATTATCCTGTGTATGGGAATTGCAGCAGGGGGCTTCTGGCTGCAACATCATATTGTGCAGGAAAAGAGAAAAAATGATGAAGGATAAGTGTTTACCGGAAGAAAAGTCATGAGAAAAGTCACAGGCAGTGGGGTGCAGAATTGTTACAAATATGTTATACTACGATGTAACGGTCATAATCCTTTTTGCTCCCGACATTGTACGATAGTTATCGGTATGGAACAAGGGGATGACAAATCATAGAAACATATAGGGATGTTATCATGGAAAATTATCAGGAACAGTATAAACAGGAATTACATCAGCAGGAGATTAATTCCAACCTGCGGACGTTGAAGGGATTTTTATGGATTTTTGTGACAATTCTGATTCTCTGGCTGTTGACTTTAGTGGGAATCTTTATTGTGGATGCCGGAATCTTTACCATGGCAGTGGGGATGTCGGTGGTAATAGGGATCCCGGTTTTATACATATACAAAAAGGTGGATTTGTCAAGGGATTGGGTGAAGTATGTGCTTCTGGCGCTGATCTGTGCAATATCGGCAGTCATGGCGGCATTTTTGTCTTTTCATGCTGTGCTTATCTATGTATTGCCGCTTTTATCAGCGGTGCAGTACCGGGAAAGGATGACACTGTGGGTTACTTATGCCGTGAATGATGTGACTATGACACTGAGTATGCTGGCAGGGTTTTATCATGGAATCTGTGATCTGAATCTTCTGCTTGGCAGTAATCATACCAGAGACTGGTATATGGAGCAGTGGGGGGCAGGAACACTGCAGTTTAGTCTGGAACCTGATCCTGTATTTACCATTTTGTTCTACGGAGCCTTGCCACGGGCAGTGATCCTTCTGGCATTTACCTTTATTTTGCGGTATATCAGCACTACCAGCCACGAGGATGCACAGAGGATCGCTGATCTGACATATCGTAAGGAGACCGATCTGGGCACCCATGTATATAACAAGAATAAATATGAGGAAATGATCAATGATTACTATCCGCAGGTGGACAGACTGGCAGCTATTTTCTGGGATGTGAATAATCTGAAATGTGTCAATGACAAATATGGCCATGCCGCCGGAGATGTGTTGATCCAGACATTGTCTTCCGTATTATATGAATTATCCACGGACAGACGTAAGGTCTATCGCATAGGCGGAGATGAATTTGTCATGCTGATCGAGAATCCGGTGGAAGCGGAGATTCAGTCCATGATCGAATCTGTCAATGACGCATTGCAGGAGAAAGACGGCCGGGGAGAGATACCAATCTCCAGTGCCGTGGGCTGGGCGGAAGGCTGTGGCATGGACATCCGCAAGATTGTGAATGAAGCGGATGCAAAGATGTATGAGAATAAAAAACGTGAGAAGGAAGGCAGAAGATAGGATGGCAAACTGGGTAAGTGCAGGCTGTGGCGTCATTGCCAACGAACTGGCGCAGGCTATGGAAAAAAGAGGACAGAAGCTGTACGGCGTTGTAAACCGGACACCGGAGAAGGCAGTGGCCTTTGCGGAAAAATACGGTGTGCAGAAGGTGTTTACGAGCTTTCAGGATGTATGTGCGGATCCTGCGGTGGATATCATTTATATTTCCACACCCCATAACACTCACATTCACTTTCTGCGGAAAGCGCTGGCAGCCGGCAAGCATGTGCTGTGCGAAAAATCCATTACGCTGAATTCCGAAGAACTGGAAGAGGCAGTGCAGCTGGCGAAGGAGCATGGTGTGGTGTTGGCGGAAGCTATGACTATCTATCATATGCCGATTTATAAAGAGCTGAAAAAACGCATGGATGCCGGAAAATTCGGAGAATTGCGTGTGATACAGATGAATTTCGGAAGTTATAAGGAATACGATATGAAGAACCGGTTCTTCAACCGGAATCTGGCCGGAGGAGCACTGCTGGACATCGGTGTGTATGCCCTTTCTTTTGTCAGAATGTTTTTAAATTCCTGCCCGGATCAGATTACTTCGCAGGTGAAGCTTGCACCTACCGGTGTGGACGAGCAGGCGGGAATACTTCTGATGAACCGGGAGCAGGAGATGGCAACGGTCACATTGTCCCTGCATGCCAAGCAGCCCAAACGGGGCATGATCTCTTTTGACAAGGCTTACGTGGAAATGTATGAGTATCCCAGAGGGCAGAAAGCAGTGATCACGTACACGGAAGACGGACACACCGAGGAAATTGTGGCGGGAGCTACGGCAGACGCACTGGGATACGAGGTGGAGGATATGGAACAGGCCATCGCCGGACATCCGGAATTAATGAAGCTTGAGCTTACCGAGGATGTTATGAAAATGATGACCCGGATCCGAAAAGACTGGGGACTGACTTATCCAGAGGAAGAGCATGCCACGGAAAAAATCTGAGGAGCATCCCTGATGCAGTTCCTGACAGGCTCCATGATCTCTGTGGTGATCTGTGTGGCAGCCTTTGTATGGATGAAAAAACACCCGGGAAAGCTGACTTCCGGGTGCTTTATCTTATCTCGCTAAACTTAGAAGAAGTTTTTGCAGCGCATAAGAGTCACCATCCATAACTGTAAAGCGGGCTTTTTTTGGTGGCTCATCTGCGGAACCGGAAGAGGTGGCGGTGTGCAGGTAACAGCAGTCGATCCCCGCAGCTATAGCACCTGCCAGATCACTGGTGCGTTCGTTGCCGGTCATCAGACAGGTGGTGAAATCTAATCCGTAGCGGTCAAACAGGATCTGAAAAAAAGCGGGATCCGGCTTGCAGCACCCCTCGTCAGAGGAGATAAGGATACCGTCGAACAGATCCCAGAGTCCCAGCGAGCGCAGCTCGTATTTGGTGAAGATCCGCTGGGCATTGGACAGGAGGTAGATCCCACAGCCTTTTGCATGGAGCTGCTGCAGTGTGTCGATCGTGGCGGGATAGCATTGTAAAATATTGAGGGATTCGATCCGGAAGAACTGACCGGTAGCGGTCAGAAGAGCCTCTGTGGGTTGGATCCCTTTTTCGACATAAAGAGTTCGAAAAATATCTGCGGCGCAGATCTCCGGACAGGTGTAAGATGAGGAAACCTTGCGGGCAGCCGTTTCCAGCTGGCGATATCAGTTCCTCAGTTCCCTCCCCGTATAGGAAGCACCCTGGAAGGAATAGAACAGCGCAAGCCTTTTCCAGAGGGAAGTTTTATTTTCATTAGTGTGGATGTCTACTAAGGTGCCGTAGAGATCAAAGATAAAATTATGATACATGGAAGACCTAATTTCTTGTGGTGAAAAACCTTATTCCAGGGAAAATCAGGACGGCTCTTTTCTCAAGCGGAGGCAGAGCCGATAGATATAGTATAGCATTTCTTGCATTTTTCAACAATTAAAAATATAATGATACCAGGGTTAAAATGTCTAAGCTCACACGAGCTTGCTCATAAGTGGGTGAAAGACCTTTTGACTCCGACGGAACTATTCAGAACCATGAAATTATGAAGCTTTTGTACCGCTGGATAAAGAAAACAGGAGCGACCGGCGGTATGCAGGGAGAGTACCGATGATACGAAATACTGGTCCGGGGAAGAGACTTCTGGCAGCAGGGATTGTACTTATACTAGGCATGACCGGCTGTGGAACAGACAATGAATTATCTCTGACAGGGACGGAAGAGACAGGAATAGAAGTAATGGCCACGGTGGATTTCACAGAAGAGGCTGCCACCGGGGAGAATGCACCGGATGTCACGGATGGGGATGCCGCCGGAGATGCAGAGCAGACTACGGCGGACCGCATGGCGGGACGGACGAAGGTAAAGGGAATCTACGTCACCGGCCCGAAGGCTGGCAGTGGCGGAATGGAAGATCTGATCCGCCTGGTGGATGAGACGGAACTGAATGCCATGGTCATCGACGTGAAAAACGACGAGGGAAATTTGACGTTCCGGCTGACTAATGAGGAGATTCCACAGGACATTCCCGTGCTGGACCGGATATCCGAAATGCAGGCCGGAATACGTTACATCCGGGACATTCAGACAATGATGCAGGAATTGAAAGATCATAATATATATACCATTGCGCGGATCGTATGCTTTAAGGATCCCATTCTGGCGGCGGCACAGCCGGAACTGGCACTGACGAAGCCGGACGGTAAGCCGGTGACAGATGCCAATGGACTGGCCTGGGTAAATCCCTACAGGCAGGAGGTCTGGGAATATCTGACAGAGCTTGCGGAGATGGCGGCAGATCTGGGTTTTGATGAGATCCAGTATGATTATGTGCGATTCCCGGTAGGTTCGGATGCCGATGCGGCAGATTACGGTGTGGATATGGAAGCCTATCCGAAGCGGCAGGCTATACAGGATTTTCTCTCCTATGCGGGAGACAGACTTCACGAAAAGGGCTGTGTGGTCACGGCAGATGTCTTCGGCACTATTATCGGCAGCGAGACGGATGTGCAGACCGTAGGGCAGGATTACACGGCACTGGGACAGACAGTGGATGCCATCAGCCCTATGGTATATCCCTCTCATTATGCTAACGGTGTGTTTGGTCTGAAGGTGCCGGATGCCCATCCTTATGAAACGGTATCGGCCGCCATGCAGGGGTCTGCAGAAGAATTGCAGGAGATTCCGGAAGCGGAGAGGGCTGTAGTACGGCCATGGCTGCAGGCATTTACGGCCACCTGGGTTCCGGGACATATTTCCTACAACGGAACACAGATCAGAGAACAGATCCAGGCAGTCTACGATGCGGGATATGAAGAATGGATCCTGTGGAATGCAACGAACCGCTATTCTCCGGATGGATTACTTGCCGCAGGAGAAGAGAAGCAATAGCGGCAGAAGCTGGCTTTATAACAAATCCGGGCAGGAGCACAGGCCAGGAGCCCGGTCTGATAGGAGCATAAGATGAAAGTAGTCAATAAGATCATGATAGGAATTGCAGTGTTGTGTCTGCTGTTGTGTGGCGGAATCCTGGTATTCGCATTGAACCCCGATATGACCAGTTCTCTGGCGCAGAAACTGTATGGCAATACAGTGGATATGCCCCCTGGGATCGAAGAGACCGGGGAAGGACAGACTTCCGGGAATGGAAATATCAGTGTGACGCTTCCTAATGGTATGCCGGGGGAAATGAACGGCTACGTGGCGCCGTCCATGGATCAGATGCAGATTCCGGAGGATGTCAGCGGCAGGACAGGGTTTACTCCCGTGCAGCCGGAAGAACAGCAGATTCCGGATCAGGAAGCACAGAATCTGAAGGAAACATTAGGTTCCGGAGAAACGGGAGAGGGGCTGTCATTTTCCGCAGAGGAGTATCCGTATTATCAGATGTTGTCGGAGAATCAGCAGTCCGTATACCGGCAGATTTATGCCAACGCACAGAACCTGACGGAAAAGTTTGCACCGGAGAAGACCGTGTCTGCCAGTGATGTAAAGATAGCGTTTGAGGCGGTGATCGGTGATCATCCGGAAATGTTCTGGCTGGAGACGGGTTATTCCAGCAAATATCTGGCCAGCGGGCAATGCGTGGAGATCGATTTAAAATATAACAGTACGGCAGATGATCTGGAGAGCGCAAAGCAAAGATTTGATGCGGCGGCACAGAATCTGATTACCGGGGCAGCGTCCCTTGACAGCAATTATGAAAAAGAGAAATATGTGCATGATGCACTGGCATCGGCAGTGACCTATGATCTGACAGCGGATATGAACCAGAGTGCTTACAGTGCACTGGTGAATGGGAAGAGCGTGTGTGCCGGTTATGCCAGAGCTTATCAGTATCTGTTACAGCAGCTGGGAATTCCCTGTTATTACTGCACCGGTTATTCCGGTGGGGATCATGCCTGGAATATCGTAAAGCTGGAGGATGGTTATTACAATGTGGATGTGACCTGGGATGACGCAGCGGCCATCCGATATGACTATTTTAACAAGACGGATGAAGATTTTGCCTCCACCCATGTAAGACAGAATCTGTCGGTGTATCTGCCGGCCTGCAACGGTACCGCTTACAGACAGGAAAATACCACAGGGGCAGCGGGTACCGGTCAGCCGTCTGAAGCAGGCGGAGCCACACCGGATCCGGACGCAGGCACCACGCCCTCCGGCGGTCAGACAGACGGGAGCGTTACAGATCCAGGACAGCAGGGAGACGGTACGCAGGAACCGGAGCAGCCTGGCAGCTCTCTCAGTGATTATATCAATCCGGATCCTCAGGAGCCGTTGCGTTATCCCTCCGGCAATACCGCAGGCTCTGCAGGCAATACCACAGCTGCCGCTACGCCGGAGCCCAGAGTCGATGCGCTGACGGATTTAAGTTCCTATTATGAAGACTGCAGGAAGCAGCTGACCAGCCTGGGAAGTGGTGACCAGCATTTTGACAATGTTGTGCCTAAGAGCCTGTGGAGTACCATTGAGCAATCCTATCATACCGGAGCCTACGAGCAGGGATATGTGGTGGATGTGTTGAAAAATCTCGGTATGGAGTATTTTGCAATACAGCTGCAGCTGGTGGATATCGGAGACGGATATTACAGAGTGTATCATAACGTTGTGACCTATTAGGAAACAGATAAGAAACACTGGTATCGAAAGGTATCGGTGTTTTTAAATTATAGAAATAAAAATAAGAATCATTACTAATATTATTGACAGATAATTCCAACTGTGTTATCATCAGGATAAAGAAAATAAGAAATGTTAAGCAAATAAAATATGGTAGATAAGAGATACTAAAAAGGAAGCGAAACAGGCTGAAGGAGAAAAGGAGAGAATATAATGAATAAGAAGGCAATGCACAAATTAAGTTATGGATTATATATCGTAACGACGAAAGATGGAGAGAAAGCAAACGGTTGTATCGTCAATACTGCGATTCAGGCGGCATCCACTCCGAATCAGCTCTGCATATGCATCAACAAGGCAAATTATACCCATGATATGGTGTTAAAGACCGGCGTGTTCAACGTATCGGTGCTTAGTAAGACAGCACTATTCCCTCTATATCAGCGCTTTGGTTTCCAATCCGGCCGGGAAGTGGACAAATTCGCAGACTACACAGCGTATAAAAATGCGGAGAATGGCGTGCCCTACATCATAGAAGGCACAAATGCTTATCTGGCGGTAAAGGTCAGTCAGACCGTGGATCTGGGATCCCACACCATGTTCATTGGTGAAGTGACAGAGATGGAAGTGTTAAGCGAGGAGCCATCGGCAAACTATGAGTACTATCAAGAAGAGGTAAAGCCGAAGCCGGAGGAAGTGGGAAAAACCGCAGACGGCCAGACGGTATGGCGCTGCACCATCTGCGGTTACGAATACGTGGGCGAGGAACTGCCGGAAGATTTTATCTGTCCGCTGTGCAAACACCCAGCTTCCGATTTTGAAAAGGTGATCAAAAATTAATCCAGTGGTTTTAATAAGGTGAAATGACTGCGCTGTGTCCGGAGGATGCCAAGCTTTGTGAGCTTGCCCAGCTCTGCGGACATGGCGCTTCTTTCTACCCCGAGGTAATCCGCCAGCTCCTGACGGTTGAAGGGGATGGTAAAATCGTTGCTCCTTTTCAATTTTGCCTGATCGGTAAGATAGGCCATCAGTTTTTCCCGGGTGGTCTTACGGGAGGTATATTTGATCTTCTGATTCAGATACATATTTTTCTGCGCTACGATTCCTAGGAGATTGCGTATCAGGGTATGATGGAAAGTGCAGCTGTTGTCGCAGGTGTTTAACAGTGTTTTCCCATTTAGGAACATCACTGTACAGTCCTCTGCTGCCACAATATCCACTGGAAGATATGGAATTCCTGCACAGGCAAAAGCCTCCCCAAACAGGGAATCCGGGGAGATAGAAGCGGTGATATTGCGGTTGCCGTAATAATCGTCCTGTAGGATGTGAACGGAGCCGGATTCGATAATGCCGATGAAATCCGCAGGATCACCGGCATGCTTGATGTATTCTTCCTTTTGATAGGATTTCGTATATGCATTCAGACGCTTCAGCATAACGGGGATGTCTTCGGGTAAAATATTCTGAAAGAGGGGATTGGCCATAATAAATTCTCCTTTTGTTGGAAAACCAACATACTTGATGGGATGATTCTAGTATAATCACTTCAGAAAGTCAAGATAAGTTCCGGCGGGAGCGTCAGAATATGCCCAGAGGTAGTTGTAATGACGGAAAATAGGATAGTGCAGTTTTGCAAATGACGCGTGTCGAACAGGCATAATAACGATGTAGTTAATAAAGGATGGATAACAATGTATAAAAATATCGACAAACAGACCAAATTAAATCTGAAGGATCTGGTAGAATACCAGGAGGGCCAGGTAGTCAGCAAGACTCTGGTACAGAACGATTATGTGAGCATGACAATCTTTTCCTTTGACAAGGGCGAGGAGATATCTACCCATGCAGCAGGCGGAGATGCCATGGTGACCGTTCTGGAAGGCAAGGGCAGATTTACCGTGGGCGATGAGGTATTCTATGTGGAAGAGGGCGAGACACTGATCATGCCCAAGGATATTCCTCACGCAGTATACGGTGAAGAGAGATTCAAGATGCAGCTGACCGTATCTTTCTAAATTATAAGTCGTGCTGTATATACCGCTTGTGTGGAACTAATATTCATGCAGGCGGTACTTTTTGCCCTTTGTGTTCAGAATTTTAGCGCTGGAGCTGGGCGAGAACATGATGGTGCCCATAGGTTGGACTGGTTCACTATCGGTTCTTTTTATGAGGCCATTGGTCATAAGCTGGAAGGAGAAGCGCTGCTTACGATTAATCGCAGGGCGGTGGAGAAGATGATTTTGTATGCGAAGAAAATAATGATTTTGTTGGAAAAACAACATAACAACCGGCTTAAGTCTGTTATGGTATTCGAAGAGACAAAGAGAACAGCAAAATTAAGGAGGCAACATGATTCGAAAAATCATTCATATTGATGAAGAAAAATGCAATGGCTGCGGTATTTGTGCCACAGCATGTCATGAAGGTGCCATAGATATTATTGATGGCAAGGCAAAATTGGTCAGGGAGCATTTCTGCGACGGCTTCGGTGACTGCTTGCCGGGGTGTCCCACGGGAGCCATCACCTTCGAAGAGCGGGAGGCGCCGGCCTATGATGAGGCGGCAGTAAAGCAGGCACAGCAGCTGAAACAACAGGAAAAGATGCAACGGGAAGGTATGCAGATTCCCCATGGAGGATGCCCAGGAAGCAGAATGCGTCAGATGAACCGGACGGAGAACGCAGAAATTGTGGCAGAGAGTAGTGCGACAATGAAATCCCAGTTGTGTAACTGGCCGGTCCAGATCAAACTGGCACCTTTGCAGGCACCGTATTTTGACGGGGCAAAACTGCTCATCGCGGCAGATTGTACCGCTTATGCATATGCGAATTTTCATAAGGAATTCATTCGCAGCAAAGTGACGCTGATCGGCTGTCCGAAGCTGGATGCAGTGAATTACAGCGAGAAGCTGACGGAGATTCTGCGGAACAACGACATTCAGTCCGTGACCATCGTGCGCATGGAAGTGCCCTGCTGCGGAGGACTGGAAATGGCGGCAAAGAAGGCTATACAGGACAGCGGAAAGTTCCTGCCCTGGCAGGTAGTGACCATCTCCATTGACGGAGAAATCTTGGAATAAACAGGATTGTCTGTACGGAAAGCAGGCATCTGAAAAATGGAGGTTTGTAGGAAAATGCAGGGAGACAGAATCATCAGCGCCCTGATCGGCTTGGTGGGAGCCATGTCTAATAATGGCAAAACAGAGCGGACGGACAGTGTGGTCCGGGAAGCATTTCTGCGGTTGACAGACGGCGATAGCGAAGAAGAGACAGTCCAGAAGATTCATGCGGAGAAATTCGCCATTGCACCGGACTGCGCTAACTGTCTCAACCCCTGTGGCAATACTTCAGATTACGATATGGCGCAATTTTACGCAGCAGATGTGAAGATCATCGCGGCAAAGCGGGATCTGATTGAGGCTATTTGTAAAAAAATGAGTTCATCGGAGCTCATTCCGGAAACAGTGTATCAGGGAATTGCCTATCTGGGCTATGATCTGGAGCCGGAGGCTTATGCGCAGATACAGAAGAAGATTATGTGCTATGATTTGATTCAATAAATTGAAAGTTAGTGAAGCAAATCCACGAACTCCCGGAGCATGCGATACACATGTCTCGATGTAAGGTCTCCGGATGTGAATTTTCTACGAAAAGT
>ENA-UEOL01001950-UEOL01001950.1-human-gut-metagenome-genome-assembly--contig:-NODE-1950-length-12279-cov-4.812900_pt1 | contig 12279 bp, 9 predicted proteins | sample MGYA00242884_ERZ507884 | MGnify/ENA primary metagenome ERZ507884 (study PRJEB26167, sample SAMN06115417) | human gut metagenome | host: Homo sapiens | place: China:Chongqing | collected 2015-03-06... | reverse complement strand
GCTAAAAAACTATCGAAAATATCCAAATATGGTTTCGGAATCTATATCGTACATTACTTTGTCGTAGGTCCGATCTTTATCTTGATCGGGAAGTTTGATTTACCGATACCTTTGCAAGTACCCATAATGGCACTTTTGATTTTCATAATCTCATGGGCGTTTACTTGGTTCATGTACCGTATATTAGGTGAACGAGCTAAATGGATCATGGGATGAAACTCTCTCGTATACTGCAATCCGCCTTGCCGTGTTACTGCACGCCTATTGCAGTAACACGGCTAAAATACAATAAAACTTCTTGCAATCCCCATCTGTTTCGTTATATTTGCTACAATTTATAAACATAAAATAAAACGCTATGTCAGTAAAATCTTATATCGAATCCAATAAGGATCGTTTTCTTGAAGAATTGTTCTCTTTAATCCGCATTCCGTCAATCAGCGCCAAGCATGAGAATAAGCCGGACATGTTGACATGTGCCCAACGTTGGACAGAGGTGCTGCTGTCTTCCGGTGCAGATAAGGCCGAGGTAATGCCTACGAAAGGCAATCCTGTCGTATACGCCGAGAAAATGGTATCTCCCAATGCTCCGACCGTATTGGTTTACGCTCATTACGATGTAATGCCTGCCGAACCACTAGAACTGTGGAAGAGTGAACCTTTCGAGCCGGTGATCCGGGACGGACGCATTTGGGCCCGTGGAGCAGATGATGATAAGGGACAGGGCATGATTCAAGTAAAAGGTTTTGAGACAGCGATTAAAGAAGGTTTGTTACAGTGTAACGTGAAGTTTATTTTCGAAGGAGAGGAGGAGATAGGTTCTCCTAGCTTGGAAGATTTTTGCCGGGAACATAAAGAATTATTGAAAGCGGATGTAATCCTCGTTTCCGATACAAGCATGGTCAGCGCTGAAACACCGTCGCTCACGACAGGCTTACGTGGTTTGGCTTACTGGGAAATAGAAGTAACCGGACCGAACCGCGATTTGCATTCCGGTCATTTTGGCGGAGCCGTAGCGAATCCGATCAATGTACTTTGCAAATTGATGGCAGATATCACCGACGTGGATGGACGCATCACGATCCCGGGTTTTTATGACGACGTGGAGGATGTATCTTCCGCGGAACGGGAGATGATCGCCCAAATCCCATTCGACGAGGAAAAATATAAGAAAGCGATCGGGGTAGACTCTCTTTTCGGAGAGAAAGGCTATTCTACGCTAGAACGTAATAGTTGTCGGCCTTCTTTCGATATCTGTGGTATTTGGGGCGGATATACGGGGGAAGGAAGCAAAACGGTATTGCCTTCAAAGGCTTATGCCAAGGTTTCCACTCGTTTGGTTCCACACCAAGATCATGCCAAGATCTCCCAAATGTTTGAGGAGTATATAACTCGTGTGACTCCACCTTATGTGAAAGTGAAAGTTACGCCCAGCCATGGCGGGCAAGGATATGTTTGTCCGATCGACTTGCCGGCTTATCAAGCGGCAGAAAAGGCTGTTGGCATCGCATTTGGGAAGAAGCCGTTGGCGGTTCGTCGCGGAGGTAGCATTCCTATTATCTCTACATTTGAGCAGGTATTAGGTATCAAGACCGTACTGATGGGATTCGGCTTGGAGCAAAACGCGATCCATTCGCCCAACGAGAGTCAGGAGTTGGATATCTTCTTCAAGGGAATCGAGTCGGTAGCGGAATTCTACCGTTTATATAAATAAGAAGGAAGAAGATGAGTATATTAATAAAGAATGTCCTGTTTAACGATAAAACGATTGATATCTATATCGAAGGAAAAGAGATCAAGCAAATAGGAGCGGGGCTGTCCTTTCCTGCCGATAAGATACTGGATGGTAGCCGTAAAGCCGTCATTCCCGGTTTCGTGAACGCTCATACGCATGCTGCCATGACTTTGTTCCGCGGCTTTGGCGATGATATGCCGCTTATGCCGTGGCTTGAGCAAAAGATCTGGCCGAATGAGGCGAAAATGACCCGTGAGGATGTATATTGGGGAGCGAAATTAGCGTGTTTGGAAATGATAAAAAGTGGCACGACCACTTTCTTCGACATGTATCAACGCCCTCGTGTCACGGCCGATGTGACGGAAGAGATGGGATTGCGAGGTATCATAGCCGGCGTTTGCTTCGATGGTTTTGATAAAGAAGAGGCGGAGAAATGCAAACGCCATAACGAACGACTGATCCAAGATGTGGATAACTACAGCAAACGGGTTCGCTTCTCGATCGGGCCACACGCTATCTATACCGTTTCCGGTGAGCTTCTGAAATGGGCGCATCAGTTCGCCATGGAACACCAAATCCCTATCCATCTGCATCTGGCAGAGACAGAGGGGGAAGTGAAAGACTCTCTCGATAGATTCGGACTCACTCCCGTACGTTATTTATATGAGTTAGGTGTGCTTTCTCCACGTTTGATCATCGCTCATGGAATTTACATCGATGATGACGAGCTTCGTATGTTGGCCGATCACGAGGTGAAAGTCGTACATAACCCGGCCTCAAACATGAAACTGGCTTCCGGCATGCATTTTAAGTTCAAGGAAATGCGCCAATTGGGTATTACCGTGGGATTGGGAACGGACGGTTGTTCCTCTTCCAATAACTTGGATATGATCGAGGCGATGAAGCTGGCTTCCCTGTTAGGAAAAGCTTGGCGAAAGGATCCCGAAGCCTTGACCGCAAATGAGATGCTGCAAGCCGCTACTGCGGAAGGAGCCGTTATGTTCGGTTTAAAAGCCGGGCAGATCAAGGAAGGGTATTTAGCCGATCTATGTTTGATAGATCTCAACACCCCCGCTTTTACCCCAAACTTCAATTTCGTCTCAAATCTTGTATACGCCGCCAACGGCAGTTGCGTGGATACCGTTATCTGTGATGGTAAAATATTGATGGAGAATAAGAAGGTACCGGGAGAGGACGAGATTATGGAGAAAGCGGCAGAGATAGCTTATAACTTGATGAAACGTTAAATTGATTAAATATGGAAATGATTAAAACCGAACAATATCGGGAAGCGGCCGCCTATTTAGCTAGCCGGATCGAAGGTAACCCGGAGACCGCCATTATCCTTGGTAGTGGCTTAGGCTCTTTTGCCGATCAAATAATAGACCCTATAGTGATACCTTATGTGGAGATCCCACATTTTATGAAATCTACCGCTACCGGGCATAAGGGGAATTTTATTTGTGGCAAACTAGGGGATAAGCAAGTCTTGGCTATGCAAGGCCGTTTTCATTACTATGAGGGTTACACGATGCAACAGGTGACTTTCCCCGTACGTGTGATGAAACTCTTAGGAATCAAGAACCTTTTGGTCTCGAACGCCGCCGGAGGTATCAATAATACGTTCAAGGTAGGTGATCTGATGATCATCCGGGATCATATCAATATGATGCCGAACCCATTGATCGGTCCGAACAATGAGGATTTCGGCACTCGTTTCCCGGATATGACACGTGCTTATGATCGTGAATTTATCCGCTATGTGGAAGAAATAGCCGCCTCCCGATCTATCCCGTTAAAGAAAGGTGTATATGTAGGTTTGACAGGCCCTTCCTTCGAGACTCCTTCCGAGTACGCTTTCTATGGAAAAGTCGGGGGAGATGCGATCGGCATGAGTACGGTACCGGAAGTAATCGTGGCACGTCATGCGGGCTTGCGTGTATTCGGTATGTCTGTCATCACGAACGAAGGTTATCACTTCGCTGACGACTTTGTAAATGATGGTGCCGATGTTATCGTAGCGGCTAATAAAGCAGCATCTGTTATGACACAACTATTTAGGGAATTGGTCAAAAAAATCTAATAAAAAAGTAGCGCAAAGGCTTGGTGGTTTCAATGAAATCACTACCTTTGCACTCGCAATCGAGAACAAAGCGGTTGCATATGCGGAAGTAGCTCAGTTGGTAGAGCATAACCTTGCCAAGGTTAGGGTCGCGGGTTCGAGTCCCGTCTTCCGCTCTTTCTCGTATTGATTGCCCAGGTGGCGGAATTGGTAGACGCGCTCGTTTCAGGTGCGAGTGGTTTTGCGATCGTGCAGGTTCGAGTCCTGTTCTGGGCACCCTTCCTAAAATGCGCAGGTGGTGGAATTGGTAGACACGCTACTTTGAGGGGGTAGTGCCGGTTACGGCGTGTGAGTTCAAGTCTCATCCTGCGTACTTAAGTAAAAAAAGAAATAAGAGCATGATCTATTCTATTAGGTCATGCTTTTTTTGCGTGTCAAAATGACAGACGAATAAGATGGACGAACATAAAAAAAGCCGGACTCACGCCCGGCTTCTATATTCATAGACAAACTTATTCAGCATCTTTCTTTTTTATCGAAGTCGTGATTTTCTGCTCTTCCTTATCAAAGTCTACGATAATCGTATCGCCTTCACCTACTGAGGCACGGATAATCATCTCCGCCATCTCATCTTCCAGATACTTCTGGATCGCACGCTTCAACGGACGGGCACCGAATTGGATATCGTAGCCTTTTGTCGCAATGAAATCTTTTGCCTCGTCTGTGATCGACAACTCATAGCCCAGATTTGATACACGCTGATACAGACCCTGCAACTCAATATCGATAATCTTATGAATAGCGGCTTTATCAAGCTGATCGAACATAATGATATCATCCACACGGTTCAAGAACTCTGGAGCAAATGCTTTATTCAACGCTTTCTGGATCACGCTACGGGAGAAATCCTTATCCGGCTCACCAGCCATCTGGGTATTGAAACCAACGCCACGGCCGAAATCTTTCAATTGCCGGGTACCAATATTGGAAGTCATGATCAAGATCGTATTCTTGAAATCAATACGTCTACCCAGACTATCCGTCAAACGGCCTTCATCCAAGACTTGCAGCAGCAAGTTAAATACATCCGGATGCGCCTTCTCGATCTCGTCCAATAAGACCACCGAATAAGGCTTGCGACGTACTTTCTCTGTTAACTGGCCACCTTCCTCGTAACCAACGTATCCGGGAGGCGCTCCGATCAAACGGGAAACAGCGAATTTCTCCAAGTATTCACTCATATCGATACGTACCAAAGAATCCGCCGAATCAAATAGATATTCAGCAAGCTTCTTGGCCAAGTGAGTTTTACCTACACCCGTCGGTCCTAGGAACATAAAAGTTCCGATCGGCTTATTCGGATCTTTCAAGCCAACACGGTTACGTTGAATTGCCTTTACAATCTTTTGAACAGCATCATCCTGCCCGACCACCTTACTTTTCAATACGTCCGCCATTTCCAGAAGCTTGACATTCTCTGCCTTAGCGATACGTTGAACAGGCACACCAGACATCATGGCAACAACTTCAGCGACCTTCTCTTCATCAACGGTCTCCCGATGTTCTTGAAGCTCTTGTTCCCATTTAGCTTTCGCGGCCTCCAGTTGCAATAAATACTGACGCTCCTTATCGCGGAAACTTGCGGCTAACTCAAAGTTCTGAGATTTCACGGCCGCTAATTTCTCATTCTTCGTATCCTCGATCTTTGCCTCAAGCTCTTCGATACTTTTCGGAACAATGATATTAGATATATGTACACGGGAACCGGCCTCGTCTAAAGCATCGATCGCCTTATCCGGGAAATTACGGTCACTGATATATCTTTCTGTCAATTTTACACACGCTTGTAAAGCATCTTCAGTATAGATCACATTATGGTGCTCCTCATAACGAGGTTTGATATTACGCAAGATCTGCAAAGTTTCTTCCGCCGTAGTCGGATCAACGATCACTTTCTGGAAACGACGTTCCAACGCACCGTCTTTCTCGATATTCTTACGATATTCATCCAAAGTAGTAGCGCCAATGCATTGAATCTCACCACGAGCCAACGCAGGTTTCAGCATATTCGCCGCATCCATAGATCCGGAAGCGGAACCAGCGCCAACAATCGTATGAATCTCATCGATAAAGAGGATGATATTCGGGTTCTTCGATAACTCATTCAAGATAGCCTTAATACGTTCCTCGAATTGTCCGCGGTATTTCGTACCGGCGACAATAGAAGCCATATCCAAGCTAATCACACGCTTATCGAATAACACCCGGGAAACCTTACGCTGAATAATGCGTAAAGCCAATCCCTCTACGATAGCCGACTTACCCACACCCGGCTCACCAATCAATACCGGATTATTTTTCTTCCTACGGCTTAATATCTGGGCCAAACGCTCGATCTCCTTCTCACGTCCCACAATCGGGTCTAGACGGTTTTCTGCGGCGGCACGTGTCATATCCGTTCCGAAGTTATCCAGAACAGGTGTATCATTAGGGGATTTCGGTTGAGCGGCTCCCGCTCCAGTACCGGAAGAGGGGCGAGATGCCTCACGACGAGAGGAGAAACCTTCGTCCTCGTCATCTTCGTCATCATCCGTATATCCGTCGCTGATCTCGTCGAATTCCTCCATATTATTCAAACCGGTTCCGCTTACTAATATATTATATGCGGAACGATAAGTAATACCCGCATCGTTCAACACCTTGGCAGCGACATTAAACTCCTCTTTCAATATCGCCAATAGAAGATGTTCCGTATCGGTCTCATCTTCCTTGAATAAACGAGATTCCAGCATACTCATACGCAAGACACGTTCTGTAGTCTTACTTATAGCGATCTCATGCTGGACAGAATCCTCAGAATCGAATGTATTCTTTATTTCTTGCTCAATCTTGCGTTTAATATCCATCGGATCGGTATGTAGCTCTCGCAAGACACGCATTGCCTCGCCTTCGCCTTCCCGGATGATGCCTAGCATCAAATGTTCCGGCCCGATATAGCTATTCTGGAGCCTAGCCGCTTCTTCACGGCTATACTCAATCACGTCAATCAATCTTTTCGAATAATTTTTCATACTATATTATATATGTACTGATTACGCAAAGTTACATAATCTATTCCAACTATCATCAAATTTCGTGCCATTATTCCTTAATAAGCCTTGAAAAGCCCAGAGGCGCAAAATTTCAAGACAAATTCTTTCGTAGTATACGGAAAAACCTTACCTTAGTGCAATTTTTCAGAGGTGAGATATTGAGTGTAATTAATATAAAACTAAATGGTTGATGAAGACAGGATTATTAAGATTAACATCGAAGAGGAAATGAAATCGGCATACATTGATTATTCAATGTCTGTCATTGTTTCACGTGCTCTTCCTGATGTTAGGGATGGCTTTAAGCCGGTTCACCGCCGTATTTTATTTGGAATGAATGAACTGGGTAACACATCCGACAAACCTTATAAAAAATCTGCGAGAATAGTTGGTGAAGTTTTAGGTAAATATCATCCACATGGCGACTCGTCTGTATATTTCGCCATGGTTCGTATGGCCCAGACATGGTCTATGCGTTATCCGTTAGTAGACGGACAAGGTAACTTCGGTTCAGTGGACGGTGATAGTCCTGCCGCTATGCGTTATACAGAGGCACGACTGAGTAAACTCGCCGAAGAAATGCTCCGGGATATCGATAAGGACACGGTAGATTTCCAGCTTAACTTCGATGATACGTTGAAGGAGCCGACCGTATTGCCGACTCGTGTTCCTAACTTACTTGTAAATGGTGGATCGGGTATCGCCGTTGGTATGGCTACGAATATGCCGACTCATAACTTGAGCGAGGTATTAGATGGTTGTATCGCTTATATCGATGCCAAGGGAGATATCGAGGTAGAAGGCTTAATGCAATATATCAAGGCTCCGGACTTCCCTACAGGCGCTACAATTTATGGCTACGCAGGCGTGAAAGACGCTTTCGAGACGGGTAGGGGACGTATCATCCTTCGCGGTAAAGCCGAGATTGAGGTGGAGAATAATCATGAGAAGATTATTATTACCGAGATTCCTTATTTGGTAAATAAGGCTGAGTTGATCAAGTATATCGCTGACCTAGTAAACGAGAAGCGTATCGATGGCATTTCCAATGTCAATGACGAGTCCGACCGTAGCGGTATGCGTATCGTAGTTGACGTGAAACGTGACGCGAACTCGAGTGTCGTACTGAATAAATTGTATAAGCTTACGGCTCTGCAATCCTCATTCAGCGTTAATAATATCGCTTTGGTGAACGGCCGTCCGAGGTTGCTTAACTTAAAAGACTTAATCAAGGCGTTTGTTGAGCACCGTCATGAGGTCGTTATCCGGCGTACAAAATATGAATTGAGGAAAGCGGAAGAGAGAGCTCATATATTGGAAGGCTTGATCATCGCTTCCGATAATATAGACGAGGTAATCGCGATTATCAAGTCTTCCAAGAGCCCGCAAGAGGCTATCGAGCGTTTGATCGAACGTTTCTCTTTATCTGAGCTTCAAGCACGTGCTATTGTCGAGATGAGACTTCGTCAGTTGACAGGTCTGGAACAAGACAAATTGCGTGCGGAATATGAGGAGATCGAGAAGTTGATCGCTTATTTGAATGAGATTCTGGAGAATGAGGACCTTTGTATGAAGGTTATCAAAGATGAATTATTGGAAATCAAGGATAAATTTGGCGACGAACGTAAGACGGATATCGTTTACGCCTCTGAGGAATTAAATCCGGAGGATTTCTATGCGGATGATGAGATGATCATTACCGTATCTCATATGGGATATATCAAACGTACCCCGTTAAGTGAGTTCCGTGCGCAAGGCCGTGGTGGTGTAGGAGCGAAGGGTTCCGAGACTAGAGACGAGGATTTCGTTGAGTATATCTATCCGGCATCCATGCACGCGACCTTATTATTCTTCACGGCAAAAGGTAAATGTTATTGGTTGAAGGTATTCGAGATTCCGGAAGGAGCTAAGAACGCTAAAGGACGTGCGATCCAGAATCTTCTGAATATCGAGCCGGATGATAAGGTACAAGCCTTTATACGTGTTAAGAAATTAACCACCGATACGGAATTCATTAATTCTCATTACCTATTATTCTGTACGAAGAAAGGTGTGATCAAAAAGACCTTGTTGGAGGCCTATTCCCGTCCTCGTCAAAACGGTGTGAACGCTATTACATTGCGTGAAGACGATGGCTTGATCCAAGTATGTAGCCCGGGGGGAGATTGGTACGAGTCGTTGTTTGCTTCCTTTTCCTTCTACTTTGATAAAGCCTTCATCAAAATAGAGGTCGGATAGTTTAAGGGTGATAAGTTCTGATACCCGAAGTCCGCAGCTGTATAGTGTTTCTAAAATAGCTCTGTTTCGCTGTCCTTCAGCTTTGCTGCGGTCGACGGCGGAGATAATCCGGTCAATTTCCTCCACAGTCAGTACTTCGGGAAGTTTGAAACCTATTTTAGGGCCTTCTAATAGTTCACTGGGATCTGCTTCCAGATAGTTTTCGAGGATGAGGAAACGGAAAAATGATTTGATTCCTGATAAGATGCGGGCTTGTGAACGGGGATGAATGCCGATGTCATGTAATCCGGCCGCAAAACGTTGAAGATCGGACAGGCATACGTCCAATACGTAAATCCCTTCCAATGTCAGAAAGCTCATCAGTTTGTCCAGATCCGTCAGATAGGCATCCAGAGTATTAAGAGATAAGGACTTTTCCAGTTTGAGATACTGCTGATACTTCCTGATTATCAGCTCTTGTTGTTCCTTCTTATGCTTTTTTTCGTTGATTTCCATTTCTTTTTTCTACCTTTGCACATTCTTTCAGATACAAAGGTATAAAAAAACAGGATTGCGCGATGAAGATACAAATTATTAATGGCCCGAATATTAATCTGTTGGGTAAGCGTGAACCTTCCATTTACGGAAGCGTTACATTTGAAGATTACTTGGCTGATCTTCGCAAAAGATACGTTGACGTGGAGATCGACTATTTTCAATCGAACATCGAGGGAGAAATGATAGACTGCATACAGCAGGTGGGATTTGATGTGGATGGTATAATCTTGAATGCAGGTGCGTATACACATACTTCCATAGCTTTGCAGGATGCTATTCGTTCTGTGACATCTCCGGTGATTGAGGTGCATATTTCCAATGTGCATAGTCGCGAGTCTTTTCGGCACGTATCGATGATTGCTTGTGCTTGTAAAGGAGTGATTTGTGGCTTTGGGCTAAATTCGTACCGTTTGGCTTTGGAGGCTTTATTGGATAGATAATAAATAAGGTAATAATATATAATAGGTAGAAAGACTATGTTATTGAAACAGACTAAGATTGTGGCTTCCATCTCGGATAGACGTTGTGATGTGGATTTTATAAAACAGTTGTTTGAAGCTGGGATGAATGTGGTACGTATGAATACGGCTCACGCTAGCCGTGCAGGTTTTGAAGCTTTGATTGCAAATGTACGTGCTGTGTCCAACCGTATTGCGATTTTGATGGATACAAAAGGTCCGGAAGTTCGTACGACGGCTAATGCAGAGCCGATTCCATATAAAATAGGAGAGAAAGTAAAGATTGTAGGTAATCCGGATTTGGAAACAACTCGTGAGTGTATTGCTGTTTCATATCCGAACTTTGTGTCTGACCTGAATATCGGCGGTACGATTCTGATTGATGATGGCGATCTGGAACTGGAAGTTATTGATAAGACGGATGGTTATTTGCTGTGTGAAGTTAAGAACGATGCTACTTTGGGAAGCCGTAAAAGCGTAAATGTCCCGGGTGTTCGCATCAATCTTCCTTCATTAACGGAAAAAGACCGTAACAATATTCTTTATGCTATCGAAAAGGATATTGATTTTATCGCTCACTCTTTTGTGCGCAACCGTCAGGATGTACTTGACATACGTGAAATTCTGGATGCACATAATAGTGATATTAAGATTATTGCTAAGATTGAGAATCAGGAAGGGGTGGATAATATCGATGAAATCCTGGAAGTGGCAGATGGCGTAATGGTTGCCCGTGGTGACTTGGGTATCGAAGTGCCTCAAGAACGTATTCCGGGAATCCAGCGTGTATTGATTCGCAAGTGTATTCTGGCAAAGAAGCCGGTAATCGTTGCTACTCAAATGCTCCATACAATGATAAATAATCCTCGTCCGACTCGTGCGGAAGTGACTGATATTGCCAATGCAATCTACTATCGTACAGATGCTTTGATGTTGAGCGGAGAAACCGCTTATGGTAAGTATCCGGTAGAGGCGGTGAAAACGATGACTAAAATTGCGGCTCAGGCAGAAAAAGATAAACTGGAAGAAAATGATATCCGTATTCCGTTAGATGAGAATAGTAATGATGTTACGGCGTTCCTTGCTAAACAAGCAGTAAAAGCTACTTCTAAGTTAAAAATACGTGCTATTATTACTGATAGTTATAGCGGACGCACTGCTCGTAATCTGGCTGCTTTCCGTGGAAAGTATCCAGTGCTGGCTATCTGCTATAAAGAAAAGACAATGCGTCATTTGGCTTTGTCTTATGGTGTGGAAGCTATCTATATGCCGGAATTGGCTAACGGACAGCAATATTACTTTGCGGCATTGCGTCGTCTGTTGAAAGAAGGTCGTTTGCAGCCTTCCGCTATGGTCGGTTATTTAAGTAGTGGTAAGGCAGGAACAAAGACCTCATTCCTCGAAATCAATGTAGTGGAAGATGCTTTGAAGCATGCAGAGGAGACTGTATTACCTAACAACAACCGTTATCTTTAATTTTTAGAGAGGTAAGTTTTATGCAGGAAACCGAATCGATAGACGAATATATTTTGCAGCATATTGATCCCGAGAGCGATTACTTGAAATCGCTCTATCGGGATAAGCATGTAAAGCTCCTTCGTCCTCGTATGGCTTCCGGGCATTTGCAGGGACGGATGCTGAAGATGTTTGTAGAAATGATTCAGCCTCGTCAGATATTGGAAATCGGAACGTATAGCGGCTACTCCGCCCTTTGTTTGGCGGAAGGTCTGCCGGAAGGTGGACTGTTGCATACGTTTGAGATCAATGATGAACAAGAGGACTTTACCCGTCCATGGCTGGAGAAATCACCGTTTGCTGATAAAATTCGTTTTTATATAGGTGATGCTTTAGAACTTGTTCCGCGTTTAGGTGTTACTTTTGATATGGCTTTTATTGATGGTGATAAACGTAAGTATATTGAATACTACGAGATGACATTGGCGTATCTTTCCGAAGGCGGATATATCATTGCTGATAATACTTTGTGGGACGGGCATGTGCTTGAACAGCCTCGCAATACGGACGCTCAAACAATTGGTATTAAAGCCTTTAATGATTTGGTAGCACAAGATGTGCGAGTGGAAAAAGTAATACTTCCTTTGCGTGACGGATTAACGATCATAAGGAAGAAAATAGTAAGTAGTAAATCGTAAAACA
>ENA-UEOL01001946-UEOL01001946.1-human-gut-metagenome-genome-assembly--contig:-NODE-1946-length-12291-cov-5.257819_pt1 | contig 12291 bp, 9 predicted proteins | sample MGYA00242884_ERZ507884 | MGnify/ENA primary metagenome ERZ507884 (study PRJEB26167, sample SAMN06115417) | human gut metagenome | host: Homo sapiens | place: China:Chongqing | collected 2015-03-06... | reverse complement strand
GATTCCGTAGCTCAGCTGGTAGAGCACAACACTTTTAATGTTGGGGTCCTGGGTTCGAGCCCCAGCGGGATCACGGAGAACGGCCGCCTTGAACAAGGCGGTCGTTTTTTCGTGGCTGCAAGCCGCAATTTCCTGCATAATTGATTATTCGCAAGATTGTCGTATCTTTGCGGCACTATCGGACGACAAACCTTTCAATGCCATTGGACAAGGATACCCTTTATTTCATCCGGCTGGTAAGCAGCGGAGCGGGCCTCGGGGCCGCCCCCGTGAGCGATACCGCCGGCACCGCCGTCACGCCGGGATCGTGGGAGCGGATTTACCGCATGGCCGCCGACCACGGGCTGAGCGCCGTCGTGTGGGACGGCATATGCCGGCTGCCCGCAGCACAGCAACCGCCGCGCGAAACCCGCATACGCTGGGCGCTGTCGGCCGAGAAACTGGAGGAAAGGTACCGCCACCAGCAGCAAACGGCCTCAAAACTCGCAGCGCGGTTCTCCGAAGAGGGGCTCCGCATGTTGCTGCTCAAAGGGCTCGGGCTGAGCCGCGACTACCCTATCCCGGAGCACCGGGAATGCGGCGACATTGACATTTACCTCTACGGCCAATCGGACAAGGGCGACCGCATCCTGCATGAGATCGGGGCACACCTCTATTTCGACGTCCCCAAGCATTCGGAATACGTCTGGGACGGGGTGCTGATAGAAAACCACAGGACAATACTCAACGTGCGCCGCAACAGGACGGAGCGGGAGCTGAACGCCCTGTTGGTGCGGTTACTGGAGAAGGACGGCACGCACGGCCTGGTGCCGGGCATACAGACGCCCCCGGCGACGTTCAACGCCATATTCCTGATACGCCACGCCGCCGTGCATTTCCAGAAGGAAGGGATCGTACTGCGGCACCTCTGCGACTGGGCATGTTTCCTGACACGGCATTGGGACGAGATCGACCATGCACTGTTCCGCACGGCGATGGAGGACTACCGCATGGACAGGTTCGCCGACCTGATGACGGCCGCCGCCGTGGAATACCTCGGGGCGGAGGTTCCGGGCCCGGAATGCGAAGCGGGGATGCTCGGACGGTTCATGGAGGAGGTACTCACCCTGTCGCCGATGCCGGACAAGCCCCTGCCGCGCTTGTTCCGCAAACTCTCCGGCCCGTACCGGAACCGCTGGCGGCTGCGCGAAGTGCTCCGGACACCCGTATGGAGATATTATTACGATACGGTGCGCGGCCAGTGGAACGAGAAATTCACCGTATTCAGGTAGCCGCAGGCCGCAGGCGCCGGAATTCCCGGCCGAATCCGTCCCCGGAGAAAGCTGGCCGCGAAAGGACAAAAACAGCCATGATCCGGGAAAATCTTTTGCCGGATATTTTGGATTTAAAAATAAAGAGCTATATTTGCATCGTAAAACAACGCAAGGTATACGCTTTTTAGTGCATATCGGCAAGAAATAAGGACATAAAGAGGCGCAAAACTGGAATATCCAGCCTTTTTGTGTCCTTTATTGTTTGTTACGCGGGCCGAATGGCCTATTCCCGGCATGGCAGCAGAGTTGTTGGCGGAGCGGGAAAAATTCGTATCTTTGCGTTCGACAGGAAAAATGCGCAGGCCCTATCGTAGGGATGTACATGAGACAAGAGTCGTATTCCTACACAATTATTTCATCGCTTGACAACCGCACCCATGCGGAGGTGTCCCCAGGGTATGCCCATGGCTGAAAATCCGGAAAACAAACAACGCTGGTACGCATTGCGCGTCACCTACGGCCGCGAGATGCTCGTAAAGGGCTATCTGGACGGCATCGGCGTGGAAAGCTATATCCCGATGCACTTCGCCCGGCGGACATACGGGGAGCGGACGCGCAAGGTCTGGGAGCCGCTCATCCACAACCTGCTGTTCATCTGCACCTCGGCCGTGCGCCTGAAAGAGATCAAGGCCTGCACCACCCTGCCGATCCGCTACATCATGGATCGGGAGACAAAGGCACCGACGGTGATACCGGACAACCAGATGCGGGATTTCATGGCGGTCGTGGCGACACGGAACGAACATGTCGAGATCGTGGCACCGCAGGACGTCGACCTGGCCAGCGGCGATGCCGTCCGCGTGACCGGCGGGGTGTTCGCCGGGATCGAGGGCCGCTACATCCGGCACAAGGGGCACAGCAAGGTCGCCGTGGCGATCAAGGACATAGCCACCGCACTGACGGCTTACGTGCCGCTGAAGTATATCGAAAAAATAAATCAGCAGATCCTTCTTCCCACACATACGCAATCTGCGCAACGTTAATTCGAAAATTAACGCCTCTAAATTTTCGGTTATGAAACAAGTCATGCGGGAGTCTTTGCTCATAAAGCTTCCCGTCATCATCGGAGACCTATTCTTACTGAACCTGTCCTGGATACTGGCGCTCACGCTGTATCCGCAACCGGTCTGTATCACCCGCTCGCTGGAGATATTCGCCTGTCTCAACATCTGCTTCATCCCGGGCCTTTCGTGGTTCGGCGTGATCCTCTCCTCGCGGATCGTCCCCTACGAGGAGATCATCCGCCGCGTATTCTACGTCGTACTCTGCCACCTGGGGTTCTTCGTGCTCATCCAGACCGTATGGAGCTACGGGCTGCTGCCGGTGCACCTGATGGGGACGTTCTACATCGTGCTCACCGTACTGCTGATGCTGTGGCGCTACACCTGCCGCATCGTGGTCAAGGTCACGCGCGGACACGGACGCAACGCCCGCCGCGTGATCATCGTCGGGAGCAAGGACAATGCACAGGAGGTATACCACGAAATGGTCGACAACACCAGCACGGGCTACCGTGTGCTCGGCTATTTCAGCAACCACGACGACCACACCCTGCCGGACAACACCCCCTGCCTGGGAAGCGTGGACGAGGCGCTGCCGTGGCTGGAGGCACACCCGGTAAACGAAGTGTACTGCTGCCTCTCGACGGATCGTTACGCGGAAGAGATATTCCCGATCATGGATTTCTGCGAAAACAACTTCGTCCGCTTCTTCTACGTGCCCAACCTGCGCAACTACATGAAGCGCACGATGAACCTCGAACTGCTGGGCAACGTACCGATCCTCTACATCCGCGAGGAGCCGTTGCGGCAGGCGTCGAACCGGTTTATCAAACGGGCATTCGACGTCAGCGTCTCAAGCCTGTTCCTCTGCACGCTGTTCCCCTTCATCTATATTTTCGTGGCCATAGGCACCAAACTGACCTCGCGCGGCCCGGTGCTCTTCCTGCAGGAGCGCAGCGGGGAGAACGGCCAGACGTTCAGGTGCATCAAATTCCGTTCGATGCGCGTCAACGCCGATGCCGACAGGGTGCAGGCGACCAGGGACGACCCGCGCAAGACCCGGTTCGGGGATTTCCTGCGCCGGTCGAGCATCGACGAGCTGCCCCAGTTCATCAACGTGCTCAGGGGCGACATGTCCATCGTGGGGCCGCGGCCGCACATGCTCCAGCACACCGAGCAATACTCGAAACTCATCAATAAATATATGGTTCGCCACCTGATCAAACCCGGCATCACGGGATGGGCCCAGGTGACGGGATACCGCGGCGAGACCCACTCCCTGAGCCAGATGGAAGGCCGCGTACGCCGCGACATCTGGTACCTGGAAAACTGGTCGCTGCTGCTCGACATCCGCATCATCTTCATGACGGTATGGAATGCCCTGCGGCAGGATGAGAACGCATATTAATTTCATAAACCTATGAAAGGCATTATCTTGGCAGGAGGCAGCGGTACACGGTTGTACCCGATCACGAAGGGGGTCAGCAAGCAGCTGTTGCCTGTTTACGACAAGCCGATGGTCTACTACCCCTTATCGGCCTTGCTGCTGGCTGGCATCCGCGACATTCTCCTGATCTCTACGCCAGAGGATCTGGGCGGTTTCCGCCGTTTGCTGGGCAACGGCTCCGACTACGGCGTGCGTATCGACTACGCGGCACAGCCATCTCCGGACGGTCTTGCACAGGCTTTTCTGATCGGCGAGGATTTCCTCGGCGGCGATTCCGCGTGCCTCGTTCTTGGCGACAACATCTTCTACGGTTCCGGTTTCACGGGTCTTCTTCGCGAGGCCGTCCGCACGGCCGAGGAGGATGGCAAGGCCACGGTCTTCGGCTACCGCGTCGACGATCCGGGCCGCTACGGGGTCGCGGAGTTCGACGATGAGGGCAACTGCCTTTCGATCGAGGAGAAACCCGCCCATCCGAAGTCTAACTACGCAGTCGTGGGCCTGTACTTCTATCCGAACAAGGTCGTGGATGTGGCCAAGAGCATCAAGCCCTCGGCCCGTGGGGAGCTTGAGATCACGAGCGTGAACCAATGTTTCCTGCAAAGCGGCGAGCTGAAGGTGCAGACGCTCCAGCGCGGCTTCGCATGGCTGGATACGGGCACGCACGACTCCTTGGCCGAGGCCTCGATCTTCGTGGAGGTCATCGAGAAGCGTCAGGGACTTAAGATCGCTTGTCTGGAAGGCATCGCCTACCGCAACGGGTGGATCACGGCGGACAAGCTGCGCGCACTTGCCGAGCCGATGCTCAGAAACCAGTACGGACAATACCTTTTGAAACTCCTCGACGAAAAATAATCCCATGAAAGTTCTGACAACCGCCATAGACGGCGTTGTTATCCTAGAGCCGGAGGTTTTCGGCGACGCGCGGGGCTACTTCTTCGAGAGCTACTCGCAGCGCCGTTTCGACGCAGAGGTCCGTCCCGTGCGCTTCGTGCAGGACAACGAATCGCACTCACGCTACGGCGTGCTGCGGGGCCTCCATTTCCAGAAAGGGCGGTACTCCCAGTCGAAACTCGTCCGCGTGGTCCGGGGCCGCGTGCTCGACGTCGCAGTGGATATCCGCCGCGGCTCCCCCACGTTCGGCCGCCACGTGGCGGTGGAGCTGACGGAAGACAACAAGCGTCAGTTCTTCATTCCGCGGGGCTTCGCGCACGGCTTCGCCGTTCTGAGCGACGAAGCGACGTTCCAGTACAAGTGCGACAACCCCTACGCCCCCGAATCGGAGGGCGCCATTGCATGGAACGACCCGTCGCTGGGCATCGACTGGCGTCTGGCCCCCGAAGATGTAATCCTCTCGCCCAAGGACAGCGCCCATCCGCTGCTGTCGGAGGCCGGGGAGCTGTTCGACTATAACGAAGACTATTATGCTTAATATCCTGATTACGGGCGCGAACGGTCAGCTTGGCAGCTCCCTGCGGCGTCTGGGCGGCGTCTCGCCCCACAACTACCTTTTTACGGATGTCGCGGAACTAGACATCACCGATGCGGCTGCCGTCCTGCGAACGGTCGAGGAGCGGCGCATCGACGTTATCGTAAACTGCGCGGCCTACACCGACGTGGAGAAGGCCGAGGATGACGAACCTACGGCGGAGTTGCTGAACCACAAGGCCGCAGGCAATCTCGCGGCGGCGGCCAAGGCGACGGGCGCGACGCTGTTCCACGTCTCGACGGACTACGTCTTCGACGGCACGGCCCATACGCCCTACAGGGAGGATACGGCTCCCTCGCCGCTGGGAGCCTACGGGCGTACGAAGCTTGCGGGCGAACGCGCCGTCATGGCATCCGGGTGCCGGTATCTGATCTTCCGCACGGCGTGGCTCTATTCGGAGTACGGACACAACTTCCTGAAGACGATGCTGCGTCTGACTTCGGAGCGGGATACGCTGCAGGTGGTCTTCGACCAGATCGGCACTCCGACCTACGCCGGGGACTTGGCGCTTGCGCTCTTCTCGATCATCGAGTCGGAACGCTACGCGGGCAACGAGGGTGTGTACCACTTCACCGACGAGGGCGTGTGCTCGTGGTACGACTTCGCGACGGAGATCGCCGCGGCCGCGGGTCACGACTCATGCCGCATCATCCCCTGCCACACGTCGGAGTTCCCGACCAAGGCCGCACGCCCGGCCTACTCGGTGCTGGACAAAACCAAAATCAAGACCACCTTCCAGATGGACATCCCCCACTGGAGGGAGTCCATGATCTACTGCCTGAAACAACTCGCCGAATAATCCAATCACTATGCAACGCACTATCCTCATCACGGGCGGCGCGGGCTTCATCGGCTCGCATGTGGTCCGTCTTTTCGTGACCAAATACCCCGATTACCGGATCGTCAACCTCGACAAGCTGACCTATGCTGGCAACCTCGCCAACCTTCGAGACATCGAGGAGCGGCCGAACTACACTTTCGTCAAGGGCGACATCTGCGACTTCGAGACGATGCGTGAACTGTTCCGGCAGTATGGCATCGACGGGGTGATCCACCTCGCAGCCGAGAGCCACGTGGACCGCTCGATCAGGGATCCGTTCACCTTCGCGCGTACGAACGTCATGGGCACGCTGTCGCTGCTCGAAGCTGCGCGGGAGTACTGGGACGGTGATTGGTCAGGCAAGCTGTTCTACCACATCTCGACCGACGAAGTGTACGGCGCGCTGGAGCTTACGCGCCCCGCGGGGGACCCTGCGGGCTGCGAGAGCGGCGGCGGTCCTTTCGGGGAGGAGTTCTTCACCGAGGAGACGAAGTACGACCCGCACAGCCCCTACTCGGCGTCGAAGGCTTCGTCGGACCACTTCGTGCGGGCCTACCACGACACGTACGGCATGCCGACGCTGGTTACGAACTGCTCGAACAACTACGGGCCCTACCAGTTCCCGGAGAAGCTGATTCCGCTGTTCATCAACAACATCCGCCACCGAAAGCCGCTGCCCGTGTACGGCCGTGGCGAGAACGTGCGCGACTGGCTGTATGTCGAAGACCATGCGCGGGCCATCGACGTGATCTTCCACAGGGGTAAGGTCGCCGATACGTATAACATCGGGGGCTTCAACGAATGGAAGAACATCGACCTGATACGGGTGATCGTCAGGACGGTGGACAGGCTGCTGGGGAATCCCGAGGGGACATCCGAAAAACTGATTACCCATGTCACCGACCGTGCCGGACACGATATGAGGTACGCCATCGACTCGCGCAAACTCAAGCGCGAACTGGGCTGGGAGCCCAGCCTGCAGTTCGAACAGGGAATCGAAAAAACTGTCCAATGGTACCTCCAAAACCAAAAATGGATGGACGACATAACTTCTGGCGAATACCAAGAGTACTATCAGAGCATGTATAAGGACAGGTAAGCCTACCAAACAAAAAATCCGGCAAACAAAGGTAAACAGAATGACAGTCCAGACATCATCGGGAAATAACAAACGAATAGCGAAAAATACTCTTCTGCTCTATTTTCGGATGATATTCATGATGGCTGTAAGTCTTTACACAAGCCGAGTCGTCCTGAATACGCTGGGAGTTGAAGATTTCGGTATATATAATGTCATCGGCGGAGTCGTCGCCATGTTCTCCGTCATTTCCGGCGGATTATCCGCAGCGATAAGCAGGTACATAACATTCGAGCTGGGACAGGGCAATACCGCAAAATTAAAATCCGTATTTTCATCGTCGGTAACAATCCAGATCGGGCTGGCGCTCCTGATCTTCGTATTGGCCGAAATAGGGGGCGTATGGTTCCTGAATGAAAAAATGAACCTGCCGGAGAGTCGTATCGGCGCTGCCAACTGGGTGCTTCAGTGTTCCATACTGACGTTCATGGTGAACCTGATCAGCGTTCCGTACAATGCGGCGATCATTGCACACGAACGAATGCAGGCTTTTGCGTATATCAGCATTATCGAAGTAGTACTCAAGCTGTTGATCGTCTACATACTCGTCATTTTTTCATTCGACAAGTTAAAATTGTACGGTATATTACTACTGGCCGTCGCCTGTGTCATCCGGATCGCTTACGGCATCTACTGCAAGCGAAATTTCAAAGAGTGCACATATCATTTTACATTCAACAAAGCCCTTCTGAAAGAAATGATGGGATTTGCCGGCTGGAATTTCATCGGGGCTTTTGCGGGGGTTTTGCGGGATCAGGGGGTCAATATCGTCATAAATCTGTTTTGCGGCCCGGTCATCAACGCAGCGCGCGCTATCGCATTCCAGGTGAACGTCGCCGTCAACGGATTTGCAACTAATTTTATGACTGCAATCAATCCGCAAATCACGAAAAGCTACGCATCGGGCGACTACCTGTATATGCTTACATTGGTACAAAGCGGCGCCCGTTTTTCATTCTACCTGCTGTTGCTGCTATCGCTCCCGATCATCATCGAAACGAATACGATCCTGACGCTATGGTTGAAAAACGTCCCGGAATACACCGTAATCTTCGTCCGGCTGGTTCTGGTATTCGCCATGTGCGAAGTCTTGTCCGGCACGCAAATAACGGCTTTGCAGGCAACCGGCAATATACGGAACTACCAGATCGTCGTCGGAAGCCTTCAATTGCTCAATTTTCCGATCTCCTACCTATTGCTGGGCAAAGGTTATGCACCAGAGACGACCATGTACGTAGCCATTTGCCTCTCTTTGGGATGCCTCTTCGCCCGCCTCTGGTTTCTTCACCGGCAGGTGGAAATATCCATAAAGTCCTACTTTACCCAAGTGCTGTTGAATGTCTGCGTAGTGGCTGTTCTGGCAGCAATCTGCCCTATAATAGTCTCTCACCTGATGAATGCCGGCATTTTGCGGTTATTCGTAGTTTCCGGCGTATGTGCCATCGCAACTTTGATCGTCATTTACTATGTCGGACTGTCGGTGCAGGAGCGGATTTTCGTGCAGAAAAAAATAGTAGCCAGAATCAAACAGAAATGTTCTGCATAAAAGTATGATCAATATTGCAGATATACACGATTGTTTCGGATGCGGGGTTTGCGCCAAGGCTTGTCCCAAACAAATCATCGCATTGAAGTTAAATAAAAACGGCTTTTACGAACCCCGCATCGAATCGGCGGATCAGTGTATAAAATGCTCGATCTGCGTAGAGGTTTGCGCTTTTGCAGCAGACAGCCAGGTTATAGACCTTAAACCGACAAGTTATGCGGCATGGAGCCTGAACGACGATATCCGCAAAAATTCATCCTCCGGGGGAATCGCTTTTGAAATCGGCCGGCAAATGCTGCAGCAAGGCTTCAAAATATGCGTCGTCCGTTATAATTATGCAAAACAGATTCCGGAACATTATATCGCACGAAACGAGGAAGAGCTGGCTGCATCTGCAGGAAGCAAATATCTGCAGAGCGATACAACCGACGGATTTGCGGGAATAGATATCCATGACAAATACGTGGTGACGGGCACCCCTTGTCAAATCGCATCTTTCCGACGCTACATCCGGCGTTTCAGGGTTGAATCGAATTTCATCCTCGTGGATTTCTTTTGCCATGGAGTTCCGTCGATGCTGTTATGGCAAAAATACCTGCGCACGATCGGCGAAAACGCAAAACTCACGGACATCAAATGGCGAAGCAAACGGCGGGGCTGGCACGACTCATGGGCCATGGACTACACATATTCGGCATCAGACGGAATAGCCAAAGGATTTTCAGCATTATCGGATGGAGATCTTTTTTATAAAATATTCCTAAAAGATATGTGTTTAGGTTCTGCCTGCTACAAACAGTGCAAATATAAACTCGACAACTCAGCCGCGGATTTGCGGGTCGGCGACCTCTGGGGTTCCCGCTATCAGGATAACGAACAAGGTGTCAGCGCGCTGATCCCGTTCACGGAGCGAGGCCAAAATATCGTCGAAATATTGCAAGGCTGCCATATATCGGAGATTTCATTCGAAACGGCAGCGGAGGGACAAATGCGGGAGAACGCCCGACAACCCGGCAATTATGATCACATCATGTCGCTGCTGCGAAACCCGAAAATTTCGCTCAGACAAATAGAGCGCTACGTAACCCGTCGAGAACAATTAACGCGGATAGTAAATCACGCCCGTCATCCGACAGCGACAATGCGCAAACTCATAAAACGCATCGCAAAATGAAAATAGCGACGATTACCTGTCATAACGTTTATAATTACGGAGCCTCTTTGCAGGCGTACGCACTGCAACGGTATCTGTCGCAGGAGGGACACGATGTCGAGATCATCGATTACAAGCCCTATTATCTGAACAGCAGATATAACTGGCGGCATATTCCCGCTGAATCAAGATTATATCCCTATAAAGATTACGTCGGGACACAATGTATCTATTTTCTGCTCAAAAACCGGAAAATATACAAAACGATCGGCCGGAAACGTAAATTCGACGATTTCAGGCAAAAATTCCTGACGCTTACCGACAATACCTATACTTCGGCCGAAGAGCTAAGGGCCACTCCACCGCAGGCAGATTTATATATTGCCGGAAGCGACCAGATTTGGAACACGGCGTGTGAAAACGGAAAGGATGCAGCGTTCTATCTCGATTTCGGATCCGACGATACGCGGCGTATCTCCTATGCAGCCAGTTTTGCAGTATCGGAGATCGCTCCCGCATACAGGGCTTTCGTCACGAAAAAACTGCAGCGATTCGATGCGATATCGGTGCGGGAGCAGACAGGGGTAAGAATAATCAGGGATCTTTCTGTCGGCAGAACGGCAGAACAGGTGGAAGATCCGGTTTTTCTGTTGAACAGACAAAGCTGGGAGGAAATTTCCGCGGACATAACACCCCAAGAAAGGTATGTTCTCGTATATGATTTCTCGAATGATCCCACTATTAGGGAACATGCACGGCAAATAGCCCGGCAGCTCGGCGCCAGATTGTATTCCCTGAACGATTTCGCACCGCTTGCCTATGCGGAACGGAATATTTCGGACGCCGGGCCGCTGGAATTCCTCGCATGGATTAAAAATGCGGAATTCGTCATTTCGAATTCGTTTCATGCGACGGCATTCTCCGTCCTTTTCCATAAACCGTTCCTGACCTATCCGCTCCGGGGCAGAACGAACCATTCGCGGATGCGGGATTTCCTGAACGGATTGGGAATGACCGACAGATTCGATCCTCAACAGATACAGGACACGACACCCCTGTCAACTCCGGATTGGAAGCGCATAGACGATCTTCTGTCCGGGAAAATCGACACGAGTAAAAGCTTCCTGTCACATAATACCAATTCATAATATGAAAGTACTTTGGTTTGCCGTAAATCCATCTCTTTACGATGCCCACCGGAACGGCGAACATAACGGCGGCGGTTGGATCGCATCCTTGGAAAAAATAATCCGAACATCAGATAACATCCGCCTGGGGGTAGCATTCGAACATCCGGATCCGATATTCAAGAAAGAAATCGACGGGGTGTGTTATTATCCGATCCGGGTAAAACCGGGATTGCGGCGACGCATATACGCATCGGAAAAAGACAAGATAATTATTGCGGACTGCCTGAAAGTCATAGAGGATTTCAAACCGGACATCATCCATGTTTTCGGTTCGGAATGGGGATTCGGATTGGTTGAGAAATACGTAGACATACCAGTCGTCATCCACATGCAGGGCAGCCTTCCTCCCTATGTAAATGCCTCGTATCCTCCAGGCTATAATTTCTTCACCCAGTGGAAAACATCGCACTACAACCCTATCGTACTGTTAAAAAGACGATTTGTATGGAGTAGAAATGACAACTATAAAGTAGCACGTGAAATAGATATCCTGAAACACTGCCGTTATGTCATGGGGCGAACGAACTGGGATTACAATATCACACGCCTGTATGCCCCAGACTCACAATATTATCATTGTAATGAAGCACTACGCCCAGTCTTCTTCAATCCCCCGAAAACATGGACATTTCGACAAAGGAAGCGCATACAATTGCTCAGCGTCGGGTCATGCAGTATGGTCAAAGGCATGGATCTCCTTTTGAAGACAGCCAAATTATTAAAAGATCATACGGATTTTGATTTCGAATGGCTTATTGCCGGCCCCACCGGGTCTTTCTCTTTCTTCGAGAAAAATGAACGTACGCCTCATGATGCAGTCAACATAAAATTTCTGGGAACACTTTCGGCCGAAGATTTAGCCGTTCAACTTGCAGAGGCCGACATCTACGTACATACAGCATATATCGACAATTCTCCTAATTCATTATGCGAGGCCCAAATAATCGGAATTCCAGTCATCACGACCTATGTAGGCGGAATTCCGTCTCTCGTCAAAAACTACGAAACCGGCATTCTCATCCCGTCAAATGAACCGCACATGCTGGCAATGGAGATCGTTAAACTGAGCCGGGATACAAAATTAATGGAGCAACTGAGTCACCAAGGACAACTAGCAGCCCGGCAACGGCATAATCCCGAATCTATCAAAAATACGTTAACCGATATCTATCAAAAAATTATTTCTCATCAACAAAG
>ENA-UEOL01001940-UEOL01001940.1-human-gut-metagenome-genome-assembly--contig:-NODE-1940-length-12327-cov-7.911510_pt1 | contig 12327 bp, 9 predicted proteins | sample MGYA00242884_ERZ507884 | MGnify/ENA primary metagenome ERZ507884 (study PRJEB26167, sample SAMN06115417) | human gut metagenome | host: Homo sapiens | place: China:Chongqing | collected 2015-03-06... | reverse complement strand
AGCCTTGTCAAGATCGGCGGCTTCTACCGCGATATGGCCTACGCCGGCAGCAGCTACCTGCAAGCCTACCGCGACGAGAACGCTGCGATGTTCGACGCCTACGAGCAGGAATACAAGGACAAAAGCTATACACTGTTCACCGACGACCTGAACACCGAGTACCGGCTGTTCAATCAGCTGCAAAACGAGTACGACACCGTGGCCGCCTACACCGATTTTCTGGACGGCGTGCAGACCAAGGCGACGCAGCTGGCGGGCATCTCGATCTTTCAGAACGACAAAACCGGCTACGACTTAAAGAACATCGAAGCCACGGCCAAGGTGTATGCGGGGCTGACTGCGACCGAGATCGACTATTACCCGCAAAAGGGCCTGTACACGGCAATCTCCTACGCCTTTACCGACCTGATTTTGCTGGCATCTATGCTCTTGCTGGCGCTGATCCTTGTGCGGCAGGAGCGCGACAGCGGACTGCTGAGCCTTGTGCGCAGCCTGCCGGGCGGGCGTCTGCAAACGGCGTTGGCTAAATTAGCGGCGTTCGGCGTCAGCCTGTTGGCTGTGTTGGCGCTTTTGTACGGCGTGAATCTCGCCTACTGCGGTGCGAGCTTCGGTTTGGGCCCGCTGACGCGCACGATTCAGAGCGTGCCGGCTCTGATGCGCTGCACGATGCAGATCACGGTGGGGGAGTATCTGGGGCGGTTTTTGCTGGCCAAGTGGGCCGGGGCGTTCGTGATGGGCCTTTGGGTCATGCTGGCGGCATTGGTGGCGCGCCGCGCCGCCGCGGGCTGGATCGGCGCGTTGGCGCTGCCGTTGGCGATGTACGGCGTGCGCGCGGCTATTCCGGCCACGAGCCATTTGAACGTAATCAAATACGCAAACCTCGTCAGCCTGCTGCAAACCAACGAGCTGCTCGGCAACTATCGCAACCTGTTCTGGTTTGGCACACCGATCGGGCTGCCGCTGGTCGAGTGGACGGCGGCGGTGTTCTACGGAGCGCTGTTCGCTGCGGCGTTCTGCACGGTATTCGCCCGCGCACAGCTGCTGCCCGCCGCCAAGCGCGGCCTTGTGTTGGGGCTGACGCGCAGGACGAAAGCAACCTCTGTTATAAAAGAAGAGGGCCGCAAACTGTTTGTGCTGAACGGCGCGGCAGTGTTCCTGGCAGCGTTCTTGGCGTTCGGCGTGTATCAGGGCGTGACGAGCGAGAGCTACATCGACGCCGACGAAATTTATTATGCCTACTACATGAAGCATATCTCCGGCCCGTGGACGGCAGAGAGCCGCGATTGGCTGACCGCGCAGGGCGAGGAGTTTGCCCCGATGCTGGCCGTGCAGCGGCGCGTGGCGCGCGGAGAGCTGAGCAACGAGGCAATGCTGGCCTACGGCGCACTGCAGCAGAAGTACAATATTTACCAGCAGGTCGTGCAAAACAATATCAACTACTACTTAAAGGAGCACCCCGGCGCGTGGCTGGTGTACGAGAGCGGCTACAAAAAGTTGTTCGGCTTCAGCGGTACCGCTGACGTGCAGGACACGCTGTGGGCCGGGCTACTGTGCGCACTGTGCTTCAGCGGCCTGTTTGCGATGGAGCGCAAGGGCGGCATGGATGAGATTCTGGCAGCCACGCCGTTGGGTCGGAAATATACCGCGAAAGCAAAGCTGCGGCAAAGCACGCTCGTTGCGGCAGGGATCACTCTCGGAACGGTTTTGCCGCATCTGTGGCAGATCCTGCGGGATTACGGTCTGCCCGCGCTGCTGGCTCCGGCGATGAGCATTTCCGAGCTGCAGGCTGTACCCAAGTTTATAACCCTGTCCGATTTGCTGATTTTCTGGTTTATCTGCCGCTTTGCCGCCTGCCTGTGTATGAGCCGAATCACCCTATGGCTGGGGCAGAAATTGGGGAACCTGCTGCCCGCACTGTTCATCAGCGCAGTTGCCTATTGCCTGCCTGCGCTGCTGAGCCTTTCCGGCATGAAAAACGGCATCGAGTGGCTGGGGTTTTATCCACTTTTCCACGCCGCTGCGCTTTGGCAGACCCAAGGCGGCAACACCCTGTGGGTGCCGATTTTTCTTGCCTGTGCAGCCTTTTTGCTGGCGTGGGCAATCGGGCAAGCGCTGATGGATGAGTATGATATGTTAGGTGTTCCGGATGAGGTACTATAAAAATCTTTCCATAGATGAAACCAACTGCACTATTGAAAAGGAAGGTCACCCGATTCACCTGACTGCTATGGAGTATCAGCTGTTTGTCACATTGCTCGACCATTCCGGGCGTGTCTGCTCCCGGAATCTTCTGCTGTCATCCGCTTGGCATATCACAACTCCGATTCAGACACGGACGGTCGATGTACATATCGCGAAATTACGGAAGAAGCTGGACTTGGGGCAAAATGAATTGAAAACCGTGACGAGGCAGGGGTATGCACTTTCTACGCAAGAAAGCTATAGAGCAAATCATTCAGCCTGAGATTTTTTATAATGTAAAGTAGCGCAATACATCCGCACGATTACCGTCAACGCTCACCTCCAGATGCAAATGACTGCCTGTAGCCCTGCCTGTATGCCCAACATAGCCAATGACCTGCCCGGCCTGCACCTGCTGACCGGTGGTGACGCAGATGGACGAACAGTGGGCATACAGCGTTTCCAGCCCGCCGCCGTGGTCGATTTGAATGTAGTAGCCGTAGCTGCCGCCCCAGCTGTCAAGACCGTTGGCAACGGTGACAGTTCCGTCTGCGGCGGCGAGAATCGGCGTGCCCTCGGTGCAGGCAATGTCGGTGCCGGTGTGGGAGCTGACCTCGCCGGTGATGGGGTCTACACGATGTCCGAACTGTGAGGTAATTGTCCCCGCCACCGGCAGCGGCCATTGCAGGGTGCCTGTCGGGGTGCGGGTGCTGTCCGGGTTCATAAGTTCTCCACCGCCCTGTGCAAAACCGCCGAGCAATTCTGCCCACAGTTCTTCATACTGCGGGTCTTGCAGAAGTTGCAGGTATGTGCTTTGGCGAGCGGTAAAATGGTAATCTGCCGCCATCTCGTCGGGTGTTTTGTGGGTCAGTTCGATTACAAGGACGGTTTCGGTGATTTCTGTAGTAGTCGGATTGCCGTCCTCATCGGTAGTGTCTATGGTAGTCGTCTCCGGGTGGGTGGAATAGTCCACTGCGTTCATTGCCCACATAGTTTCCCGCAGTTTATCCACGTGTTCCTCTGTCAGCGCCGCAACGGGTGCGCCTTGTTCATTTCCTGATACATACGAAGAAAAGACCGCCAAGACATCTTGCCAGCGGATGTAGTATACATCATCGTTGGCGGTAATGTCTTGGCGGTCGTGCTGTACCGTGTCGGAGATTTCTTCCAGTCTGTCGCGGTATTCTTCCGTCAGGGTTTCTACGGCTTCGCGCACGGTTACGGACGCTGCGTTGGGGGCATCGGCGGTAAAAAAGATGCCGTAAGCCGAACCGGAGACAAATGCCACAAGGCTGATTACGATAATAATACTAAGCGCCACACTGATGCCTGTGGCGATGGCCACAACTAGGCTGTGCAAGCTGGCGAGAAAATGCCGGATAGCCGAGCATACCGCCACCGTTGTTCTGCCTGTGCCGCTCGCAACCTTTTGCGCGGCAAATCGTATTTTTTGCGTATGGGTCTGCATCTGCGCTTGGGTCGTCACACTGCGCACAGTTTCATTTGCAGCGATGCGCAGTTGGCGCTGACTTTGGGTCACGCCGCGAATATCGCGCGGTGCGGTCTTGGCGGTGATGGCTTTTTCTTTCGCCTGCTGTCGGGGCAAATCTGCCCTACGGCGCGGGCGTTGCGCCGCATCGGGCAGCGTGCCGCACTCGGCTTGTTTCGGGCTGACACCGCGCTCACTGGCGGCGTGGGTGCGGGCAGCAGTTTCCTTGTGGCGGTGCTGTCTGGCTTGGGTTTCTGCCAATTTCTGCCCCTGATGCCACACAAAAGCTGCCGCCTGTTCCGCCGCCGAACCTGCAAGGTCTATCGTTTCCTGTTGTCGGGGATTGGTGTCATTTTCATGCGCGGCGGTGCGGGTTTGTTCTTTCGTTTTTAGCCACACCGCTTTTAGCGTGGCTTTGGGTATCGTCCCCGCCGTACTTTTGGGGGTACGGTCACGGAGCTTTTGTTTGTTCTCTTTTGGCGTTCTCATACTCTCACCTCGGTTCGGTTATACGCTTTGCCACAACGACTACTCTGCTGTTTTTGCCGGAGTCGTCGCAGGTGGACAGCGTAAGCAGCTTGTCCCCATAAGCCGCCGTCACGCCGGTTTCGTACAGGGCGGCGTTCTTACAGGCGTCCACATAGGCGGCAAATTCCTGCGGTGTTTCGGTATCGGTACATTGATAATAGGCAAACAGATCCTCCGCTTCGCCCCGAAATACCGCCATCACGGTATATTCTGCCTGTGCCGTCATGGTATCAAAGCGGATAATTCTGTGCTGCTCCCATAAGGATTCGCGCTTGTATTGCAGCAAATCCGAGAACATAGTGCCGTCCTTCATGTTGTGTCCGTACACAAGGATGTTGTCGGATGGCGTTTGCAGGTCGCAGTTTGCCTGCACATACGGGCAGCCGTGCGGGGAGTCGGCTTTTTCAAAGTTGTGCTTTAAGTAAAAGTCTGGGTCCTGCTTTGACTGCATGACCGGGTAGTTGATGTTGGTTCCATCAATCTGTATCCACCCGGCAAGGTCGTTGTTTTGCGTGTACAGCGCCTGATACTGCGGCAAAAAATCATTCCCCGGTGACGCGGCGTCACCGGGGAAATTCTCTGTCAGCGCGGCAAGCTGCCGATACATTCGGCTTTGCGTACAGGAGTCGGCGGCATAGCGGGCAATACCTGCGGTACTTGCAAGAAAAACAGCGGTAAGGGTTAAAAGCAGGAAGCGGTAGAGTTTCAACATAGGGTGTCCTTTCTCGGAATCGGTTTGCAAAGGAAAAACGGATGATGTATAATACAAATATGTTTTAGGACTGCGGGGTGTTATGATGAATTTGTATCTCAGTGCGGCGGAATACGATTACCACACGCTGCTCAAGGTAGCCGAGATGGCAGGGCTTGCGGGAATCATCGGTTTTCATGAGGCCGGGGACGGCTATCTGGTGACCTTCCCGCAGGGGGAAAATGTTCAGGCTCTGATAGATGACTATAAGGGACGGCTGCGGGATTTGGAAAACAATATTTGGCAGCATTAAAATAGGTCTATAAATTTGAAAAATGAAAGGGGCGAACAAACTCCGTAATGAAAAAATATCCATGTCCTTGTTGTGGATTTCTTACCTACAATGTCCCGGCAGATGAAGATTGTGGGTATATTTGTCCCGTTTGCTTTTGGGAGAATGACCCGTTCATCACTTCTGATAACGAGCCAAGCGACTCCAATCATGGAATAACACTAAAAGAAGCAAAATCCAATTTCTTGCAATTCGGTGCTTGTGTAAAAGAAATGCTACGCTATGTTCGACCACCGAGAGATGACGAAAAGGAAATATCATAGCGTCGAATTCAAGTTTGTAGCACCCCTTCGGACCGCTTCGGCGGTCCTCTATTTTTGTATTGCATGGCTTTACTCCCTTTTCTCAGACGGGTTGGTCGACATCAATTTATATAGCTTAGTATTTTTGGGAAAAGAATTTGTAAAAGGCACGATATTGCCCGCACAGCGAATCAGCCCGCAGCCAGCGGGAACATTGGTGACATAGCCAAGCTGGTTATCCGAGATGTTCAACAGCTTCGCCAGTTCCGCGCGGTCGGTGGCGCTCTGGTTCAGCATCACCAGAAACTCCGAGTTCGCCAGCATCAGGCGGGCGGTGTCGGAGCGCAGCAGTTCGTCCACATTCTGCGTCAGCCCGGTCACAAGTCCGTTGTACTTGCGGATGCGTTTCCACAGCTTGTAGAAAAAATTCGCGCTGTACTCGTAGCGGAACAAAAATACCGATAGGTCAGACTCTTTCGAGCCTTTCGCCCCGGTCCACACCGTGCAAGCAGCTTTCACTGCACACGGCGTTCCATGGGATAAGTTTTTCATTGTTAATGCAGTCACTTTCAAAGTAAGGATTATATATATTTTTTATAACGTAATAGCGGGAAGATTGGCACTTGCACGCCAGCGGTTGATTTTATCAAGACATGGTTTCTTATAACAACCTGTTTTTCGCAAGTAAAATTGAATACTTTCCGGAGTAGTAGCATGGATAAGCCTGTGTACATCCACATGAACTATACGCAAATTTGAATACTGGTCTGTTCCACCTAGATGTCGCGGCAGAAAGTGATGACAGTGAACTTCATTCACAGATAACAATTTCCCTGTGATTTCGCACTTTCCTTTGGATGCCACAAACCTTGCCAGTCTGTTATCGCAGTATTCCACACTTTGTAAGGGTGACATACGGTTCCCAAGTTCAAATAACACATCTGCATACCCTTCTTTACAGAGCATATCATGTATTTTGCGTCTGCCTTCGGGAGTATATTGATTGATAGATGGTCTATGGCACATAGGACTTTTATGTTTGCAGTATGCTATGGGAGCAATGATAAAACCGTTTATGTATCGAACCTGTTTCGACTTGCCGTATTTGCGGAATATATACGCATCGGTTCCACCTTTTATCTTCGTCGGCTTTTCCCTTACAAGTGAATTTTTCCCCGCACAGCGGCATTTCATGGTTTTGTCAATGCTGATAAACATACGGTGCATATCCTCATTTACCATTGTTGCCATGCTATAATATTCATGTATCCCTACAACGGCTTGGTTGTAGCGGTTCACAAAAATATGTTGGACTGATGGGTTGCCATAATCGTGACAAGCTTGCACCATGAGAGATTTTAGCGCTTTCTGCTGATTCTTTATTGCTTTATCTGTCATGTGCGATTTTATAGCCCACTTCTGCCCTTTGGGGATAAGTTTAAATTTGATACCTAGAAATTCACTGTAAGATTCCTCTAAATTTGTAATTTTTGATTTTTCCGGCGAGGTTTCAAGATGAAGCCGTTCCAAAAGCCAGCGCTCTACTGCAATTTTCAACCGTTTAGCCGCGTTGTAATTTCGGCAAAACACCTTGAAATCGTCTGCGTATCGCACTATGTACACATGCTTCAGATTGCACCGTTGGAGTTTCGTATTTCCACCCGGACGGTAGAGCATCCCATCAGGCCCGGTACGCCATATTTCACTTGGAGATGGGTTGTGGATTGGTATGCCAGCCCATTGGCTATGTATCCACCAATCAAGTTCATTGAGTACGATGTTCGCAAGCAATGGGCTGAGAACACCGCCTTGAGGCGTACCCTCCTGCGGAATAGTTCTCTTTCCGTTTTCCTCGACAGGTGCTTTCAACATTCTGCTTATGACGCACAGCAGACTTTTGTCGCGTATTCCCAGACTCCAAAGCTGTTTTAACAGCTTTCCGTGATTGACATGGTCAAAGAATCCTTTGATATCCACATCCACCACATAATGATATCCGTTTACTTGTGCCAATTTATAGCACATAGCAACTGCCTGCTTACAGCTTCGGTTCGGGCGAAATCCATAGCTATACCTGTGAAACTTCGACTCACAGACTGGTTCTAAAACCTGCAAGATGCTCTGTTGTACTAATCTATCCAGTACAGTCGGAATCCCTAATGGGCGCAATTTCCCGTTTGATTTAGGAATGTATACACGCCTAACAGCCTTGGGCTGATAGTTGAGCAGCTTTTCCTGCACTTTTCTTATTAGTTCAACATCTTCAAGTTTTGCATAGTCAGCAAAGGTTTTTCCATCTACACCGGGAGTATTACTTCCTTTGTTATTTTTCAGATTGCGATATGCCAGTCGGATATTTTGTGGACTGACAATTATCGGCATAAGATGGTAGAATTTCTTTTTCATCATTCCTTGCCGATATAATTCGTCTTGAATTTCTACCATATTGTAGTATTCGGCGTACCGAATACCTTTCCGCTTTCTGATATCCTTTCTTCGCATAGTCAACACCACCTTTGTTGGTTGGTTTCTCTTAGTCATACTCGAACCTATGAATGTTGACTACATTATTTTATTGCACTTACTTTTGTGCCGCTGCTAGTTGCGGCACTCCCACTAGAGGCTGTTGCTCCATTTCCATTACAGAAATTTCATCGCTCGTGCCTCCGCTTTCACAACAATAAAGGCAGCTTATGTATTTGTCTGCCAACGGGTCTTAGCAGTCGCCACTGCTCACCGTTTGCTGCTTCCGACGTTCCAATAGAATGCGATACTGTACTTAGGTGCTTCCTTTGAGCCTGCTGATTTATACTGCCTTTAACAGTATTCCGACTTTCATTTCTACCCAACTACTTTTCGGTAATCAGCGTCCTGTTAGGACATACGCTTTTCAACGCATTCGAATTTTAGACCCTTTAAATCGTCAGTTCGTCCCCCTTGCGGGATTCTCACCATATACAGCCCACTACATAATCTTCGACAGCCTGTACCTCTACAAACATTTCCACAGCTAAAACTGTTTGGGTCGAATTTTTGCTCTCCAGCCTAGCTTTCCGACATTTTCACATGGCGCTGCTACTCATGCCGTAGGCAGTTTATGTGCGCCCCTTTGTGGTGTTAGCCACTCATTTGAGCAACATTCTATTAGTTGTATCAATAAATCTCATTGACCCTGTGACCTATTAAATCACAGAACGTCTCGCCCTGTAAAACTCATCGCAAAAAATCCACGTTCTGCGGCCTTTCTTCCAATTCTGAATGACGCGGTTGTAAATCGCATCCAGCGTCACCAACATTCCCAGCGGCATAAGCTGCTCGCCCAGTTCGCGGATGTCGTAGGCAATGATCCGCGCCTGTGTGTCCACATTGGTATGCCGGGCAAAGGTGTTCAGTGTGCCGGTAATGAACAACTCGGACGACAGTGCCAGCCCCTGCGCTTCGGGTTCCGGCTGCATTTGGAGCAGACGGTAAAAGTCCTGCAGCGTGGGCGGTGTGCCTTTATAGCCATTGCGGATGTAGGGCAGGTACACCTGCTCGGTGCAGCGGCCGAGGATGGACTTTTCTTTCGCCGTCACCATGCCGTCACCGATCAGCTGCTCAAACAGTGACAGCACAAACTCGGATTTAGACACGATCGGGTTTCGCTCGTCACCGTAGGCACGGTCCATGTCCAGCGCATTGATGTGGGTGTCAGACGTGGCCGAAATGCGGATGACTTCACCGCCAAGGGCTTCGGTCAGATAGCCGAACTCCGACTCCGGGTCGAGGATGAGAATGTCATCCTCGGTGGAAAGCGCGATCTGCACGATTTCTTCCTTGGCGCTCATGCTTTTGCCGGAACCGGACACGCCCAAACGAAAACTGTTGCCGTTCAGCAGCAAGCGACGATCCGCTACGATCATGTTCTTGCTGACGGCGTTCTGCCCATAATACAGACCGTTCGGCTGCATGATTTCCTGTGCACGAAACGGAATCAGCACGGCGGTGCTTTCAGTGGTAAGAGTTCGCAGGGCTTGGATTTTCCGCAGCCCGTAAGGCAGCACCGTGTCCAGTCCGTCCTTCTGCTGCCAGCGCAGCGTCGAAAGCTGGCACAGGTGCTTACGCGCCGTGGAGTAGAGCGTTTCGGTGTCGCTGTCGAGCTGCTCCTTATTGTCCGCCAGATGCACCAGTGTCACCAGCCCGAACATCATTCGTTGGTCACGGGTGGTCAGGTCGTCCAGCATCTCCTTGGTTTCCTTGCGCTGCAACTCCATATCGTAGGGAATCGTCGCGGTAAAATTGTTGTTGGCGTTCTGACGGCGCTGCCAGTTGGCGACGTTCGTCTCCACGCCTAGCAGCGTGCTTTGCAGCTGTCGGGCAGCTTCGTCCGTAGGCACCGGCAGGATGTCGATGGACAGCATCAAATCGCGGTCAAGGTCGCAGAGTTCCGACACAAAGCTGTCCTTGATGTAGCTGGCGTAGTCCTGTAAGTACAGCACCCGACCATAACGGGCATCCAGCTTGAAATGGTCGGCGGCAAATTCCATGCTGTCGGGGCAGAACCAATCCTTGAAGTGCTGGCCTCGTTTGGCGTGTTCGTGAACATTGAACTCCGCCGCAGCCTGTTCCCCGGCTTTGAAAAAGTCGCGGAAAATATGCAAGCGCTCGGTCAGCGTCAGTTCGTTTGCCACCGAGGAAAGCTGCGCCAGATGCGTTACCAAGTCGGTTCCCACGCGGGAGAAGTAACTGCGGGCCTCGTCCGCATTGCGCTTTGCCACGCTCACGGTCAGATAGCGCTCCCGCACAATGCTGTTGCTGGTGCCGGTGACTTGGGCGGTCAGCATTTGGTTGAACTCGTGGCGATACTCATCCAGCCCGTCATCTTTATCCGGCAGCAGTACGCTGCGCTCGAACTCAGCCTTGTTGATGCGGCGGTTGTAAATCGTGATTTTTGCCGATGCGCCGGAGTCGAGGGCGTTGAGCAGTTCCGAGTAATCGAGGAACATGGACGTTTTGTCCTCTTTGCCGGCGATGGCGTAGTTGATGTCGGTGAACGACCATGTTTTGGAATATTGGTTGCCGACTTGGAAAATTCCATCCGCAAAAATGCGGCGGATGGGAATAGCATCCTGCACACTGCGCGGAATCCGGAACTTTTCGCGTTCCATCTTCTGCGCTTTTGACAGGGTTTTAATCAAGCGGTTTCCTCGCTGTCATGGGTGTTTTTCTTCATAGGCAAACCGCTCTTTCGCTTTATGCCCGCACGGATGGCGGGCTGCATGGCTTCGTAGTAGTAACTGTCGGACTTGAACACAAGGCGTTTCGGGCAGAGAATTTCGGATTTTACCCACGCCCACAGCACCTGTTCGGCGGTCATGCCGTGGTAGGTGAAAAAGCCGCAGGCGGCAAACGGCGCAGCGCCCAAGATGCACATCCAGCCGATTTCTTCGGTGCCGACATACGGCTGTAGTGCAAAGTAGATACCCACGGCTACTCCCACGGCCAGCACCGAGCAGATGAACTGCCGGGTGTTCAAGCCGAAAAAGATGTTTTCATGGTAATCTCGGACTTCTTTCGGTATTTTGATTTCGATAAAAGCCACCCCCCGTAAACAAAAGCGCCGCTATGCAATCTGCACAGCGGCGTTCTTCATTATAAATATTTCGTATAATTTTGTGTTCCGTGGAAGATTCTGTAAATTTCCACGGTATTTCTTGGTTCATCAATTTTGAAGAGAGCCACATATCTTCCAATCAAGAACTTCCTGTATTCTCTCTGCCGAAGCACCTCGTCGCGTGAGTACCCATAAATTGTAGGAGTCTCTTCCAAACGAAGCAGCACTTCACCAAAATCTTTTACAAACGAACGAATTGCCTGCTGAGAGTCGAACTGTCTTTCAAAATATCGCAAGATTTCTTGGTAATCATCCTCAGCTGCCGGCAGCAAAACGACATTATAACGCATACTTCTTGCCCGTTTCTTTCAGAATATCAGCAAGAGGTCGCCCCATTCCAGCTTCGTGCTGTGCTTCAGCCGTTGCCAACTTTGCATATACCTCATTCATGATTTGTTGGTGCTCATAGGCTTCCATGCTCATAATAACCATATCGCCATAACCGTTTTTAGTTACAAAGATAGGTTCTGCTGTTTCATGACAGCGTTGGGAAATTGCATTGGTGTTCTTTAAATCACGAATCGGAATAATTTCAGGCATAGTCTCAGCTCCTTTCGTGGCTCTATTATACCATAAAAAAGCCGCGCCCGCAACTCACAATCCCATAATTTCTTTGACGATGCGGTCACAGCCCTTGATGGCGCCCACCAGCACCAGCAAGTTGAACGCCAGTTCCCCGACATAGGTCCAGACAGCGGTGACAACGGATGCACCGGTATCCACGGCGGGCGGGCTGGACGAAATGGCGGAGAAAATAATGCAGGACAAGGCAATCACCACGCCCTGCAAACAGACACCTGCATAGCTGCGGATGAAGTTTTTGCCCACGCTGCTGGTGGGTTCACCCGCAAATGTGGACAGCGGTATCGGCGCAATCGCGGCGTACATCCACAGGCTGAACATTCTGCCGTAGACCGTGAGGATCATGGTAAAGGATAAAACCGTAATCAGCAGCCCGCCGATCAGCGTAACCGCCCACAGCGGGATGCTATCCCAAAAGCCCACATTGTTGATGGCATCAATCAACTCCTGCGGCAACGTAACACTGCTCATGCCGGAACTGCCCGATTGTGTAATAATCGTAGACACCATTCCCTGCACAATCGAAAACACCGCCAGCATCAACTCCAGCCCATAGGTCACAGCACCCTTTGCCAGCGCAAAGCGGATAAACAATTTCAGCGCGTGTTC
>ENA-UEOL01001936-UEOL01001936.1-human-gut-metagenome-genome-assembly--contig:-NODE-1936-length-12352-cov-5.550794_pt1 | contig 12352 bp, 9 predicted proteins | sample MGYA00242884_ERZ507884 | MGnify/ENA primary metagenome ERZ507884 (study PRJEB26167, sample SAMN06115417) | human gut metagenome | host: Homo sapiens | place: China:Chongqing | collected 2015-03-06... | reverse complement strand
AGGAGAAGTGAAAGGAAAGGATTTGATACCTGACCATGCATTGGCGATGTGTAGTTCACTTTTATGCCGGGAAGCTTTCGCTACGGAAGAAATAAGTTATAAACAGGCTATCACTTATTTACGAAAAGAGGCCATTACCTTGCCGGTAACAGCCCCTCGTGGATATGTTTTGCTTACGTACCGGCATATTCCTCTCGGATTTGTGAAGAATATCGGCAATCGTGCCAATAATCTTTATCCGCAAGAATGGCGTATCCGTAGCGGATACTTGCCGGAAAATATACGCATATTATCGGAAAGTACAGTTGATTAAAGAAGACCCTGCTGATTAAGGCAGTATTCCGGCAGGTATTTCCTGTTCGGAAACTAAAGCTAAGCTGTCTGCCTTTTCCGATTTCTGTGCCTTCAGCTATTTCTTCCAGCGTGTAGGAAGGAAGTGGTGCAGGTGATGTCCGCGTTTCTCCGATGGGTGGAGTATTCCAATTCAGATTCAAGCTTTTATCCAAGCGGTGAAATACGTATGCGTTTCCCCACAAGATGAATTTATGATTGGAAATAGGTGTTGCCGCATCTTCCGAAAAGGTGAGAGTCAGTATAGCTTTCTCATTATTTCCTTCTTCTTTTTCCAGTTTGTAACTTCCTCGAGTTATTAAGGTTAGTCCGGATGAAAAAGCTGTTTGTTCTCCCTGTTTGAAAAAATAAGCATCCCGTGCGTGATTGTTAATTAGAAAAATGTCGGAAATGCCGGGCAGAAGATTTGCGTCTCCGTTGGGTAAATTAGACAAGTAGCTGCGGAGCAACTTTATATCCTCGTAATTGTCGACAACCTTGATTGGCAGGGTGCAGGTTTCTTGTGTGGCGTTGTCCGTTACTGTCAGATAAGTTTGCCCGGTGAGAATACCGGTAACATAAATCATACGTCCGGCAGGTACTCCGGTCCAGCCGGTTTCGGTTCCTGCGCTTGCGATGCGTGTGTCTTTAACTTCAAGTGAGTAATCACCATTTCCGCTTTCCAGTCCAAGGTAACGTCTGCCACCCATGGGCACTTCATATTCACTGTTGTAAAAACGAAGTGGATTTTCTTCATCCTCTTTACATCCACTGAATAGTGTAAGGATGCAACATAACATGAATAGATAGAATTGTTTAGGTCTCATAATCTGTATTTTATGTTCGTTGCAAATGTAACATATTATTTTGAAATATTTAGTTGGAACTTGAAGAAAATGAGAGGGAGAGGGGAGATATATTCAGGCACGGGTTACACGGATTTCACGGCTTTTAGAAATATGATTGTCATAAAGTAACAGCGTAATCCGTGAAATCTGTGTAATCCGTGCCTGAAATTATTATATAAACATACTTACATCACTTAAAATAGAAATTAGTATGTTCAGCGTAATCCATGTCTAAAGGATTTTATGTACTATTTATAGTTTACTCTTGTAAATCCGTGCCATTGCTTTCTGGTACTGATTTTCCAGTTGCAGATAATTTTGATGGCTTTGATAGATGACAGAAACTTCAACGAAATATTCAATCATACTAATCTGTCCACCTGTCAGAGCCTGTTTCAGCAGTGACAGATCTTGTTGCGACTGGAAAGTCTTGCTGTATTCTTCCATCGAAGCGTGCAGTGTTTTCGCTTCCCGGTAAAGCTGTGCCAATTCGGACTCTACTTGCAGGGTAGCATTATCCTTTTGCAAGTCAATGTTAAGAGCCTGTGCTTTAGCGATTTTTACCTTATTCCGGTTTTCGAAAAGTGGGAAAGAGAAACCTACCACTACACCGTTGAAAGGTACGCCTGTTTCTGTGTTCCGGCGGTAGCCGAGTTCCAGTTTGGGTAGCCATTGTGATTTATTGACAGCAATCTGTTTACGGGCAACAAGACTTTCGTTGCCGAGTGCCATAAGAGTACGGTCCGTTGCCATGACTTCCGACTTCAATATTTGATAATCAGTAGGTAAAGGTATAGCCGGATATTGGTTTTCCTCGAAAACTACCGGAATATTACCATTCAGCGTATTCAGCTCCTGCTGTTTGTTGCGGAGTGCTGTTTCGTTCAGAGACGCTTCTGTTCTGACATTCAACAGTTCCAGATTGATTTTGTTGGTTTCGAGAGCATTTGCATCTCCTGTTTGAAGACGCTTGGCATACATCTTTGCAAGTTCTTCCGCATTGCGGAGGCGTTCTTCCAGAATATGCTTTTGCTGACGAAGCATGATAATATCCAGGCAAAGTTCTTTCGCCTGTAACAGCTTCTCTTGACGGAAAACATCCGACTGACTGTCAAAAGCTCCGGCTTTGAGACGATTCAACTTGTTGCGTGTAGCATATAAACTAGGGAAATCAAAGCTTTGTGAAACAACCAGTTCGCCGATTGTTTCGCTTTTATCTTTCGCTCCCCATAGATGTGCGTAAGAAAGAGTAGGATCAGGCAGGTTATTATCCGTTTTAGCTTCCAGCTTCTGCGAAGTAATCAGTTGCTCGTTTGCCTGCAACTCCTTATTGTTCGTTTCGATATTCTTCAATACCTGTTCAATTCCGTTTTGGGCTTGCACTTCACCTATGGTTAAGAAAAGAAGTGCAGCGCTTATGGTCATGATTTGTTTCATTTCTAATTTCTTTATTTATTACAAGCTATTGTTGATAGATACTTTATGATAAGGCATCTATTTGTTTGGCACCGAGGAACGACCCGTTTCTCACCGAGAAACACTTGGTTCCTCACCGGGGAACGATGGTTTCCTCACCGAGGAAAAACATCACCCGCTACAGGCTTTCCTGGGCCTTTTTCCGATGCATCATCAGATAAACAATCGGAACGATAAAACCGTTCAAAAAAGTAGACGTTAATAACCCTCCTAAAATCACTTTTGCCATCGGACTTTGAATTTCGTTACCGGGCAAGTCGCCGCCGAGTGCCAATGGAATCAGTGCCAGTGCAGAAGACAATGCCGTCATCAAAATCGGATTCAGCCGGTCGAGAGAACCTCGGATTACACTATCGTACACATTCAAACCTTCTTCCTTTTGCAAATGATTGTAGTGGCTGATGAGCAACATACCGTTACGCGTTGCAATACCGAACAAGGAAATGAAACCGATGATAGCCGGAATACTGACTTCTCCTGTTGTAATCACCAAAGCAAATACACCACCGATCAGTGCCAGCGGAAGATTCAGCAAGATGACGCCCGACTCTTTCACGCTGCGGAACTCATTATACAATAATAAGAAGATTACTACGATGCTGATAAATGAAGTCAGCGCCAGTGTCCGGCTGGCAGCCTGCTCACTTTCAAACTGTCCGCCATACTCGATGTGATAACCTTCGGGTAGTTGCACCGATGTGTCGATGCGCTTCTGAATATCATTGACAACACTACGCAAATCGCGGTCGGCCACATTGGCAGAAATCACAATTTTACGTTTTACATTCTCGCGGTTGATCGTATTTGGTCCCATGGCCGATACCACTTCTGCTACATAGCTCAAAGGAACTTTGCGACCGTCATTCGTGTCTACCATCAAGTTGCGGATTTTTTCTATTTCATCCCGGGCATCATCCTTCACTTTCACGATCAGATCGAAACTCTTGCCTTGCTCATAAACCTGCGAGATCACTTTTCCAGCCAAAGCTACGTTCACATATTCCGAGAACTCCGGCAGAGTAATACCGAATTTAGCCAGCATTTCCCGTTTAGGCTGTATTTTCAGCTGCGGACGCTCAATCTGTTGCTCCACGTTCAGGTCGGCAACACCGGGAATATCACTGATAGCTCCTTTAATTTGATTACCGAGTGAGAACATTTTATTCAGATCGTCTCCGAACAGCTTGATAGCGATATTCGCTTTCGTACCCGATAACATAGCGTCGATACGGTGGCTGATTGGTTGTCCGATTTCTATATTTGCCCCGGTGATAGTACCCAACTTTTCACGTACATCAGCTACCAGTTCACTGCGCGAACGATCTTTCAGTTCAAACGGAGCTTCTATTTCAGAAACGTTTACCCCTAATGCATGTTCGTCCAGTTCGGCACGTCCCGTTTTCCGGGCTACGGTTTGTATTTCGGGAATCGTCATCAATAACTCTTCTGCCCGATGTCCCATTTTATTGCTTTCTTCCAGTGAAATACCCGGTAGAGAACTAATATTGATGGTGAACGATCCTTCATTAAAGGAAGGAAGGAAACTGCGTCCGAGGGTAAAGAACACTCCGAGCGCAACTACAAAGAGTGCGATTGTACTTCCAAGTGTCACTCGTTTGTGTGCCAGCACCCAAGTCAGTGCCTTTTCATAAATCCCTTTCATCCAACGGGCAAGGGGAGCTTCTTTCAGTTCCTTGTTTGTCTTATTGCTTCCTAATAGATAAGAACAGAGCACCGGAGTCAGCGTCAGAGCAACTACTGTCGACGCGAACAATGCTACGATAAAGGCAACGCCCAGCGGAACCAACATTCTGCCTTCCATTCCGCTAAGGAAGAACAACGGTACAAAGCTGACAACGATAATCAGCGTAGAATTAAGTATAGGCATCCGCACCTCTTTCGAAGCATTGAATACCACCTCGAGTGTACTTAACCTTTCCGCTTCTGCTTTCTGACGGTTCTCCCGCAGTCGTTTATATACGTTTTCCACATCGACGATGGCGTCGTCTACCAATGAGCCGATGGCTATCGCCATACCTCCTAGACTCATGGTGTTGATTGTCAGTCCCATGTAATGCAGCGTCAGAATCGAAACAAGCAGGGAAAGAGGCAGCGTTACCAATGAAATCAATGTAGTGCGCACATTTGCCAGGAACAGGAAGAGTACGATTACTACAAAAATACCTCCTTCAAAGAGTGATTTCTTCACATTGCCGATGGAACTTTCGATAAAGCGGCTTTGACGGAATATGTCCGTTGAAACTTTTACGTCTGGTGGCAGGTTCTTTTGCAGGTCTTTCAAAGATGCTTCCAGTTTATCCGTCAGTTCCAGCGTACTGGTAGCCGGCTGTTTGGTAATAGTCATCAGTACGGCAGATTTTCCACGCTCTGAAGCAGTTCCCAGTTTCGGGGCTTTCGGTCCGATGGTTACGTCCGCAATATCTTCCAGCGTGACAGGGAAGTTGTTCACTGTCTTTACTACCGCTTTGCCAAGTTGCTCTGTTTTAGAAGTTGAAAGTACACCGCGTACAATATATTCATTTCCAAATTCGTAGAGCACACCTCCATTTGCGTTCAGGTTCATATCCTGTGTCACAGCCATCACTTCTCCCATCGAAATGCCGTAATGACGCATCCGTTCGGGATCCAGCTGAATCTGATATTCTTTGATATCTCCTCCGAGTACGGCAACCTGTGCCACTCCTCCGGTAGACAATAGACGGGGACGGATAGTCCAGTCCGCAATCGTACGAAGATCGAGCATCGAAGTGGAGTCGGCAGTCAGACCGACGATGAGCATTTCGCCCAAGATGGAAGATTGTGGGCCGAGTGTCGGTTTACCAACGTTGACCGGCAGTGATTCGCTGACCACTGCTAACTTCTCGCTAACAATCTGGCGAGCGAGATAAATATCGGTTCCCCAATCAAATTCTACCCAGACAACGGAAAATCCGTTGGTAGAAGAAGAGCGGACACGGCGTACACCCGTAGCTCCGTTTACGGCAGTTTCAACAGGAAAAGTGACGAGCTGTTCAACTTCTTCTGCAGCCATACCGTTGGCCTCGGTCATGATGACTACCGTAGGTGCGTTCAGGTCGGGGAATACGTCTACTTCCGTATGCATGGCGGTATACGTTCCCGCAATTAGCAGGAGGATGGCCGCGCAGACTACAACCAACCGGTTGTGTAGGGAGTAATGTATAATTTTATTAAGCATTTCTTTAAGAATTAAGAATTAAGAATTAAGAATTAAGAATTAAGAATGAAGAATTAGAAATGAAGAATTAAGAATGACTATGCAGCACGTGCAATAAACATATACCAATTATTGCGCAGCCAAATTCTTCATTCTTCATTTCTAATTCTTCATTTAATCAATGTTCGTGACTATGTGCCGGGATGGCATTGCTTGCGCTTGCCAGTCGAACCTGATAAGCACCTTCGGTCACTACACGGTCGCCAGCCTTCACTCCGGTCAGGATCTGAACACTTTTACCGTTGTCGGCTCCTATCGTTACTTCCTGTTTTTTATAACCCTCTTCGTCCAGTTGCAGGTAGATAAAGAAGATACCTTGTTCTTCTGTCAGTGCCGTGCGTGGAAGAGACAGTACGTTTTCCATCGTTGAAGAAAGCAAGAACACCTCTACGAATGATCCGGGAATCACTTCCCCTTTATTGTCGAACTCAAAAGTGACAGGCACATAAAAAGAGTTGTCTCCGGCAGCTTTTCCAAAAGAGAGAAGTTTGCCGTTCAATGTTTTCAGCTCGTACACCTGATTATTATAAGGAGTCTGGAAATTGGCGGAACTGATTGTACGGAGGTATGGATAATACTTTTCCGACACTTCGGCACGGAGGAAAAGACGACGATTCTGCGTCACGCTCACCAGCGGTTGTCCGATGGTCACGTAGTCGCCTTCTTTCACAAGAATGCTTTTCACATATCCTGCAATAGGAGCTGTAATACTTTGGCCGATAGCCGAATGATTCTTGGAAAGGGCTTCGTAACTAAGGCGGGCATTTTCATAACTTTGTTCTGCCTGTGCAAAATCCTTGTCAGATACAATCTTGTTTTTAACAAGCTCTTTCATACGTTCGTACTCCTTCTTAGATACCTCGTAGGCAATGCGGGCACGTTGTACCGGATCACCGTCGGCGATATTCTTTGAAGAAATCGTGACTAGCGGCGTGCCGCTGCCGACGCTCATTCCTTCCGTTACTTTTCCACGGAAAGATACAACGCCGGCCACTGTAGCTACGGCAACCGATTCATCACCTTGGGCAGCCAGTACCTGTCCGCTGGTTTTAATCACTTGCTGGAAAGGTGCAGGTTCGATAACGCTCACCTTGACACCGGCTGCTTCAGCTTTTGCCTTCGGAAGGATGATTTCATCACTGTGCACTTCGGCAGACTCGTTATGTCCATCGGTCGCTTCATGGTTGTGTTCTCCGCTACATTCGCCTTCATGAGAATGATCGGAACCCTCTGCCTCGTGATTATGTCCTTCTGTGGCATGATCGTGTTCATTGTGTGTGTGTGTGACGGTACTATTATTACAGGAACCCAGCACGAATAAGCCTAGGATTCCTACGAAAATAAGTTTTTTCATAATGATATTTTCCTACTAAATTTTACTGTTTTTTACGCTACAAAGATAAGGTAACGCAAATGCAACTGATTTGCATTTACGCTTTTACGCAAAAACAGAGTAGGGAGGGGCACGAAGAGGAGTGGCACGGTGTATATCCGTGCCATGCAGAGAGTCTCGGTAGACGTAATAGTTCTTAATCCGTCTCTCTTGTGGCCGTAATAGATGTTCGATGATTACATCCGTGAACAGGGTAGCGATGAATACATAATCCGGTCCGCTATCCGTATGTACGGATGGAGTGGGAGAGTAGAAACGAGTCATACATTCGCTGCTGCAACATGAATCGTTTCCCGGGTGATGATGATGCGTGGGACATTGCTGTTCTACAGGCAAGTCCTGCTTCATGCAAATCATTCCGTTGGGGTGATGGTGATGGGGAATAACGGCTGCCACCAACATTATGATGTTGATTAAAAACAGCAGAGTTACTATTATTCTTTTCTTCCCTTTCATCCTTTCTTTTAGAGAATTTATTTTTTTATTGATTCCTTTTCTTTTTCTTGCAAACGTTCCAGCAATTCTGTTGCTGATACATAAATTACTTTTCCATCTGGTGTTCCCTGACTAAGGAGTTTACCATTGCGAGCATTTTTTTCCAGCAATCGCTTTTCTGCCAGCTGAAGACCGCGTCGTAATTTATCGCTCAATTCTTGCATTTCATTATTTGACATAATTCTTGATGCATTTAAAAAGTTCAAGTTCATATATTCGATCCTCGCCATGTTGGTAACCTTCGGCTACAATTACTCGAGGAGAAATACTGTTATCGGCTAACAGCCAATAGTCTACACGCGGCATATAAATCTGAAACAGATTGTTAATGCCTGCCTGATATCGGCGGTAGATAACGTCCATCGGTACATTATGTCCCCCTTCATTGACCCGTTGTAACACACGGTTGACGGCAAGTTCCGGAGAATTCAGCCAGAAATAAATCAAGCTGACTTTATATCCGGCATTTTGTGCTCTTTGAATGAGCCGGGTGTATGAACGGGTTGCCAATGTTGTTTCAATAGAGAAACTTACTTTAGCAGCTAATAGTTCATTAATACGTTTCAACATCAGACGGCCGGCTTCTATAGCCATACTTTCCGCATTAACGAACTCTTTGCATAATAAAATTTCAGGCAGTACAGTGTAGGAAGCTGTTGTTTTACCAGCTCCGTTACATCCGCTTATAATGTATAACTGCCTTGTTTCATCCATTTTTTTCTAACTGCCTGTTATAAATGATGTTGCAAATATACAAATACTTTTATTCCGCCTGCAGCCGATACCCTCTTTTTATTATTTATTATTTCTTTTCCAGTTCTTGCAACGAATCCATTTTTTTCTTTTCGAGGAACTCGTAAATACCACAAAGATGTTCCGTCACCTTTTGATTACCGAACTCATACACCTTGCTCACCAGTCCGTCGAGGAAGTCACGGTCGTGTGAAACAACAATCAGTGTGCCGTCAAAATCCAGCAATGCCTGTTTCAGGATATCTTTCGTTTTCATGTCCAGATGATTCGTCGGCTCATCCAGGATCAGGAGGTTGACAGGTTCCAACAGCAATTTAATCATGGCAAGGCGGGTACGCTCCCCACCCGAAAGTACTTTCACCTTCTTCATTGATTCCTCGGGACCACCAAACATGAAGGCACCCAGTAAATCACGAATCTTGTTCCGGATATCCCCCTTGGCTACATCATCAATCGTTTGGAAAACTGTCAGGTTTTCATCCATCAACGAAGCCTGATTTTGAGCGAAATATCCGATTTGTACATTATGTCCTAGAGTCAGTGTACCGTCATGTTCGATTTCCTTCATGATACATTTCACGAGTGTAGATTTACCTTCACCGTTTTTACCGACAAAAGCTACTTTATCACCACGCTCAATCGTCAGGTTAGCGTTGCGGAACACCACTTTCTCTCCGTATGCCTTTCCAACACCTTCCATGATAACTGGATAACTGCCCGAACGGGGTGAAGGCGGGAATTTCAGTCGCAATGCAGAAGTATCCTCCTCATCGACTTCGAGCAATTCCAGCTTTTCCAGCATTTTGACGCGGCTCTGTACCTGCAACGTCTTTGAATATGTTCCTTTGAATCGTTCGATGAACTCCTTCGTTTCAGCAATAAACTTCTGCTGCTCGTCGTATGCCTTCTGCTGCTGTTCGCGGCGATCCTTACGCAGTTGCAGATATTGGGAATAGTTCACTTTATAATCATAAATACGTCCCATCGTCACTTCGATGGTGCGTGTTGTAATATTATCCACGAATTTGCGGTCGTGGCTGATTACGATAACTGCTTTCCCGTTATTAATAAGGAAATCTTCCAACCATTGAATAGATTCAATATCCAGATGATTCGTCGGCTCATCGAGCAAGAGTACGTCCGGTTTCTGCAACAGCAACTTAGCGAGCTCGATGCGCATCCGCCATCCACCGCTGAAATCACTCGTCTGGCGTTGAAAATCGCTCCGGGTGAACCCTAATCCGAGCAATGCCTTTTCCACATCCTCTTCATAATTAGTTGCGTCAATCGAATAAAACTTCTCGCTCAAGGCAGACACTTCTTCAATCAGCGCCATGTAACTGTCGCTCTCGTAGTCCGTCCGTGTCTCGAGCTCTTTGTTCAGTTTTTCAATCTGCGCTTCCATTTCATGCAGATGTGAAAAAGCCTGTGCCGTTTCGTCAAACACTGTTCTTCCGTCTTCCGTCATCAGATGTTGAGGCAGATAGGCTACTACGCAATCTTTGGGCGCGGAAACTTTTCCACGTGTCGGTTGTCGTGCGCCTGCCAAAATTTTCAGCAGCGTACTTTTTCCCGCCCCATTTTTACCCATCAGTGCGATGCGGTCTTTTTCATTAATTACGAAAGAAATATCACTAAATAAAGTAGTGCCGCCAAACTCTACGGCTAGTCCGTCAACAGAAATCATACTATTCTTTTAAATTGAGGCGCAAAGATAGCGAAATATATGAATCTTTTTTATAACTTGCGGGCTGAAAAGGGAGATTAATCCCAAAAAACAGATAAAAAAACAATATATAAGCGATATGGAAAGCGAACAAATGAATGAATTCAGACCCTTAATTTTAGTAGCTGAAGACGATGACAGCAACTTTAAATTAATCAAGGCTATCATAGGCAAAAAGTGTGATATCGAGTGGGCTAAAAATGGGCAGGAAATGGTGGAGTTGTTTCAACAGCATCAGGAAAGAACCAAAGCAATGCTGATGGATATCAAGATGCCGGTGATGAACGGGTTGGAGGCAACGAAGATAATTCGTGAGTCTAATACCGAAATTCCTATTATCATGCAGACAGCTTATGCTTTCAGCTCGGATAAGGAAAACGCAATGAACGCAGGAGCAACTGAAGTGTTGGTGAAACCTATTACTTTGAGTATTCTCCGCACTACTTTAAGCAAATATCTACCCGATTTGCAGTGGTGAAATTGATTCGTACGGGAATTTTTTTAATTTATTTAAAAGGTGCTTAAACGTTAAATACGGAATAAAGTAGGAAAAGAGTATGGTCGGGTAGAAAAATGGTATGTAAAAGATGCCGTTGAATATTCCTTTTTCTCTATTATTATTTGAGCATTCATCTGATGAAATTGGATAAAATAAAATAGGCGAACCTCACGGTTGGCCTATTTTTGTTCGCCTCTGTTAATTTGTTAGAGTACAGAAACGACTCTATGTAAAGTCTCTCCTTTGAGAGATTTTAAGTTCATTATTTGTTTCCGCCGGCCCACCAGACAGCTTCGCTATATACATACTGGCCATCACCGAAAGCAGCTTTCACTTCAGGATTTGCCAATACGTCGTCTGCTCCATAACCGAAGCGCAATGGGAACTTATTGTTGTTCAGCGGGTTCTTCAGTACAATGAAGTTTTCTCCTGCACCTTTCAAACGACGGTAGTCGTTATAGGCTTCCAGTGATTCGCCGGATGCACCGAAGAAGGCGAGATACTTCTGTATCATTGTCTCTTGCAGAGGGTTGGCATCGAATAACGGTTCTACTTCATCCGTGAAATAGGTTTCTGCTACATCTGCCCCCAAATCGCTGTCACCATCATATACCCAAGTGTCAGCGGCATCTATAATTGAGTTTTCCAGATTCTCGAATCCGGCAGTGATTGCAGCTTTTAAAGCACTCTTAGCTTCATCCAGTCTGCCTCCCAAGCGGCATAATGCTTCTGCTTCGAGGAATTTCACTTCATGATAACTGATTAAAAGAGTCGGAGCCGACATTGCCCATGATATCATTGACATACCATAATTGTTCTGCAACTCTTGCGGAGTTCCGTTAGGAGCCGCTTTGATACCTGCGATGTCTGTAGCTTGCGTACCTCCGTATCCATAAGCAATATAGCCGGTGGGATCGGGCTCCAGAAATGCTTGCGGTGCTCTGGGGTCATTGCGCTCAACAAACTTTTCAATCAGACTGGCACTGGCTGCCAAACTGTTACGGCTATAGCTGAATGACCAAAGCGGATTCAACTGCGAATCAGCGTCATAAACAGCCAGTTTACATTCTTCACTTGCATTAGCAAATGATTTGCTCACATAAGTAAGAATGTTCTGAAGATCAGTTGTCTTATTGGCACTTTTATTGAGCAGACGCATTGTATAGCGTGCTTTTAACGCATAAGCTGTCTTGAGCCACATACTTGCTTGAGTACTGGTGTTTGAACCGTAGATCAAGTCTTTAGAACCGACTGCGCCGGACAGACCTGCATCTTTGGCAGTACCGTTATTCAGCAGAGTGATGGCATCATCCAGATTCTGCATCACTTCCTGGTAAATGCTTTCCTGCGTATCTATTTTAGGCTGCATATACATTGGTGTGCCGTCCGGGTTAAGGATACCAGTCTGGCTGTACGGTGTATTCCCGAACACATCGGCTGCCACAGCTCCGTTGTAGGCGAGCAAGATTTTAGCAATTGCTTCCGTCACTACATTTCCTTTTTCTGAGGGATCTTCTTCGCACTTCTTGATAACGATTTTAGCGTTCTTGATATTTGCGTAGACGTTGATCCATGC
>ENA-UEOL01001927-UEOL01001927.1-human-gut-metagenome-genome-assembly--contig:-NODE-1927-length-12424-cov-6.285413_pt1 | contig 12424 bp, 6 predicted proteins | sample MGYA00242884_ERZ507884 | MGnify/ENA primary metagenome ERZ507884 (study PRJEB26167, sample SAMN06115417) | human gut metagenome | host: Homo sapiens | place: China:Chongqing | collected 2015-03-06... | reverse complement strand
CAGCGTGGATGCCAGCTTGACATTTAAGCACAATATTGGAAAAGACTGGAAGATTTCGGCAAGAGGAAACGTAACATACGCTGAAAACAAGATTATTGAACGTGATGAAATTCCGCAGGCTTATCCGTGGATGGCTCAGACAGGAAATTCAATCGGCGTAAATAAAATGTATATAGCCGACGGTCTTTTCACAAATCAAGACTTTATCATTACCCAGAACGAAAACGGTAGCTATAACTACAAGTTGAAAGATGGTATAGCATCGTATGCAAGTGATGTTAAGCCGGGTGATATCAAATATCAAGATTTGAATAGCGACGGTAAGATTGACGAAAACGATATGTCTTATTGGAATGGAACTAAGCCTAACAACCCACAGTTGGTTTACGGTTTCGGTGTAAACGTACAGTATAAAGGCTTTTATGCCGGAGCGTTTTTCCAAGGCGTAGCTCGCGCTTCTGTCAATTTGAAGGCTAACACCAGCTATTTCATTCCGTTCGTAAACGGTAGAGACCAATCTTCAGCTCGTATAGATGCGGCAGACCACTGGAGCGCTGCAGACCCCAATAACCAGAATGTATTATATCCGCGTCTGCACACCAACAAATACGATAACAACGTTTTGGAAAGTACTTGGTGGTATCGTAGCGGTAGCTTCTTGCGCTTGAAGAACGTAGAATTCGGCTATCAGTTCGATAAGAAGATAGCTCAGAAAATGAGAATGCAGAATCTGCGTATATACGTACAAGGCACAAACTTGGCGGTTTGGGATAAGATCAAGATGTGGGATCCGGAAATCGGAAACTCAGGTGCTAAGTATCCGCTGAATTCTACTTGGACTGTAGGATTAGATGTTACATTTTAATTAGTTAGAACCCTAATCAAAAAAGAACTATGAATATTCTTAAAAATATACACATAATGGCTGCCGCAGCTTTGATGGGCATCGGTACGGGTTGTACAGATTATCTGGACGTGTCGAAAGAGTTGTCGGCCACAATGAATAAGGATGATGTATTTTCTACACCGTCATATTTTAAACGGTGGTATAGCGACCTTTATTCTACTTTGCCTCTTTACTCAGAAACAGGACTTGGTGTAAACAGGAATACATATAAAAGTAATGGATGGGCTATCTATTCAGGTGAATTGGTTTGTTCAAATCCAAATGCATTGCAGTACGGACAAAATCCTTATACACCAAATTCTAGTACGCATAATCGTTGGTGGAATTGTTACGAACGTATCCGTCAGGCAATGATATTGCTGGAACGTGCTCCTGAATCAATGGGTAATGCTAACGATAACTCAGACACTCGTATTTCAGCAGAAGAAATGCGCCGTTACAAGGCAGATGCCGTGTATTTGATGGCATATAACTATTTCTTGCTGTTCGAATCGTATGGTCCTACACCTATTATTACCGAAATAGCCGACCCTACAGATTCTAATATAGACTATAGCCGTGCTTCGGTAGACGAAATGGTGAACTATATAGATGGTTTGTTAACAAGCTTGCTTACTGGCGACTACGCTAACATTTTGCCCGAAACCATCAAGACAGGAACAGAAGATGATACCAGCCACGACTGGGGACAATATGATATGAGTAATATGGTACGTCCTACCAAAGCCGCTGTTTTGGCGTTGCGTGCCCGTTTGGCAGTATACGCAGCATCTCCATTGTTTAACGGTGGATTTAAGGAGGCATTGCAGCTTACAGATAAAGACGGAAAGCGTCTTTTCCCCGATTATGATGCAAGCAAATGGCAAACAGCTAAACAACGTTTGGAAGAGTTGTTCTCATTTGCCAATAGTAAGGGTATGCATTTGTATAAAGCGAAAGCAGATGCCAACGGTTCTGTAGACCCGAACAAATCTGTTTATGAGTTGTTCCAGTATTATAATGATGAAATACTGTGGGCTAATGCCGCAAACGACTATAACAGTTCCATTACTCTTGATATGGAAGCGCGTACCACTCCTGGTGGAATTACTGGCGGTATGGGTAATGTGGGATTTTACCAGAATATCATCGACTTGTTCTTTACCGACAAAGGACTTACAATTGATGAAGATCCCGACTATAAAGAAAACGGATTTGTTGATCTGAAGAACGTTTGTAACGAGAAAGGTCATGTAGACAAGCACATCTTTAATATGTATCAGAACCGTGAACCACGTTTCTATGCCGACGTAACTTATGAAGGCAAGAGCTGGCACAAGCAGTTGTCAAGCTATCCTGATTGGGGATTCTATGGAGCAAAAGGTGGAGCCAGCTATCGTGACAACACCATGTATGCTCGCGGCGGTTATTTGCTGTATAAATTCAATAACCGTACTCTGTTGAACGAAGGTTCTAATACCAAGAAATGGGCTCGCCCATGGATTTATTTCCGTTTGGCCGATTTCTATTTGTATTATGCCGAAGTATGCAATGAAATTAATCCGAGCGACCCGAATATTATCAAGTATTTGGATATGGTTCGTGAGCGTGCAGGTATACCTACTTACGCTCAGTTGGCTGCCGAAAACAAGAAAAACATCATCGGCAATCAGGATTTGCAGCGCGAAGCTATCTATCGTGAACGTATCATCGAAATGTTGGGCGAAGGTAACTATTACTTTGATATTCATCGCTGGATGCGTGCCGGATGGACACAGAATGTAGCAGACGGTACATATGCTATCAAAGATAACGAAGATAAGTCAATCCCACGCTACGGTATGGATTATTCTAAGCCCAGCGTTCTTACTTTCGACTCAAGCAGAAACGTAGGAAAGGTATTTAATGATGCCATTGGTCAAGGTTCGTTCTATAATCGTGTAGTATTAGACAATTATCCTTGGAAGAAAGCCATGCTTCTTTATCCTATACCTTACAATGAAATGCAGAAGAGTCAATTAATTGTCCAGAATCCATTGTGGTAAGTAGATAAAGCCGGAAAGGTGTGGAGGCTGTAAAGCCTCTGCACATCCGGGCTTTTGATATTTTGCTTTTATGGCTTTAATAACTATCTAATTATTAATTATGAAAGAGGCGTTGAAACATATAAAAAGCTTCCTGTTGTTTTGTGCGGCATGCATTATGACGGTTGTTGCCGTTGCTTGCGGTAGTGATTCGCCTGTTGTCGATGAGCCAGGTCCTTCTCCGTCAATTCCGGATAAGTGGATAACCATCGATACTGCTCAGCAGAACTTTACTTACGAAGGAGGCACTGTGCAAATTGCAGCTACGTTAGGCATTGGAGTAAGTGCTTCGCAAGTTGAAATTAGCTATACGGGCGATGGAGAAGATTGGCTTACCGCTACATTGCAAAGTGGAAAGTTGACCATTGTGTGCGAACATTCATATACAGAGAAAAACCGTACTGCTTCTATTACTTTGAAAATAGACGATAAGCATCGTTGCGGTATTCCTGTAACACAGACTGCTGCCCCCACATCATCCGATACAAAGATTAAAGTGGTAGGCGGTATGGCAGATTCAGAAAACGTAAGCTCTACAGAGGCCGACAATCATCCGTTCTCTTATTCGTACGATGGCGATAAAAATAACTTTTTCAACTCCAAGTTAGGTAAAGTAACTTATCCGTTCCACATGACTTACGAGTTGGAAAGCGGACATACATTGAATTATATTGTGTATACCCCACGCTCTTCATGGAATTTCTACGGTACTTTTAATAAGTTCTCTGTAGAAGTATCTACTACCGATGCTCCTGATACATTTACCAAGATAGGAGATTATGATAGAGGAGAAGGATATAACACTAAACCTATGGAAATAGAGGTGCCCAATGGCATACAGAATGTCAAGAAGGTACGTTTCGTAATAACTAAAGCATACGAAGACCGCGTAAGCTGTTCCGAAATGGAATTCTTTGAAGCAAGCTCTCATAAATTCGAAATGACTTCCATCTTTGCCGATGCTATGGGAATGAAGCTGAAAGACGGATTTACTGAAAAACAGATTAAGCAGATTCCTAATGACTATATTAAGCAGTTGGGATTGGCGCTTCTGGCAGGTAATTATGATTCTTCTTTCCGTTTTGCCGACTATCGTCCGTATCAGGAACCTTCTATTATGGCGGCTATCAATAAGACAAATAAGTATAGTCTGCGAGACAATCCTACAGGTATCTATGCCGTAGCTGGCGAAACATTGCCTATTTTCGTAGGTAAGATTTATCAGGGCGGAAATATACAGATGCTTATTCAAGACCTGGGTGGAGGATATAATAATTTTAAAACCTACGATCTGAAGGTGGGATACAACGAAATCACAGTAGATGTAGGTGGATTAATCTATATATTGAACCATACATCAGATGATATTCCGTTGCTATTGGATAATGCTACAGCTGCACAGAGAAAGCTGATAGCCGATAAGACAGTTCAGATACATTTCTGCGCCGGAAAGGTACAGGGCTATTTCGATATCCAGAAAAATACGGCTGACGACTGGAAGAAGATTCTTGATAATGCCAAATATAAAGATATCGACGTTTTAGGAAAGTATTCTCATTTGACTTGGGCTGTTTCTGATTTTCGTAGTTTCAATACCGACATAGTGAAGAGTGTAGAAAACAACGATAAATTGGTTTACGAAGAAGAGAACTTCCAAGGCTTGGTTAAGTATAATAAGATGTTCAATAATCGTATGCATCTGTGCATTGATTATAAGGCCGAAAGTCCTAATGCCACCGACTATCGTACTGTATATGATGTGCCAAATTCTACTTATCGTTCAGAGGTATTCTGCGATGTGTCGAAGTTCGCTTCTCGTTCTTGGGGACCGGCTCATGAAGTAGGCCATGTTAACCAGACTCGTCCGGGAATGAAATGGGCGGGACTTACCGAGGTTACAAACAATATCCAGTCGCTTAATATTCAGGAAGTATTTGGCGTACCTTGTAAACTGTTTAAGGATGCTTGTACTATTGATGGTGTAAAATACAATACTATTCTTGATGGTGCTATTGCTTATTTTGTAGAAGGTAAGAAACCGCATTGCAGCGAAAACGGTATTCGCGAAACTCAGTTGGTACCGTTCTGGCAACTTAAACTGTACATGGTAGACGTACTCGGAAAGAAAGATTTCTATAAAGACTTGTATGAATACTTCCGTACGCATAAAAGTCCGAGCGACAATGGCGCGAACCAAGGCATGAATCAATTGGACTTTGTACGCCAAGTGTGCGATCTTGCGCAGTTAGACTTTACGTCATTCTTCAGTAGTTGGGGATTCTTGACTCCGGTAAATGCAACATTGAATGATTACGGAAATAAGCAATTCATTATTACCGGCGAGGATGTAGCGGCACTGATTAAAGAAATATCAGCAAAGAAATACAAGGCTGTACCGTCTAATCTGTATAAGATTACCACAAATAATCTGAACGACTACAAATAATTTAGTATTAACTGATTTAATGATAAAGAATTAATATGGATAAAAGATATATAATGCATGCATCGGCTGCTATATTGTTTGCTTTCACTATGGGTTTGGCAACAACAGCTTGTAGCGATGACGATCAAGTAGAAGTTCCCGAAAACTGGGTAACAGTTTCTACCGAACCTCTTTCTGTAGGTTATCAGGGAACAGGTGAAAATGATTTGGAATTAGATTACACATTGGCTGGCGGATTAGACGGACGCGTAACTTACGTGGTAAACCATGAATCATGGTGCTCTGGTTACATAGGCAGCAACGGTAAGCTTCTTGTGAAGGTAGAAGAGAGTGGAGATGTTCACGGACGTTCTGCCACTATGGATTTAATGTACGATACAAATCATAAAGTTACACTTACAGTAAATCAGGGTAAAGCTCCCGTTATTCCTGTAACAGGTTTCGATGATTCTGGCATTCCGTCTACTATCAATTTGGATGAAGCACTCGATTTGAGTGAGGCTGTTAAGGTATTGCCTGCGAATGCAAGTTTCAAGACATTGACTTTCGAATTGATAAGCGGTGAAGAGTTTGTTACTTTGAGCGGAAATTCTGTAATAGGCGTTGAACCAGGCGAAGCAAAGATTAAGGTAACAGCCACAAGCGACGCTGAAGTGGTAGGCGCAGGTATATCAACCGAAGTTACAGTGAAAGTAAAGGGTGATAGAAAATTAAATCGTTCTAAATGGACGGTTAAAACTATCGACGGTTTGGAATTCTGTCCGGATGATGCAATCAACGGTGCGCCCGAATGTCTGTTCGATGGTAAGATGGGTACATGCTATAGTATTTGCAAACCGGGTAAATCATACGGTGGAACATCTACTCCTGTCGGTGCTACAATAGGATTTGTTGTGGATATGCAGTCTGCACAGAAATTCAATTATGTAATTTGGACTCACCGCAATACTTTTCAGAAGATGTTGCAGGTATGGGGAGCTAAGTTGCTTGGTAGCAATGATGGTAATACATTTACAGAAATACAAACTATTACTCTTGACCAAGGTAGTCAGACTCAAACTATAGAGTTGACAAATACTTCGGAATACCGTTATGTACGTGTAGAATATACTGACTTTAATGCAAGTTCTGGTAGCTCTGCACAGGTAGCCGAATTCCAGTTGGGCCTTTTGACTAAATAAATGAGTTTTCTTAACCATCTTTCATAAAACATAATAATAAAATGTGTGTTGCAGGCCGATGTTTCTTTGGAGGCGTCAGCTTGTTTTTATATCAGAATTGTTTCACTAAAACAATAAAATGGATACTTTTATCACCGCAATAAATTATCTGTTTAGAACTAATATAAAAGACATAAAAATGAAGAATAACGTAAAGCAAGTAAGGTCGGCTTTGTGGGTGCTTGGTGTATCTGCAATGCTTTGTCCTTCAGTATCTTCTCATGCCGTTTGCGCTAAGAATTTCGGAACAAACCAGTCTGCTGCTGTGGCGGCAAACGTAGTTTCGTCAGTAAACCGACTTAACGCTACTACAGTAGAAGTTTTGTTGGCAAACAATCAGCGTATGCTGCTCGATTTCTATGGCGACAATATCTTCCGTGTATTTCAAGACAACAACGGAGGGATAGTGCGTAATCCGGAAGCTAAGCCCGAAGCGCAGATATTGGTGAACAGTCCACGCAAGTCGCTTTCAGACTTAAACATTGGCGAAGCGTCGGGTAACGTAACTGTTTCCACATCTAAAATCAGTGTTCAGATAGACCGCAGCAACGGACTAATGAAAGTGATAAACCTTTCTACCGGAGCGACGGTGGTAGAAGAACTGAAAGCTCCGAGTTTTGAAAAGAATAAGGTAACGCTTACTTTAAAAGAGAATTCTGATGAATATTTCTACGGAGGCGGTGTGCAGAACGGACGCTTCTCGCATAAAGGAAGATCTATCGCTATAGAAAACCAAAACAGTTGGGTAGACGGTGGAGTAGCTTCGCCAACGCCGTTCTATTGGTCTACTAAGGGATACGGAGTAATGTGGCACACATTTAAAAAAGGAAGATACGATTTTGGAGCAACCGAAAAAGGACAGGTTACATTGAGCCACGATACAAACTATCTTGATTTGTTCATCATGGTAAACGATGGAGCCGTAGCGTTGCTTAACGATTTCTATCAGCTTACCGGAAATCCGGTGTTGCTGCCTAAGTTCGGATTCTACGAAGGACATCTTAATGCTTATAACCGCGACTATTGGAAAGAAGATGAAAAAGGTATTCTTTTCGAAGACGGAAAGAGATATAAGGAAAGCCAGAAAAACAACGGAGGTATAAAAGAATCGCTCAATGGCGAAAAAGGAAACTATCAGTTCTCTGCGCGTGCGGTGATAGACCGTTATCGCAATCATGATATGCCGTTGGGATGGCTTCTTCCGAACGATGGTTACGGAGCCGGTTACGGACAGACTGAAACATTAGACGGAAACATTCAGAACCTGAAAGAGCTGGGCGACTATGCACGTAAGAATGGGGTGGAGATAGGATTGTGGACACAGTCGGACTTGCATCCTAAGGAAGGTGTGAGCGCATTGTTGCAGCGCGACATCGTGAAAGAAGTGCGCGATGCCGGAGTACGTGTGCTCAAAACCGATGTGGCATGGGTAGGCGCAGGCTATTCTTTCGGACTGAATGGTGTGGCAGATGTAGGTGAAATCATGCCTTACTATGGAAATAACGCACGTCCGTTCATTATCTCTCTCGATGGTTGGGCAGGAACGCAGCGCTATGCCGGAGTATGGTCGGGCGACCAAACAGGCGGTGTGTGGGAGTATATCCGTTTTCATATCCCTACCTATATAGGCTCTGGCTTATCAGGACAACCTAACATTACATCCGATATGGACGGTATCTTCGGCGGAAAGAATCAGATTGTGAATATGCGCGATTTCCAGTGGAAGACATTCACGCCGATGCAGCTCAACATGGACGGATGGGGTGCAAACGAAAAATATCCTCATGCGCTTGGCGAGCCGGCAGCTTCTATCAACCGTATGTATCTGAAACTTAAATCAGAACTTCTTCCGTATGCTTATAGCATAGCGCACGAATCGGTAGGCGGAAAGCCTATGATACGTGCCATGTTCCTTGATTATCCTAACGAATATACTTACGGCAAGGCTACACAGTATCAGTATCTGTACGGACCGTCTTTCTTGGTAGCTCCTATTTATGAGGCTACACGTTCTGACGATAAGGGCAATGATATACGAAACGGAATATATCTGCCCGAAGGCGAATGGATAGATTATCAGAGCGGCGATTTGTATCAGGGAAATTGTATCATAAACAATTTCGACGCTCCTATATGGAAATTGCCGGTATTCGTGAAGAACGGAGCCATCATACCTATGGTTAATCCTAACAATAACATCAGCGAAATAAATAAGGAACTCCGCATTTACGAACTTTATCCTTGTGGTAAGACATCGTTTACAGAATATGATGACGATGGAATATCCGAAGAATATAAATTAGGACGCAGTGCTACTACACTTATAGAATCGGATGCCGATGCTAAGGGTAAGTTGACAGTGACCGTTCATCCAACAGAAGGCGAATTTACCGGATTGGTAAAAGAAAAGCAGACCGAGTTCCGCGTGAACGTAACTCAGCGCCCCAAAAAACTCAGCGTGCAGATAGGCAAGTCTAAGATAAAACTGACAGAAGTTTCTACGCTTGCCGATTTTGAAGCTGGATATAATGTATACTATTATAATGAGGCTCCTCAACTGAACCGTTTCGCTACTAAGGGCAGCGAATTCGAGAACGTGAAGATTACCAAGAATCCGCAGATTTGGGTAAAAGTGCAGAAAGCCGATGTCACCGCATCTGCAGTGGTGCTTAATGCCGAAGGATTCCGTTACGCTCCAGCCGACCGCTATCTGGTTAGCACAGGCGCATTGTCGGCTCCATCGGTTAGCATAGCAGCCGATGACATTACAGCTTATACACTGAAACCGAAGTGGAATAAGGTAGCTGGTGCCGATTATTATGAAATAGATTTCCAGGGAATGCGTTACACTACCATCCGCGATTTGTCGTTTGTTCTTTCAGACTTGACTCCTATAACTAAATACGACTTAAAGGTGCGTGCGGTAAATAAAGACGGCGCATCGGCTTGGACTGATTATTCTGTAACTACGAAATCCGACCCATTGGAATTCGCTATTCGCGGCATACGTGGCGAATGTTCGGCAGAAACACAGTGGGGTAAAGGAATAGCGCGTCTGTTCGACTTGAAGGAAAGCGGTGAGATGTGGCATACCAAATATCAGGTTAGAGCCGTGCCGTTCAATGTAGTTATGGACTTGCGTACCGTAAACCAGCTTGATAAGTTCCAGTACTTACCTCGCATAGACGGTGTTAACGGAATGTTGCTGAAGGGTAAGGTAGAGTACAGTATGGATAAGAAGACATGGACAGAGGCAGGAACCTTTGAATGGAAGCGTAACGCTGATATGAAAGAATTCAAATTCGAAGGAGCCCCCGAGGCACGTTACATCCGTCTGTCGGTAACGGAAGGTGTAGGATACTACGGATCAGGACGCGAAATATATGTGTTCCGTAAACCGGGCACCGAAGGTTATCTGCAGGGCGATATCAATGCCGACGGAAAGATTGATCATAACGACTTGACTTCGTATATGAACTATACCGGACTCCGTAAGGGTGATTCAGACTATGAAGGCTATATCAGTAAAGGCGATATCAACCGCAACGGATTGATTGACGCATTCGATATATCGGTTGTAGCTACTCAGCTCGACGGTGGCGTGAAAATTCAAAAAGCCGATACTTTGTTCAGCGGAAAGGTTACTCTTTCTACAGCAAAGAAGGTGTACGAAAAGGGAGAGACCGTAAGCGTAGTGGTACGTGGCGCGGACATGAAGGGCGTAAACGCGTTGAGCTTCGCCTTGCCTTATAATGCGCAAGACTTGACCTTCGTAGGGGTAGAAGCCAAGGCGGTTAAAGATATGGAGAACCTTACTTACGACCGCTTGCACACCAATGGCGTGAAAGCTCTTTATCCTACTTTCGTAAATGTAGGAAATAAGCCGACGTTGGAAGGTTCTGAAGAATTGTTTGTACTGAAGTTTACTGCCAACCGTAAAGTTCGTATCGATTTGACTCCTGCCGATGTAATGTTGGTAGACAAGAAACTTAATACAATAGATAAGTAATATGAAAAAGTTATTTTTATTAATAGTTATTTTTCTGGGAGTGTGTGGCGTGCCACACGCTGCCTCTTTTGACAAAGAGAGTGTAAAACAGTCTATGCGTAAGGTTGCCGATTGGCAGATTACTCATTACGACCGTAATATTTATGGCGATGGCAACTGGGTGAACGCTACATTCTTTTTAGGATTGACAGAATGGGCTGCCATAGCCGAGACAAATGGGGATGATAGTTATTATAAATGGTTGCTTAAGCTTGGCAACCGCAACTATTGGCAAGTAGAGAAGCGTATGTATCATGCCGATGATGTATGTATTGCGCAGACATATCTGGCACTTTACGACAAGTACAAACGTAAGGATATGATGATTCCCACACAGGCTAGGGCTGAATGGGTAATAGATCATCCGTCATCCGGCTCTTTTCAGCTTGACTACAGAAAAGCGAGCACACTTGAGCATTGGACATGGTGCGATGCGCTTTTCATGGCCCCACCGGTATACGCCAAGCTGTATGTGTTGACTGGCGATAAGAAGTATCTTCGTTTTATGGATAAGGAATATAAGGCAACTTACGATTATCTTTTTGACAAGGCCGATACTTTGTTCTACCGTGACCATCGTTATTTTACGATGAAAGAGGCCAACGGTGCAAAGGTATTCTGGGGACGTGGAAACGGTTGGGTACTTGGCGGACTGGTGCAGTTGCTTAATATCTTGCCCGAAAAGAATAAGTCGCGTGCCTTTTATCAGGATTTGTTTGTAAAGATGTGCTATCGTATAGCTCCGCTTCAAGGAAAAGACGGCTTTTGGCATGCCAGCTTGTTAGACCCGGCTTCTTATCCATCTCCAGAAACCAGTTGCAGTGGCTTCTTCGTATATGCTTTGGCATACGGCGTAAACAAAGGATTGCTGCCTGCCGATAAATTCATGCTGGTAATAGAAAAAGGTTGGAACGCATTGTTGTCGGCTGTAGAAGAAGACGGAAAGTTGGGATACGTTCAGCCCATCGGTGCCGACCCGAAGAAGGTAACTCGCCAGATGACTGAAGTGTACGGACCAGGAGCATTCTTGCTGGCAGGAACAGAAATTTATCGTATGGCATCCGATGCTTCGGTTTCTGCCAAATAATGATTAGTACGCTTAGTAGCTAGTTGATACAACTTTTTTTTGAGTGAGAAGGTATGTGGAAAAGCATACCTTCTTTTTTTGTTTGTAATCCTACAAATATGATTATTGCTAAAGAGGGATATTCAGTAAATGTCCCTAAAAAATACAATGGCATATGAAGATGCCCCAGTATAATCACTTCATATGTCATTTTTATTGTCATTTTTCTGTATTTTCCCATATACTCTTATAGGCAGGACATGACGTTCCGGAAGAAGTCTGACGACCTCTTCTGATTTTTTCGTTAAAATCATATCATGCTGCTTTCAGCGCTCTGTTCCTGACCTTATCTATCATCAGTATGGCATTTGCCGTATGTATTCCAAAGAAAATCCAAAGGATTTCCGTCTTCCTGTTCCGTGCCTTTATCCTTGAGAGTGAGTAATGTTGCTTTTGAGTGCCGAAGCTGCCTTCAAGCCGGGTGGCCCTTTCCTTGGAGAGTTCACTTCTGAGAACCTTTCTCAAGGATTCATCCCTGGCCGCCCTTCCCTTGCGTACAAAGGATGTGGATATTCCATATTTTGTACAGAACTTTCGGTTGGCATTATTGGCATATATGGAATCGGCAGCCACGCATCTTACCCTCACATTCATGAGCTTCTGCTGCATGCGGA
>ENA-UEOL01001925-UEOL01001925.1-human-gut-metagenome-genome-assembly--contig:-NODE-1925-length-12461-cov-6.445656_pt1 | contig 12461 bp, 10 predicted proteins | sample MGYA00242884_ERZ507884 | MGnify/ENA primary metagenome ERZ507884 (study PRJEB26167, sample SAMN06115417) | human gut metagenome | host: Homo sapiens | place: China:Chongqing | collected 2015-03-06... | reverse complement strand
TCGGTTACAAGTACTCCACAAGAGCAGCTATGACCGTATCTATTTCCGATATGACTGTCCCGGCAACAAAGAAGCAGCTCCTCGCAGACGCAGAAGCTACCGTTGACCGTATCGCTAAGAACTTCCGCCGTGGTCTTATCACAGAGGAAGAGCGTTACAAAGAAGTTATCGATGTATGGAAAGCAACCGATGACCAGCTGACACATGACCTTCTGACAGGTCTTGATAAATACAACAACATCTTCATGATGGCGGACTCCGGAGCCCGTGGTTCCGATAAGCAGATCAAGCAGCTTGCCGGTATGCGAGGACTCATGGCGGATACGACCGGTCACACGATCGAACTCCCGATCAAGTCCAACTTCCGTGAAGGTCTTGACGTACTTGAGTACTTCATCTCCGCACATGGTGCGAGAAAAGGTATGTCCGATACCGCTCTTCGTACAGCCGACTCCGGTTACCTGACAAGACGTCTTGTTGACGTATCCCAGGACCTTATCATCCGTGAGACAGACTGCTGTGAAAGCAAGGGAACGATCCCGTACATGGAGATCGAGGGCTTTACGGACGGTAAAGAGACCATCGAGACGCTGCAGGAGAGATTGACAGGCAGATATATCGCTGAGACGATCACAGATCCGGATACCGGAGAAGTTGTTGTTAAGGCTAACCATATGTGTACACCGAAACGTGCCGCAGCCGTTATCAAGGTTCTTGAGAAGCTCGGCAGAAATACTGTTAAGATCCGTACAGTCCTGACATGTAAGTGCCATATCGGTGTCTGCTCCAAGTGCTACGGCGCAAACATGGCGACAGGCCAACCGGTACAGGTCGGAGAGGCTGTTGGTATCATTGCCGCACAGTCCATCGGTGAGCCTGGTACACAGCTGACCATGCGTACATTCCACTCCGGCGGTGTTGCCGGCGGCGATATCACACAGGGTCTTCCCCGTGTCGAGGAGCTTTTCGAGGCCAGACGCCCGAAGGGACTTGCGATCATCGCTGAATTCGGTGGTGTTGTTACAATTAAAGATACAAAGAAAAAACGTGAGATCATCGTTACGGACCAGGAGACAGGAAACTCCAAGACTTATCTGATCCCCTATGGTTCCAGAATCAAAGTTGCGGACGGACAGGTTCTCGAGGCCGGCGACGTTCTTACAGAGGGTAGCATCAACCCGCACGACCTGTTAAAGGTTAAGGGCGTTCGTGCCGTACAGGATTACATGATCCGTGAGGTACAGCGTGTTTACCGCTTACAGGGTGTAGAGATCAACGATAAGCATATCGAGATGATCGTGCGTCAGATGTTAAAGAAGATCCGTGTCGAGGAGAGCGGCGATTCCGACGTTCTTCCGGGCGTATCCATGGATGTTCTTGATTTCAACGAGATGAACGAGGAGCTCATCGCTGCAGGCAAACAGCCGGCAGAGGGCAAACAGGTCATGCTCGGTATCACAAAGGCATCCCTTGCAACCGATTCCTTCTTATCCGCCGCATCCTTCCAGGAGACCACAAAGGTTCTTACTGAGGCTGCGATCAACGGTAAGGTCGATCACCTGATCGGTCTGAAAGAGAATGTTATTATCGGTAAGCTGATCCCGGCTGGTACCGGAATGAAGCGTTACCGCAATATCAAGCTCAGCACAGGCGAGATCGAGGATAAGATCCAGGAGCAGGAAGCACCGGTTGCTGAAGAGCCGCAGGAGGAGACGGATGCTCCGCTTGAGGAAGCAGATAAAATCATTCTCAACGAGGATGATACACAGGATGTCGATGAGTGATCGGTATTTTGACAAATAAATATATCGGAAAGCTTTCTGGAAACAGGAACTTTTCCGTATGCTGAGGCATATAAGAACAGCGAGGAGAACATGAAAGATCATGTTTTTCCTCGCTGTTTGAGTATACAGATGGTTAGAAGAAAGCAACTTGTAACGATTCGGCGGGCCGATGGGCTTTCTGTGCTGAATGTGAGAAGACCTGAATTACAATTTCTTGATTTTTGGCTTGGCGCGGCAAGTGTGCGGACCGATGGAGGTGTTTTACATGATTACGATACTGTCCGGCTTATTTATTAAAAACAGAGATCAATTCGGGAACAGCGATGTGCGCCGTGCCTACGGCATGCTCTGCAGTATTGTGGGCATCGCGCTCAATGTATTTCTGTTTGCCGGAAAATATCTGGCGGGTGTGATCAGTGGATCCATCGCTATTACGGCGGATGCATTCAATAACCTGTCAGATGCAGGATCATCCTTTATATCTCTTGTGGGATTTAAATTTTCCGGCATGAAGGCTGACGCGGATCACCCCTTTGGACACGGGCGCATCGAGTATGTCTCCGGATTTGGAGTTTCCATGGTCATCATTCTCATGGGAATCGAGCTTTTCAAAACTTCCATAGAGAAGATCTTTCATCCGGAGCCGGTGGAGACTGGCGCTCTGGCGGTGGGGATCCTTGTGGTCTCCATCTGTGTAAAGGGATACATGTGCTTTTACAATCGGACAGTCGGCAAAAAGATCCAGTCGGAGACAATGAAAGCGACGGCTATGGACAGTATGAGCGATTCCATCGCGACAACGGCGGTTCTGATCTCCATGGCTGTGGCCCATGTGACAGGCATTAGTATCGATGGATGGTGTGGCTGCCTTGTGGCATGCTTTGTATTGTATGCAGGATTTGGCGCGGCGAAGGATACCCTGAATCCGCTTCTCGGAGAACCGCCTTCCAGAGAATTTGTAAATGAGATCAGGACGATCGTTATGGCTCATCCTGAGATCCTTGGGATCCATGATCTAGTGGTCCACGATTACGGCCCGGGGAGACGCATGATCTCCCTTCACGGGGAAGTGTCCGGGGATTGCGATATCTTCGAGATCCACGATGTGATCGATCGGATCGAGAAAGAATTGAAGGAAAAACTTGGCTGTGAGGCCGTGATCCACATGGATCCGATCGTGGTGAATAACGAGGCGATCAATGAGACAAAAAAGGAAGTTGTTGACATGATCAACGAACATTTTCCGGGCGTCACCATCCATGATTTCCGCATGATCCAGGGTCCAACCCATACGAACCTGATCTTCGATGCGGTGGTCCCATTCCAGTATGGGAAAACGAACGAAGAGGTAAAACAGGGGATCGCGAACCTGATCTCAGAGAAATGGGATGATTATTACGCAGTCATACAGGCAGAGCAGTCATATCTGGAATAAAGAAAAAAGATTGAATCCGGCAGAGTGTGCAGAAGCGCTTTGCCGGATTTTCGCAGTTAAAGAAAACGTAAGAAGTCTACAGGAAAAAGGGTTTGCGATTGCATGGTTGAACTGCTATACTTGAGATATGGAACTCACGAAAGTATATGAACAGATGGGTGACAGAACAGGCGCTCCGGCATCTGGAAACTTGTGCAGATGACCGACGCGGTTGTTGAATTTTAAGGAGGTCTCTCTTATGAAAAAGTGGAAAATGATCCTTACTGCAGCGATGCCGTTAGCAATGGCATTGTCCTTCCCGGCATTCGCGGGCGAATGGCACGAGGATATGAACGGCTGGTGGTATGAGAACGATGACGGTTCCTACTGCCGGAACGGCTGGGACTGGATCGATGGTGATCATGATGGCTGGGCACAGTGCTATTATTTCGGAAATTCCGGTTATCTGCAGATGAATGCCGGATATGCGCAGACAAATACGGGTCATGCGGACGGATATGAGATCGATAAAAATGGTGCCTGGAGCGTAAATGGTGTTACCCAGGTAAAGGCAGTTCCGATCGCTGTCGCGGAGAACGATCCGGAGGCGCTGAAGGTCTATGAGGAAGCACAGCAGCTTAGCGAGTCTCTCCCGAGCGCGAATATCGATGTGGACTATACGATCACCATGTCTTATCTCGGACAGGATATTGATATGTCCATGAATATGAAGCTGATGATGAAAGAGGACGCGAACGGAGACATGCAGTTTGTATGCAAGGGTACCGCGGATACGCTTGGAACCGCAGTGCCGATCGATATGTTCTACACAGACGGATACATGTATGTGAACACTATGGGCATCAAGTACAGGCAGGCCATGGATCTGGAAGCTGCGAAAGCTCAGGCCACACAGATCAACATGGATCTGGATACGGATGTTGTCAAAGGCTTGAGAATGTATACAAGCGGTGACACAAGGAAACTTGCATTTACTATTGATGACCAGAAGATCAACGAGGTCCTGACCGCAGTTACCAGCGCGACCGCAGAGACCTACGAGGAGCTTGGGGTCACTCTGGACATGAAGATCAATGAGTCAAACGGCGAGATGACGGTCAACAAAGATGGCTATTGCGAGGCTATGAAGATGTTTATGGACTACGGAATGAGTGTCACAGATCATACAACATCCGAAGCTGATGAGATGAACTATAAGATGGATATCAATATGACATATAAGAATCCGGGCAAGGAAGTTTATTTTGAGATCCCATCTACAGATGGCTACGAAGATATTGCTGTGGCTTATGTGGCAGATGCGGAATAGGGGCAGTAGAATCGGAACCGGTCTGGCTCGTTAAAAAGTGAAGTGTAAATGGCGCTGGTTTGCGTATGGCTGAGAGGTCATGGCAGATCAGCGCCTTTTTGTGCCACAGGAAATCCCTGTTCACAGATGGAAGCGGCAGGCTTTGCAGAAATGGAGTTTCAACTGTAATGAGATCTGCCCGTTACTGCGTCTGAGAGAATAGCAGATTGGAGCATCTCTCATATATTAAGATAGAAGAAACAGGACAAAGAGGGGGAGATTATGGTATCCATCAGCCTATGCATGATCGTGCGCAATGAGGAAAAGGTTCTCGGAAGATGCCTGGCCTGCGTGCAGGGATTTGCGGATGAGATCATAATTGTGGACACGGGATCTACGGACCGGACGAAGGAGATCGCATTTTCTTTTACGGACAAGGTTTATGATTTTAAATGGAAGGATGACTTTGCTGCGGCGAGAAATTTCGCGTTTTCCAAGGGAACGGGGGATTACCTGTTCTGGCTGGATGCAGATGATGTGGTAAGGCAGGAGGAACGGAGAAAATTAATGGATCTTAAGAGACGGCTGGATGACGAACGGCCGGATGTGGTGATGTTGAAATACGCGGTTGGATATGACGGGGATGGCGCACCGTCATTTTTCTTTTATAGAGAACGTCTTTTAAGGCGGTGCGGAAAAGCCGTATGGAAAGGGCGCATCCATGAGGCGGTGGAACCCTTTGGAAAAGTAGTGCGGGAAGATATCATGATCGAGCACCGGAAAGTGGGGACAGGGGATCCGGACAGGAATCTTCGGATATTTGAGCAGATGCTCCGGGAGAAGGGGAAATTATCTCCGCGGGATCAGTATTATTATGGAAAGGAATTATATTATCACAGAAGATACCGGGATGCTGCTTCCGTATTTTCGGAATATCTGGAACTGCCGGATGGCTGGCGGGAAGACCGGGTGGATGCCTGCAGGCATGGGGCGTACTGTATGTACCGGATCGGGGACCGGGACCGGGGACTAAAGTTTCTGCTTTCCGGACTTTCTGAGGGGATCCCGAAGCCGGAGCTCTGCTGTGATCTCGGATGGTGGTTCTTCTCGGCCGGGCGCTATCGCGACGCAATTTTCTGGTACGGGCAGGCAGTTCAGGCCGGAAAGTTGACAGGGGAGGACGGTTTTGTGATGCCGGAGTGCCGGGGATATATTCCGTATCTTCAGATGTGTGTCTGCTATGACAGGCTCGGGGAATGGAAGATGGCGGAGCGGTATAATGAGCTGGCGGAGAGGTGCCGGCCGGGGACGGAGACATGCCAGTTAAACAGGAAATATTTTGAGAAAAGAAAAGAGCAGCAAATTGAATGGATCCAGTGAGGTGACAGCCGGAGTTTTGGACAAAAAATCGCAGAAGTAGCAGTTTCGGACGGGCAGCATAGATTATAGTAAGCGAACAACCTGTATGGGATGTCCGCAAGGAAAATATGCTGAAAGGAGAATTGGTTATGCGTAATTGTGGATATGGTTTCTGGGAGAACGAGGACTGCAGAGCAGAGAGCTGCCGGGGCGGAGACGAGAGAGGACACTGGGATGGGAACTGTTGCTGCGGCCGGGACGGAACGCAGGGCTGTGGCGGAGATGGAAGAGGTGGCTGCGGTGAAAATTGTGGCTGCGGAGGAAACAGAAGAGGCGGCTGTGGCGGAAATTGCGGAAGCGGCTGGGGATATGGCTGGAGACACGGAACCTGCTGCTGCCGGGGACCGCAGGGGCCGAGAGGCCCTCAGGGATGCCCGGGTCCGGAAGGACCGAGAGGTCCACAGGGGTTTCCGGGATTTGACGGAGCGCCGGGAGCGACAGGTCCGATGGGCCCGATGGGCCCGATGGGTCCGATGGGTCCGATGGGCCCGATGGGTCCGGCAGGAGCGCCGGGAGCGACAGGTCCGATGGGCCCGATGGGTCCGGCAGGAGCAGTGGGAGCGACAGGTCCGATGGGCCCGATGGGTCCGGCAGGAGCAGTGGGAGCGACAGGGCCGATGGGCCCGATAGGTCCGGCAGGAGCAGTGGGAGCGACAGGTCCGATGGGTCCGATAGGTCCGGCAGGAGCAGTGGGAGCGACAGGTCCGATGGGTCCGCAGGGGCCAACCGGTCCGACAGGCCCCGCAGGGACAGTGACAGCGGCTGCTCCGGTGGCAAATGCCACAGACTCGGAGAACGTGGTGAATCAGTTTAATGAATTACTTGCAAATCTGAGAACAGCTGGACTTCTGGCACCCAATCCCTAACGAAGGATAGATTAAAAGAGGAGACCGCAGATGCGGTCTCCCTCAGAATCGAAAGAGATTTGTAACGGTTCAGTCCGGGAGCGGCATCGTTCCCGAATGTGTATCGGATGTGGACTAAATCGCATCGGGGGGGATCAAATCGCACCGGGGGTCTTGCATGAAAATTTCCGGTATGGTAAAATCCTGTCTGAAAATATACAGTGCTTGTAACAGTTCAGTACCTTTGCAGTTGCGGGCAAAAATCTATTCCGGACCGGCTGTGCGATGGGATTATTGACACTGCCGGAACGCAGAAGGAGGAAAAAGTCATGAAAGAAACATGGAACGTCCTCGACCCGGACGAGTATGTAAAACACAATCCATTTATGGGATATACCAATATGAAGATTGAAAAGATCTCCCCGGAATGCAGTGAGATCAGTATGAAGATCACTCACGGCGTGACAAACCTGATGGGCATGGTCCATGGCGGAATGCTCTATGCTCTGGCAGATGTGGTAACAGGCCTCACGGCCAGAGCCGACGGAAGAAAATATGTGACCCAGAGCGCCCATATAAACTTTATCCGGAATGTATCGGAAGGAACGGTCTATGCAAAAGGCATCTTGATCCGCCGCGGCAGATCCATCACAATCGTCCGCAGTGAAGTGACAGATGAAAAGGGAGATCTTCTCGCTGATGTGACCGTGGACATGTTCTGTCTTGGAGAGTAGTCTCCCGGAAGGAGAAAAACAGGCCAAACCTGTCAAAATCACAAGAGATAAATTTGAGACAACTCATCCAGGCGTGTCATGATCGAAAAACGCCGTATTTTCAAAGAAAATTTAAGGTTTCTCCTTGACATGCAGAAAAACTCTGTATATAATAATGGGGCGTGCATCGGGTACGTCCCGTTTTTTGTGCGCATAAAGGCTGATAAGCAGCAACCAACAGTCAATATCACAGGAGGTGAAAAGAATGCCAACATTTAACCAGTTAGTAAGAAAAGGTAGAGAGACATCTGTAAAGAAATCTACAGCTCCGGCACTCCAGAAAGGATACAATTCCCTTCATAAGAAAGCCACAGATACATCTGCTCCGCAGAAGAGAGGTGTATGCACAGCTGTTAAGACTGCAACTCCTAAGAAGCCGAACTCCGCTCTTAGAAAGATTGCCAGAGTACGTCTTTCCAACGGTATTGAAGTAACAAGCTATATCCCGGGTGAGGGACATAACCTTCAGGAGCACTCCGTTGTTCTGATCCGTGGTGGTCGTGTTAAGGACCTTCCGGGTACCAGATACCACATCATCAGAGGTACTCTTGATACTGCAGGCGTTGCCAACAGAAGACAGGCTCGCTCCAAGTACGGCGCAAAGAGACCGAAAGATAAGAAGTAATTGCTTCGCAATTACTGCTACTCAAACGTAGCGTGGCGGAGTTCGAGTTTCCCGTCTTAACTGGCGGCAGATAAAAACTTGAACAACCGCACAGGGATCACTAACAGGAATAAAGTGAATGCGAATAACGCATATTAGTGCCGGTGATATTTGACCTGTGGTTGCAGGAGATAGATAGAAAACCGCGCGCGAACACATTTTATGGAAACATGTGAGTACCGATGATATAATTTTTATAATTAAGGAGGGAAGTAACGTGCCACGTAAAGGACATACTCAGAAAAGAGACGTATTAGCAGACCCGCTTTACAGCAACAAAGTTGTAACCAAGCTGATCAACAACATCATGCTTGATGGTAAGAGGGGCGTTGCTCAGAAAATTGTTTACGGCGCTTTCGAAGAGGTCGCTGAGAAGACCGGTAAGGACGCTGTAGAAGTATTCGAAGAGGCTATGAACAACATCATGCCGGTTCTCGAAGTTAAGGCAAAACGTATCGGTGGTGCAACATACCAGGTACCGATCGAGGTTAAGCCGGAGAGAAGACAGGCATTAGGCCTTCGCTGGATCACTCTCTATTCCCGTAAGAGAAGCGAGAAGACCCAGGTAGAGAGACTTGCAAACGAGATTATGGATGCAGCTAACAACACTGGCGCATCTGTAAAGAAGAAAGAGGAAATGCATAAGATGGCTGAGGCTAACAAGGCATTTGCTCACTACAGATTCTAATAGGAGGAAAAATCCTTGGCTGGAAGAGAATATCCGTTAGAGAGAACCAGAAATATCGGAATCATGGCTCATATCGATGCTGGTAAGACAACAACGACAGAGCGTATCCTTTATTATACTGGTATTAACTATAAGATCGGTGATACTCACGAAGGTACAGCTACCATGGACTGGATGGAGCAGGAGCAGGAGAGAGGTATCACGATCACATCCGCAGCTACGACTTGTCACTGGACTCTTCAGGAAAAGACAAAGCCGAAGGCTGGCGCACTTGAGCACCGTATCAACATCATCGATACACCAGGCCACGTAGACTTCACTGTTGAGGTTGAGCGTTCCCTCCGTGTACTTGATGGCGCTGTTGGCGTTTTCTGTGCAAAGGGTGGTGTAGAGCCGCAGTCCGAGAACGTATGGCGTCAGGCTGATACCTACAACGTACCGAGAATGGCATTCATCAACAAGATGGATATCCTTGGTGCAAACTTCTACGGCTGTGTAGATCAGATCCGTACAAGACTTGGCAAGAACGCGATCTGCATCCAGCTCCCGATCGGTAAGGAAGACGAGTTCAAGGGAATCATCGACCTCTTCGAGATGAAGGCTTACATCTACAATGATGATAAGGGCGATGATATCTCCGTAACAGACATTCCGGAAGATATGGCAGATGATGCAGAGCTTTACCACAGCGAACTCGTTGAGAAGATCTGCGAGCTCGATGATGACCTCATGATGCAGTATCTTGAGGGTGAGGAGCCGACCGTTGATGAGATGAAGAAGGTTCTTCGTAAAGCAACCTGCGAGTGTCAGGCAATTCCGGTATGCTGCGGTACAGCATACAGAAACAAAGGCGTACAGAAGCTCCTTGATGCGATCATCGAGTACATGCCGTCTCCGCTTGACATCCCGCCGATCAAGGGCGTTGACCTTGAGGGCAACGAAGTAGTTCGTCATTCTTCCGATGATGAGCCGTTCTCCGCACTTGCATTCAAGATCATGACAGACCCGTTCGTAGGTAAACTTGCATTCTTCCGTGTTTACTCCGGTACAATGAATTCCGGTTCCTACGTATTAAACGCAACAAAAGATAAAAAAGAGCGTGTTGGTCGTATCCTTCAGATGCATGCAAACAAGAGACACGAGCTTGACAAGGTTTACTCCGGTGATATCGCAGCAGCTGTTGGATTCAAGTCCACAACAACTGGTGATACAATCTGTGACGAGCAGCATCCGGTAATCCTTGAGTCCATGGTATTCCCGGAGCCGGTTATCGATATCGCAATCGAGCCGAAGACAAAAGCCGGACAGGATAAGATGGGCGAGGCTCTTGCAAAGCTTGCTGAAGAGGACCCGACATTCCGTGTTCATACAGATACAGAAACAGGCCAGACAATCATCTCCGGTATGGGTGAGCTGCATCTGGAAATCATCGTTGACCGTCTCCTTCGTGAATTCAAGGTAGAGGCTAACGTTGGTGCTCCGCAGGTTGCTTATAAAGAGACAATGACTAAGGCTGTTGACGTAGACAGCAAGTACGCGAAGCAGTCCGGTGGTCGTGGACAGTACGGTCACTGTAAAGTACACTTTACACCGATGGATCCGAACGGCGAAGAGACATTCAAGTTCACTTCTTCCGTTGTCGGCGGTGCTATTCCGAAGGAATACATTCCGGCTGTCGGCGAAGGTATCGAAGAGGCTACAAAGGCCGGTATCCTTGGCGGATTCCCGGTACTCGGCGTAGCTGCAGATGTATATGATGGATCTTACCATGAGGTCGACTCTTCCGAGATGGCATTCCACATCGCTGGTTCCATGGCATTCAAGGATGCTATGGCGAAAGGTAACCCGGTACTTCTTGAGCCGATCATGAAGGTAGAGGTTACAATGCCTGAGGAGTACATGGGCGACGTTATCGGTGACGTTAACGCACGTCGTGGACGTATCGAGGGTATGGAAGATATCGGCGGCGGCAAGATGGTTAAGGCATATGTTCCGCTTGCTGAGATGTTCGGCTACTCCACAGACCTTCGTTCCAGAACACAGGGTCGTGGTAACTACTCCATGTTCTTCGAGAAGTACGAGCAGGTACCGAAGAGCGTTCAGGAGAAGATCATCGCTGAGAGAAAGGGCGCTGCGAAATAATCCCACGGGATTATTTCCGGTTTCCTCTTGCATATAGCAAGAATAGGCTTGAAAAACTTTTTCGAATGGAATATAATAGTATTCAGCCTAAGTTAAATATGATAGCCCAATGGGCGCAAAATTAAGGAGGACGTTTTAAAATGGCAAAAGCTAAGTTTGAAAGAACCAAACCGCATTGTAACATTGGTACCATTGGACACGTTGACCATGGTAAAACAACATTAACAGCAGCAATCACAAAAGTTCTTGCAGCAAGAGTTGCAGGTAACACAGCTGAGAACTTTGAAGATATCGATAAAGCTCCGGAAGAGAGAGAACGTGGTATCACAATCTCTACAGCTCACGTTGAGTATCAGACAGAAAAGAGACACTATGCACACGTTGACTGCCCAGGCCATGCTGACTATGTAAAGAACATGATCACTGGTGCTGCTCAGATGGATGGTGCTATCCTCGTTGTAGCTGCTACTGATGGTGTTATGGCTCAGACAAGAGAGCACATCCTGCTTTCCCGTCAGGTAGGCGTACCGTACATCGTAGTATTCATGAACAAGTGCGATATGGTTGACGATCCGGAGCTTCTTGAGCTCGTAGAGATGGAGATCAGAGACCTTCTTAACGAGTACGAGTTCCCGGGCGATGACACTCCGATCATCCAGGGTTCCGCTCTTAAGGCTCTTGAGGATCCGAACGGTGAGTGGGGCGACAAGATCATGGAACTTATGGACGCTGTAGATAGCTACATTCCGGATCCGGTTCGTGACACAGATAAGCCGTTCCTTATGCCGATCGAGGATGTATTCACAATCACAGGTCGTGGTACAGTTGCTACAGGCCGTGTAGAGCGTGGTACTCTTAAACTCAACGATGAGGTTGAGATCGTTGGTATTCACGAGGAGACTCGTAAGACAGTTGTAACTGGTATCGAGATGTTCCGTAAGCTCCTTGACCAGGCTCAGGCTGGTGATAACATCGGTGCTCTTCTTCGTGGTGTTCAGAGAACAGAGATCCAGAGAGGTCAGTGTCTTGTTAAACCAGGGTCCGTAACCTGCCACAAGAAATTCACAGCTCAGGTTTACGTTCTTACTAAAGACGAGGGTGGCCGTCATACACCGTTCTTCAACAACTATCGTCCGCAGTTCTACTTCAGAACAACAGACGTTACAGGCGTTTGCGAGCTTCCGGAAGGTACAGAGATGTGCATGCCGGGCGACAACGTTGAGATGACAATCGAGCTTATCCATCCGGTAGCTATGGAGCAGGGTCTTCGTTTCGCTATCCGTGAGGGCGGCAGAACTGTTGGTTCCGGTAGAGTTGCTACAATCATCGAGTAATCATCGAGTAATCAACGAATCTAATACCGAGGTGCTTTGCACCGAAAAAATAAATATAGTATCTCCGTGAGATATTTGTGTCCAAGCGT
>ENA-UEOL01001921-UEOL01001921.1-human-gut-metagenome-genome-assembly--contig:-NODE-1921-length-12476-cov-4.658763_pt1 | contig 12476 bp, 10 predicted proteins | sample MGYA00242884_ERZ507884 | MGnify/ENA primary metagenome ERZ507884 (study PRJEB26167, sample SAMN06115417) | human gut metagenome | host: Homo sapiens | place: China:Chongqing | collected 2015-03-06... | reverse complement strand
GTCCATTATGAAGGCGGCTCGCGCCATATATCCGGAGTCTTCCATAAACGAGATGAAGGCGTAGAGGATGAGGATGTTGGGCAGAAACACTATCACACCGCCCACACCGCCGATTACGCCGTCGATGAGCATATCCTTTACCGGACCGTCGGGCATGTATGTGCTGATGAGGTCGCCAATCAACCCCACGCCGGCGTCTATCCAGTCCATAGGGTATTGTCCGATGGTGAAAGTGGCCCAGAACATCAGCCACATTATGAATATGAAAATCGGAAATCCGAACAGCCTGCTTGTCACAACGGCGTCAATCATTGCCGTGGTTTTGGCCTCTTCCTTGTCCTCGGTGTGGAGCGTTTCGCGGAGCGCGCCCGACACGAATCCGTATTTTGAGTTGGCTATCACTGTTGCCATATCCTCTTCGTGCGATTTCTCGATTTCTGCCACCAGTGAGTCGCGCAGCGCCTTGATTTCAGCGTAGTGGGGCAGTGACGACAGCATAGTCACCACTTCCTTGTCGCCCTCAAGCAGTTTTATCGACAGGTAGCGAGCGGAGAACCGCATATCGAGGTCTGCCTCGCTCTTGAGCTGCGACTGGATTTGTTTTATTGCGTCCTCGATGTCTTTCTTGAATCCGATATGCACGTGGCGTACCACGTCGTTGCGTCCTTCGTAGACGCTTATAATCGTGTCAAACAGTTCGTTTACGCCTTTCCCGCTTTTTGACACTGTGGGCACCATCGGCACTCCGATCATCCTCTCCAGCGATTCGTAGTCGAACGTCACCTTGCTTCGTTCCAGCTCGTCGTACATGTTGAGGGCAATCACCATGCTGCGGTCCATGTCGATGAGCTCGGTGGTCAGATACAGGTTGCGCTCAAGGTTGGATGAGTCGACCACATTGATAATCACGTCGGGCACCTCATCGTGGAGATAGCGCCGCACGTAGAGTTCTTCGGGGGAATATGCCGACAGAGAGTAGGTGCCGGGCAGGTCGACGATGTTGAACGAGTAGCCGTTGTACTCCATTCGCCCGCTTTTTGCGTCGACGGTGACACCGCTGTAGTTTCCTACGTGCTCCTTTGCTCCTGAGGCGATGTTGAACAGCGAAGTCTTTCCGCAGTTCGGGTTTCCGATGAGTGCCACGTTGATGGTGTGGCGTTCGGTGTCGAATTTGTTTATAAATCCGCAGTCGTCTTCCTTGATGATTGCGATGTCTTCATTGGGCACGTCGGCGGCTTGTTGCTCGCGCACCACCTCAATCAGGTTTGCCTCGGCGCGTCGCAACGATATTTCGTAGTCGAGGATTCGGTATTTTATAGGGTCGCGCAGCGGAGCGTTCTGCTCAACGAGGATTTTCTTGCCTCTGACAAATCCCATCTCCATCATACGCTTGCGAAACGATCCGTGACCCAAAATTTTGACAATCACGCAACTTTCGCCAGTCTTTATGTCTGATAGCCTCATAATGTCTTTATCTGCTGTTTTTACGGGTGCAAAGGTAAAAATTATTATTCAGAATAATTCCAAATAACCGATAAAATTGTCAGCATTTTTTGTCGTTGCTTCTCAGAGCGTTGTGGAGCAGGTTGGTGAACTGGTAGTTTTTCAGCCCCCAGCGCGGCGAGATGAGCAGGTTTTCGGGCGACTGCGACACGAATCGCTCAATGGCGATGTCGCTGCGCATGCGCTTCACTATCTTGACACACAGTGATATATACTCGTCTGCCGACCATCGTGCCACGCTGACTTCGCCTGACGCCACTTGACGGGCAAGGCGTGTGCCGCGGATAATCTGCAGCTGGTGGAGCTTGACGGTGTCGATTGGCAGAGCCGACACTTGGTCTACGGTGTGGAGCATGTCGGCTTCCGACTCTCCCGGCAGTCCGAGGATGAGGTGCAGTCCGCAGGCTATTCCGGCTGCGTGTGTGCGGTTTACGGCGTCGACGGTGTCCTCCCACGAGTGTCCGCGGTTGATGACGTCGAGAGTGTGGTTGCTGGCGGTCTCGGCTCCGTATTCCACCATCACGAATGTGCGTTGCGAAAGCGATGCGAGATATTGCAGCAGAGTGTCGGGCATGCAGTCTGGGCGGGTGCCTATGATCAGTCCCACCACGTCGGGGCAAGCCACTGCCTCCTCGTAGAGGTCTACAAGATGGCTAAGTTCGCCGTAGGTGTTGGTATAGGCTTGAAAATAAGCCAGATACTTCATGTCGGGATATTTCTTTCCGAAGAATGTGCGCCCTTTCTCAATCTGTTCGCCCACCGACAGCGACGGGCGGCAGTATTCGGGGTTGAACGTCTGGTTGTTGCAGTATGTGCATCCGCCGGTGCCTTTTGAGCCGTCGCGGTTTGGACAGGTGAAGCCGGCGTTGATGGCAATCTTCTGCACCTTGAAGTCGGGGAAACGCTCGTGGAGGAAGTCGGCGAAGTCGCGGTATGGCTTGTGCATTACAGACGGGTGGTTTTGTTGAGCAGATACATGTCGAGCACAGTTATTGCAGCCATGGCCTCCACGATAGGCACAGCGCGCGGCAGCACGCACGGGTCGTGGCGTCCTTTGGCTTTCAGCACGGTGGGGTTGCCCGAGGCGTCGACCGTGTCGACGTCGCGCAGCAGCGTTGCCACGGGCTTGAACGCCACGCGGAAATATATGTCCTCGCCGTTTGAAATTCCGCCTTGTATGCCGCCTGAATGATTGGTCGATGTGTGGATTTTTCCATTGTCGGAAGTGAACGCGTCGTTCATCATGCTTCCACGGTTGCCAACACCGTCGAATCCCATTCCATACTCAAAGCCTTTGGCGGCGTTTATGCCCATCATGGCGTATGCCAGTCGGGCATGCAGCTTGTCAAACACGGGTTCGCCGAGTCCTGTCGGCACTCCTTTGACCACACAGGTCACCGTGCCGCCTATGGTGTCGCCTTCGCGTCTCACCTTGTCGATGAGGTCGTACATCCTTGCCGCCGTTTCGGGGTCGGGGCAGCGCACGGCGTTGGTTTCCACCAGCGCTGGGTTGTATTTGCGGTAGTCGGGGTCGAGGCTGATGTCGCCCACCTGCGAAGTGTAGGCGTAGATGGAGATGCCGAGTTGATCCAATGCCTGGCGAGCGAATGCTCCGGCAACGACACGGGCAATAGTTTCGCGCGCGCTCGAGCGTCCGCCGCCGCGATGGTCGCGCAGCCCGTATTTTTCGGTGTATGTGTAGTCGGCGTGCGACGGACGGAACGTCTGTCGGATGTTGCCGTAGTCGGCTGAGTGATGGTCGGCGTTTCTCACCTCGAACCCTATGGGGGTGCCCGTTGTCACGCCCTCAAACAGTCCCGACAGCACTTCTACGCGGTCTGACTCTTTCCGTGGCGTGACGATTGCCGACTGCCCCGGACGGCGGCGGTCGAGTTCGTGCTGCACACGGTCGAGGTTGATTGCAATGCCTGTGGGCATACCGTCGACAACGCCGCCCACGGCAGTCCCGTGCGACTCGCCGAACGACGTCAGCCGGAAAATCTTACCAAATGTGTTCATCGTTGAGTTCTTCGTCTTTAGGTGTGACAATAATGTCGGCTGTCGAAGCCCCGACATATTCAATCAAATCCTTGGGGTCGATTTTCAGTTGCAGTCCGCGCACACCGGCGCTCACATATATGAAGTTGAAATCAAGACACGAACGGTGGAAAAACGTGGGAAACGGTTTTTTCATACCGATTGGCGAGCATCCTCCGCGGATATAGCCGGTGGTTGGCAGCAGATCCTTCATGTGGAGCATCTCCGCCTTCTTGTTGCCCGACACCTTCGCTGCTTTCTTGAGGTCTACCTCGCAGCATCCCGGCACCACGCAAACAAAATGTTTGACCTTGTCGCCTGTCAGCACAAGTGTCTTGAACACTTGCTGAATGTCTTCGCCGAGTTGGTCGGCGATATGCTGTGCGCCAAGGTCGGTTTCGTCGACCTCGTAAGGCACAAGCTCGTATTTTATTTTGGCGCGGTCAAGCAGACGCGCCACGTTGGTCTTTCCTATTCCAGCCATATTGATAAATCTTTTTCTGTCTTCTATGCTTATACAAAGATAGTGCATAAAGTTGAAAGAATGGATATGAAAGATTAATTTTGCACTTTGAATTATGAGAATAAAGACTGAGGCAGACAGGTTGCTGGCGATGATCCGCGAAGGTCGGACTATGTCGGCTGGACAGAAGGTGCGCTTGGCGGTGATGCTGAGTGTGCCGGCGGTTGTTGCGCAGTTGTCGTCGATTGTGATGCAATATATCGATGCATCGATGGTTGGAAGCCTCGGCGCTGAGGCCTCGGCGGCGATAGGCTTGGTGTCGACAACCACATGGCTCTTCGGCGGACTGCTGAGTGCCGCGGCTTCGGGCTTTTCGGTGCAGGTTGCCCACCGCATCGGTGCCGGCGACTGGGAAGGCGCGCAGCGCGTGTTGCGGCAGTCGGTGGTGGCGGTGTTGGCGTTCAGCCTTCTGCTTGCATCCATCGGTGCCGGCATCAGCAGTAGTTTGCCTGTTTGGCTTGGCGGCGCCGAGTCGATACATCGCGATGCGTCGACTTATTTCCTGATAATATCCTTGTTTCTTCCAGCGCTTCAGATGCAGTTTCTTGCCGGCGGCATGCTGCGGTGCAGCGGCAATATGCACGTGCCGAGCATGGCGGGAGTGGCTATGTGCGCCCTTGATGTGGTGTTCAACTTTCTGCTGATTTTTCCTTCGCGTACGGTCTCTGTGGCTGGATTCGATGTGTTTCTCCCAGGTGCAGGACTTGGTGTTGAGGGTGCGGCTCTTGGCACAGTGCTTGCCGAAACGGTGGTCGTGGCTTGGCTGTTGTGGTATCTGCGCCACGGCACGTCACATCTGCGGCTTGCAGGGCTGCGCGGATGGAGACAGTCGATAGCCGACACGCTCAGAAAGGCGGTTAAAATCGGTTTCCCGATGGGTTTGGAGCATGGGGTGATATGCAGCGCGCAGATTGCGATAACCACCATTGTCGCGCCGCTGGGAGTGTGCTCCATCGCAGCCAACTCGTTTGCCATCACAGCCGAGAGCCTTTGCTATATGCCAGGCTATGGCATTGCAGAGGCTGCCACCACGCTTGTGGGGCAGAGTGTCGGTGCGCGCCGTCGCGACCTGACGTGGAGCTTCGCTAAAATCACTGTCGGAATGGGCATGGCGGTGATGGCGGTGATGGGTGTGCTTATGTATGTCGCTGCTCCCGAGATTATCGGGCTGATGACGCCTGTTGACGAGATACGCCGGCTTGGTGTAATGGCGTTGCGTATAGAGGCGTTTGCCGAGCCGATGTTTGCCGCGTCGATTGTGGCGTATGGCGTTTGTGTCGGTGCCGCCGACACGCTGAAGCCTTGTCTGATGAACTTCCTGAGCATCTGGGCTGTGCGCCTTACGATGGCTGCATGGCTTGCTCCAACAATGGGACTGCGCGGTGTGTGGATTGCCATGTGTGTTGAGCTGACGTTCCGTGGCGCCATCTTCTTGGTGCATTTGTGGCGCCGACGCTGGATGAAGGCTGTATAAAGGGGTAAAAAAGGTTGAAAGTTCGGTAATTCGGATAGGTGGGCTTTGCGGAAAAACACGTAAATTTGCAGACAGCATAGAACATTAAAAAACACAGTTATGGAACTGATAAAAGATAAGGAATTCGGCGGCGAGCGACCGCTGTTTGAGTCGCACAACCTACACCTCGACAATGTGGTGATACGCGAAGGCGAGTCGGCGATAAAGGAGTGCAGCAACATCAAGGCGACAAATTGCCGTTTTGAGGGCAACTATCCGTTCTGGCATGTGCACGGGTTCGTGATTGACCGTTGCCATTTCGATGTGGGCGGACGCTCTGCACTGTGGTATAGCGACCATCTGCGGATGACCGACACGCACATCGACGCGCCGAAAATGTTTCGCGAGATGCACGACATCGACATTGAGAACGTGGTGATGACCGATGCCGACGAGACGTTCTGGCGATGCAAGGGCATACGTGCTAAGAACTTGCGGCTGCAAGGAGGAACGTATCCTTTCATGTTCAGCAGCGACATCGAAATCGACGGCTTGGTGTCTGACTCCAAATACGTGTTCCAATATGTGAGCAACGTAGTGGTGCGCAACGCGAAAATCACAACCAAAGATGCGTTCTGGGAGGTGGAGAATGTGACAATCTACGATTCGGAACTCAATGGCGAGTATCTGGGATGGCATTCGCGCAACCTGCGCCTTGTCAACTGCCACATCTCTGGTGAACAACCGCTCTGCTATGCCGAGAATCTGGTGCTTGAGAATTGCACGTTTGATCCGGCTTGCGACCGCGCTTTCGAGTACAGTTCCGTGAACGCAACAATAAAAGGAAGCATAGGAGGCGTGAAAAATCCGCGCAGCGGACGCATCGAGGCTGACTGCCTCGGCGATGTGGTGCTCGACGGCAACATCAAGATGCCGGCCGACTGCCTGCTGATTGAACGAAACAAAAAATAATTGCCTGTATGAAATACGACTTCGACAAGACTATCGACCGGCGCGCCACAAACTCTTACAAGTGGGACAGCGCTCCCGAGGGCGTGCTGCCTATGTGGGTGGCTGACATGGACTTCCGCACGGCGCCTGCCATCATCGACGCGCTGCAGAAACGCGTGGCGCACGGAATCTTTGGCTACACCCGTGTGCCCGACGCCTACTACGATGCCGTGACATCGTGGTTCAGCCGGAGGCATGGATGGGACATCGACCGCGAATGGATAATCTACACATCTGGAGTGGTGCCGGCGGTATCGGCGGTGATAAAGGCTCTGACCGTGCCGGGCGACAAGGTGATTGTGCAGACTCCAGTCTACAACTGCTTCTTCTCGTCGATACGCAACAACGGCTGCGAGATTGTGAGCAATCCTCTGCGCCGCACCGCCGACACCTATGAGATGGATTTCGACGCTCTTGAGCGTTGTGCCGCCGACCCGCGCGCCAAAGTGATGCTGCTCTGCAATCCCCACAATCCGGCTGGACGCGTCTGGACTCCCGACGAGCTGACGCGGCTTGGCAACATCTGCCTGCGCAACGGCGTGACGGTGGTCGCTGATGAGATTCACTGCGAACTGGTGTATCAAGGGTTCAAATACACGCCTTTTGCGTCGCTGTCGGACGCTTTCCTGCACCGGTCGGTGACGTGTGTGTCGCCGAGCAAGGCTTTCAACATCGCCGGACTGCAGATTGCAAATATCGTGGCGTTCGACAACGACCTGCGAAGCCGTATCGACAAGGCGATAAACATCAACGAGGTGTGCGACGTGAATCCGTTTGGCGTGGCGGCGACAATCGCTGCCTACAACGAAGGGGAAGAGTGGCTCAACCAGCTGGTTGACTATCTGCATGGCAACTATGAGGCTATGGCGGAGTTCTGCCGACGTGAGCTGCCGGAATTTCCTATAACGCGTCTTGAGGGCACATATCTGGTGTGGATGGACTGCAGCAGTCTCGGCATGCCGTCGGATGCGCTTGAGCATGTTCTTTTGGACGACGCCCGCCTATGGCTCAATGCCGGCACAATGTATGGTGCCGAAGGCGAAGGCTACATGCGGTGGAACATCGCTTGTCCGCGCAGCGTGATGCTCGACGGACTCAACCGTTTCCTTAATTTCGTCAGAAGCCGCTAACCGTCTCTTCTTCTATCCCAAATCGGCCATTGGAATCACTCGTTGCCATACGACACTGAGAAATTCCAACGGCCGATTTTTCAATTGACTTGACTTGGTTATAGCTGCCACAACAATATGTCTCTCGGCAAACTGTTTGTCGTGAACTTCATGCTAAATCCGTATCCTGTCGTATAATCACCCAATGCCCGGACTTCTGTGGACCCTCACGGTGAATGATGTCGTTGTCTTGCATTTTCTTAAGATGCTTAGACACGGCGCTCCTGTTGATGCCCAATTTGTTAGCCATTTCGCGTGAAGTGATGCTTGCGTTCTCGGATATAAGACGTAAGATGGCATTCCGTGTTTCTGGTCCACTTTTCTGGTCCACCTTGCTTGTTTCTGGTCCACCTGCTTGGTCTCCCTTTTCTTCTTTGAATGTGAAGTCATCATCCATCGCCTTCTTGTATTCAGTTATTTCATTTTTAATGTTTTTGATGTGCTCCTTCAGCATGAACATTTCTTGTTTGTTGGCATTGTTGAATGTTGAATTATTTGCTGTGACTTTATTTTGAGCCGATGGCTATGCACACGGGGTGGGGCACGTGGATGTCGTGGCTGGTGTCGGAGAGCATGCCGGTGTCGGGGTCGATTGCAAACACTTGGATGGTGTCTGCGTCACGGCAGGCACAAAGCAGGAAGCGTCCGTTGGGCGTTATGGCAAAATTGCGTGGATGCCGCGCTGTGGGCTGGTAGCCAGCGCGTGTGAGCATCCCGCTTTCTTTATCCACGCTGAAGATGGCTATACCGTCGCCTTGCAGACGGTTTGACGCATAGAGGAAGCGTCCGTCGGGTGTCAGATGGATGTCGGCGCTGCCGCGGGCATGGCGGTCGTCGGCGGTGACGGTTTGAATCTGTGTCAGCTTGCCTTCGTGGTGGCTGAACACCATCACTTCGCCCGACAGTTCGGTGATGAGGAAGGCATAGCGGCCTTCGTCGTCAAACGTGAGGTGGCGTGGCCCTGAACCTGCCGCTACATATAGGGTGCTGTCCACTTCCAGCCCGTCGCATGCGGCGTTGGGCTTGAGCGAGTAGATGCAGTCGTTGCCGAGGTCGCAGGCGAATGCGCGCCATTCGTAGGGGTCGGCGGTGACGCAGTGGAGATGGGCTGACTGCTGCCTTGTTTTGTCGGGAGCTTTGCCTGTGAGCGAAAACGTCATCACCTTGTTGGCTTTCTTGATGCTTCCGTCGTCGGCAAGTCTGAACTCCGTGATGCTTCCGCCCGTATAGTTGGCGGTGTAGATCAGATTTTTTGTCTGGAAGATGTTGCACGGCGCTTTGCCGCCCGTCGCCACGGCGTTGATGCGGGTCAATGGCTTGTCGATGCCTTCATAGCGGAATGCTGCAAGGGCGTCGTCGTTGGTGCCCGACTCGTCGACGGCATAGACGTTGTCGCCGTTGTCGGAGAAAATCACAAACGACGGGTTGCGCGCCGGAGTGACGGCGGTGAGTTCTGCCGTTCCGCTTTCTTGGTTGAAGCGATATTGATAGATGCCTTTGCTGTCGGTGTCGGTGTAAGTGCCGACAAGCATCGGCAGCCATGCCTGCGAAGCCGCGGCGGCAAGGTCGAGCATAGCCATTGTTGATAGTGCGCAGAGTGATATTGCCATTGTGTCAGTGTTTTTGTTGCCGTAAAGTTACGAAAAAAATGCAATCCTAAAATACTCTTTTGCGTAATGCGCGCCGTAAATCCTTGTGTTTTCTATGAAGCATCGCTATAAAAACAATACCGGCGGCAACCATTGTCGGTTGTCGCCGGTATTGTGTGGGGTTGTCGACGAGAGTTAGTCGTTCATTGTCAGGAGCAGCTCCTCGTTGCTGCGGGTTTTCTCCATACGGTCCTTGATAAACTCCATTGCCTCGATAGGAGTGCGGTCAGAGAGGAACCGGCGGAGAATCCACATGCGGTTGATGGTGTCCTGGCTGAGGAGCAGGTCGTCGCGTCGAGTGCTCGACGAGATGATGTCGACGGCAGGGAAGATGCGTTTGTTCGACAGCTTGCGGTCGAGCTGCAGCTCCATGTTGCCGGTGCCCTTGAACTCTTCGAAAATCACCTCGTCCATCTTCGAACCGGTCTCGATAAGTGCGGTTGCGATGATTGTGAGCGATCCGCCGTTTTCAATGTTTCGTGCGGCGCCGAAGAAGCGTTTCGGCTTTTGCAGCGCGTTGGCGTCGACACCACCGGTGAGGATTTTGCCCGATGCCGGCGACACGGTGTTGTAGGCGCGTGCCAGACGTGTGATTGAGTCGAGCAGGATTACTACGTCGTGTCCGCACTCAACCATGCGTTTCGCCTTTTCAAGCACCAGTCCGGCAATTTTTACATGGCGTTCGGCTGGCTCGTCGAATGTTGATGCGATTACTTCCGCATTCACGCTTCGTGCCATGTCGGTTACCTCCTCCGGACGCTCGTCGATGAGCAGGATAATCATGTATGTTTCCGGATGGTTTTCCGAGATTGCGTTGGCAATGTCTTTAAGCAGGATTGTCTTACCGGTTTTCGGCGGTGCCACGATAAGTCCGCGCTGACCTTTGCCGATAGGAGAGAACATGTCGACGATGCGTGTCGAGATGTTGCAGGTGGTGCGTCCCGATGTCAGGTCAAACTTCTCGTCGGGGAACAATGGCACAAGGTGTTCGAAAGGCACGCGGTCGCGCACGAATTCTGTGGTGCGCCCGTTGATTGAGTCTACGCTGCAGAGAGGGAAGAATTTTTCACCTTCTTTCGGCGGACGGATGTTGCCTTCCACCACGTCGCCTGTCTTCAAGCCGTTTTGCTTGATTTGCGACTGCGACACGTAGATGTCGTCGGGCGACGACAGGTAGTTGTAGTCGGAGGAGCGGAGGAATCCGTAGCCGTCGGGCATCACTTCCAGCACGCCTGCGCCTTTCACGATGCCTTCAAAGTCGTAGAGCGGCTGTTGAGGCTGTTGGCGCTGCTGCTGTTTTGCCGCGCGTTGCTGTTGTTGCTGCTGGCGGCGGTTTGCCTTCTGGTTTTTCTGTTGCTGTTGTGGCTGTTGCTGTTTAGGTTCAGCCTGGAATGCCGCAACTTCGTCTTCGGCAGGCTGTTGCTGTTGTTGCTGGTCTTGCTGCTGGCGTTGAGAGCGGGGCACGAATTTCTGTCCGCCGCTGAACGGGAAGAACGAGCTGAATCCGATGTCGTTTTTCTTTTGCTGTTCGGCAGGTTTTTCTTCTGCTGGTTCTGCCGGTTCTGCCTGTTGTGGCGTTTCGGCTTCAGGAGCGGCGTTTTCCGTCTCTGCCGGTTGCTCTTCCTGTTTTACGGCTGTCTCCACGTTTTCAGCAGGGGCTTCGGCCTCGGCTGCTGGAGCCACGACAACCTCGGCAGCCGGAGCTGTCATGTCGGCGGCAGGCTCAGCCTCCTTTTTCTTGGATGTGCGCTTTGCCGTGGTTTTCTTTGCTGCCGGTTTCTCCTCTTTGGGTTCTTCCGCCTGAGTGGTCTCAGCGGCAGGCTCTGCCTCCTTCTTAGGTTCAGCCTTTTTGGCGGCAGTCTTTACAGCCGTAGCCTCTGCGTTGTCATCGCTTTTTGGCTCGGCTGTTTTTTTCTTGGCTTTTGTTTTGGGTTTTTTAGCCTCCGATTTCGAAGCCGATTCTTTGGCGCGGTTTATCGCCTGCTCGTCGAGGATTGTGAAAATCAAGTCTTGCTGGGCCATTTTGTCGGCTTTCTTGATGTCGAATGTTTTGGCAATCTCGAGCAGTTCTTCTGGAGAGGCTGCATTTAAGTCCTGTAAGTTGTACATATATGTAAGATGTATTACATTTTGAATCTACGTCGCGCCGTTGTGCGCACGTGACTGTTCTGAAAATCTTTTTTTTGAGAAAATTAAAGAGTGGATGACTGCGGGAAGCGTAGCGAGTAATGGTGATTGATTATGCTTCCCTCAATCACGATGCAAAGATACGTCTAATTTCTTTTACGGCAAACAGAAATACAGACAAAAAATGAAAAAAAAGTGAATGCTTACTCTCCGTATTCTTCGAGATAGGCCTCGCAGGCGGTGCGCAGCTCGTCGTACCATTCCTTGCCGAAGCGGCGCGTCAGCGGACCCTCAAGAAACTGATACAGCCGCACGTGGTTTTTTCTGCCCATCACTTCCGCGCATTTGCAGATTTTCCAACGATGGTAGTTGACGGCGGTGAAGTCGGGAAATTCCTGAAGGCGGGCAGGGTAGAGATGGCATGAGATTGGCTTGTAGAAGTCGATTTTTCCAGCACGGTATGCCTTCTCGATGGCGCAGAGACACATCCCGTTCTCGCCATAGCACGTAAACACACAGTTGCGCCCGTCGACAATCGATGTCACCAAGTCGCCTTCCTCGTCGACGTAGCCCACGCCCTGTTCCTCAATCACGCGTTTGGCAGCCGGCAGCAGGTCGTCCCACACCTCGGGCAGTATTTCCTTTATCTTGGCATATTCCTCTTTGGTGATAGGAGCGCCGGCATCGCCTTCGATACAGCATTCGCCGAGGCATTTGTCGAGATCGCAGCAGAAAAACTGTTCGATAAGGTCGAGGCTGACCAGTGCATTTCCGATTTGCAGCATAGTGACTTCTTCTTCTTTTTTCATTTCAGTGTGCGAAATTACTCGTTTTGTGCCGGATATGCAAGTGTGGCGGTGAAATGTGTTTTTAAACATAAAAAATTTTTTATACATAACGGAAAAATTTCCATAATTTTACGACCGCAAAAACTAAACTATTTTTTAAAGCCCTTTTTTGTAGATATTATGTTCTTAACCATTGTTATTGTAGCCGTATTTTTG
>ENA-UEOL01001911-UEOL01001911.1-human-gut-metagenome-genome-assembly--contig:-NODE-1911-length-12511-cov-5.114203_pt1 | contig 12511 bp, 5 predicted proteins | sample MGYA00242884_ERZ507884 | MGnify/ENA primary metagenome ERZ507884 (study PRJEB26167, sample SAMN06115417) | human gut metagenome | host: Homo sapiens | place: China:Chongqing | collected 2015-03-06... | reverse complement strand
AAAGTACGATAGAAAATTATAAGAGAACTATTGATAAATTTACCAAAGAGGGAAAGCTGAAAAAAGTAGGTGATAAATACCAAATGACAGGATTGGTAGATCCCGAAGAACTTGAAACATTAAGACAAATAATAAGCGAGTTTAACGCTGCCAACGAGGCGATGTCAAAGGCTACGGGAACAGCAAAAAAATTCAACCTTGAACTGGAAAAGCAGAAAAAGGAAGCACAAAAAAGAGATCCTCTTGCTGACCTTTGGAAAAACAGGTTGTCATTGCTTGAATCCGCCTATTCCAAGTTCAAGGATTTGAGCATTAACATAGGTAAGGAAGAAGCCAAAAAGCAGATCGAAGCCATATACGGTTCACAGGCGTTAAAACTTGGCGTAGACCTTGTATATGACAAACAGGCTATTGTTGACAATTACAACAAGGCTGCAAAGGAATTGGAAACACGTGTTCCACAGGATGCTGTTAAAAATGCAAGGAAAGCAGCCGAATTGTCCTCTGAAATTTATGTTGATGCAGCCAAGAAGGTGATGAAGAGGATTACGGATGAGTTTGACAGATACAAGAACAAGTATGACTTTTACAGTGACATACTTGGGATAACGGGTGATTCCGAACTTGCCTTAGACCTTGCCGTTCAGTTTAGCGGTGACACATCTACTATGGCTGAAAGTTTTGCAGCAGGTATATATAACAATTTGCAATCCGCATTGGCAGGAATGAATCTTGACCTTGGCGTTTCTGTCGTGCCCGACACATCTTCATTCACCTCAATGAACCAGTATATCAATCAGGTACAGGAGGCTATTAAGGGGAATAAGAATATAGGTGATGAACAGAAACAAGTTATCCAAGGTATGATTGACGCATGGAAAGGCTATTTTGGTGAGATGGCAAAGCAGTATGCGAATGACCTTGAAAAATATGGTGACTACTATACACAGGTTGATATTATCAGGGAGAATTACCGAAAAAGAATTGAAACGGCAAAGGGTATGGGCAACACTTCATTATCTTCCGCGTTGCAGAAAAGTGAAGAAATGGACTTGTTCAAGCTGACCACAGACTATCAGAACTTCTTCGGTGCTGTTGAAGCGATGTCTATGGAGGCTGCAAATACCGTAGCTGACAAGGTAAGAGAAATGCTCAACAGTGCGTTCAGGTCTGGTGCTATCAGCGCAAAGGAATACATGAAGGAACTTGAACGTGTGGACAAGCAGATAGAGAAGATGATGAAGAATAACCAGTCTGACTTTCAGACGTACATGAAAGATGGGATTGAAGGTCTGTATAATAAGCGTTATGATGCAGGAAAGTCAAAGATGATGGCAGGCATGAATGATATGCAACAGGCTATGGCTGACATAGAAAATGCTTCCAAGGCATACGAGGACGCAATGAAGAACGGTGATGAAGAAGCCGCCAATGCCGCTTTGAGTGCCAAGTCGGAAGCCGAATCAAGATACAAGAGCGGACAGGAAGCTGTCAAGACTGGCAAAGGAATGATGGTTGCCGCACAGAACGCTTTGCAGACGGTGAATCTTATTGACTTTATCATAACCAATATATACAATGCTATAAAGGCTATGCAGCAGATAATTGCATCTGTGTCCAACCTTATGGATTCTATGGGTAAGGATACCGATAGCGGTTTCATGCGCGAGATGAACCAGTTCTCGGAAGCTATGGGCGTTATGAATGAGGGTGTGAAGAAATCATGGGATTCATTCAAAAGTGGTGATTTTGCAGGTGCGATAGGTTCGGCTATATCCATGCCGCTTGATGTTATCGCTACATTTAACAGACAGCATGACAAAAGACTTCAAAAGCATATAGAGAATCTTGAATTTGAATCAAAGAAACTGACCAATATCTATAATATGCTCGAAAAGGAATTTGAGCACATTATAGACCCGGCAAAACTTGATGAGGTTACATCCAAGCAGGTATCAAATCTGAAAGAACAGTTGCAAATTCAAAAGGATATTCTAGCAGCCGAAGAAGATAAGAAAAAGTCAGATAGAGAAAAAGTGGAAGATTACAAACAGACAATAAAAGAATTGGAGTATGAGATAAGATATTATACAGAAACGCTTGCAAGTGAATTGTATAGCATTGACTTGAAAGATTGGGCTAGCCAGATAGGTGACGCTCTTGTCGAAGCATGGCTGAAAGGGGAAGATGCAGCTAAGGCGTACAAGAATACCGTAGCGGACGTTATGAGAGATGTTGTCAAAAGCTGGGTACAGCAACAGTACATAGAAAAGGCAATGCAACAGGTACAGACTACATTGTTTGGAGCGGACGGTAAAGGTGGTATGTTTGCGGACAACAAGATAGACAAGGATGAACTTATAATACTAGGAAATGTCATGGGTTCATTGGAATCAGCCTTTGCGGAAGCCGGGGGTGTAGTCAATGAGATAAACAACGCCCTAGGCGGAATGCTTACCGAAACAGAGGAAAATGCGGAAGGTCTGTCCAATGCCATTGCAGGAGTTGACGAGAATACGTTCAACCAGGCATTGGGTTATCTTAACGGAATGAGATACGAAATGGTTGTACAAAGCGATCTTCTCCGTCAGTTGGTATCGTTAAACGGTGGTTCGGCAGGAACGGGAGGAACGAACATGACAGCCATACAGCAGTCACAGTTGGAGGTTCTCACCCAGCAGCTTGCCGCAACTATGGCGATAAAGACAGCACTCCTAAGTGTCGTTTCCATTGCCCCAAGGTCAGGCGGAAATGCGATAAAAGTTATAATTGACTGATAATATAAACGCCCTGCTAGCTTCACAGTTGGCAAGGCGTTTGAGATTGATTATGAACAAAAAAATCCAATCACTTGAGGTGCTTAGCGGAATCGAACCGCTGTGGTCGGTTTTGCAGACCGTTGACTAAACCACTCATCCAAAGCACCGATTGTGATGCAAATATAGAAAAATATTTTTTTAAGTTAGATGGTTTCTAAGACTATTTTTATTATTTTTGCACTAATTAAATATGTACACGAATGGCTATAGCTAAATATTTTATAAAGAAAGGAAGCGATACGGCAAAGGATTTGTATGCCACATACAGGCTGTATATACTTGAAAGCAAGGGATTATGGGATTTGCCGACAAGAAAGGAAGCCTATGCCGAAAAATGGTATGACAAGAACGGTCAGAAGGTGTACGAACCTGTCACGCCTGTTTACCAGCCAACGGAAGGAAGCATAACATTTGCCGCTTTGGGAGATGTGGAAACGGTAAAGATGAATATCCGTTCGTTCTATTCATATATAACCAATGTGATACCTGCCGCACAAGGTACTCCATACGGTTCATCCTCTTTCTCTATATGGAATGATATATGGGGGGAATCGGCAAAGCAGGTGATAAGATGCACGGGTTTTGAAACAGGTGCAAAGATGAGTTATCAGGACGTTCAGGACTTGCAGAACCCGGATAAACTTGTGTCCGCCTATACATTTTCGTTAAATTTCAGTATTGACCAACCAACGCTTTAAAGACCAATGATTTTACAGATTAAAAGAGGAAATAGGGTTATTGCGGAGAGTGCTGATTTTTCATACAGCCCGTCTTTGCAGGAAGTGAGAAAATTGACTTGTGAAGTCGTTTCCGTTGTTCCGATAGAGTTCAAGGCATACAACTCAAAGAGCGAATCGGAATACGATACAGTCGTATATAACGGTAATACATTCATCCTGTACCAAGCCCCATCGGGAGATAATCTTAATGAAGCAGGAAAATACAAATACTCTCTTCTGTTTTACGGTAAGGAAGTATTGTTGCAGAATGTGGCATTCCTTGACATAGTAAGCGGAACAGGCGGTGAGATAAACAAGATAAGATACACACATGGCGGTCTGTTCCAGTTTTGGGGTGACGCAAAACAGCTTGCCGCACGTATAGAAGCGAATATACAGTCTTACAATGCTTCTTTAGGTGTGGGATATACAGGCATTGGCACATGGACGCTTAATGTGGATGCAGAAGGCGAACTGACAGAGGATATGATTGACATAACCGATGGCACCAACCTGTTTGAAGCATTGAAGAACTTCTATGACAAGTTTTATCTCAATTATTACTTCTCAACGACAGCGAACGGTGGGATAATAACCATTACGGACAAGACAAGACCGTCCGTAAACTGGACATTCAAGCAGGGTGACGGTGGTGGTGCTGTAAAAGTTTCCTCTTCTGTAGATACAAGCACACCTGTCATAACCCGAATCATACCACAAGGCGGAAGCAGGAACGTTCCGCCTGAATACAAGAAGGACGCTAAGCCTGCCGATGAATCACGTTATTGCCCGTACATCCTTCTTCCGAATGATTCTGACGGGAATATAAGATATTATATTGACAGCGAATACGGATTGAAGAACTATGGTGTAAGAGGGAAAACCATATCAAACACGTTCAGTGGGATATATCCTTCCATCAGAGGGAAAAAGCTTGGCGATCTGTACCCGTCAGGACTTCCCGAATGGGATACATACAAGGCGGACGGAGAACCCGATCCTCAATCGGGAAAGGTGGCAGGTGAGGGTGCTAGCGCATCTACACGGATAGACAAGATTATCGGTTCTACTCCTATAAAGAGTGATGATAGTGACAGTTTCTTCATTTATATGACCTCTCCCGGATTCAACCTAGGGTACAAGGTATATGAGGACGGTGATTCATCCGACAAGATAAATGACAACGTGCAGCCACAGTACAAGCCCCATGCTATGTTTGACAAGTACAGGGATTTTGAGAGTTTTGATATATATAGTACAAGGGCATATTATGACCAGCCTGTAAAGGTTACTGCCACATTCTCCGGGAAGATGCTTTTCAGTATATTACCTATAGGAAGTGATGCTGTAGGGAAAAAGGTGAAGATTAATCTACGTATGGTTACGAACCGTGGATTGGGTCGACAAAACAACTCTTGTAGGATATATAGAAAAAGGTCAGAATACGACAGTTACTATCCGTGTTGAGTTCACGTTTGATTCCGATGTTCCTGCCGGAAGCTGTAAGATAGGCTTTAGTGAGGAAATGACCTGTAACATACATTTCGGTAATCAGGACGGTTCACAGGACAGGTTCTATTATAAATACGCTTCTGTAACGGACGCGGTGTTCAGTATGCGTACAGGAACTTATACGGGAACGGAATTTAAGATAAACAAAAACGGTATTATTCCTCTTTACGGTGAAGTAAACGGTGATACGGGAGAAACGGAAGAGGATGTTGCCATGTTTAATAAGGGAGCACGATATAAAATATCATGCTACAGAACAGATAGCGACAATGCCAAACTTCCGCTTTACACGGATGGTAAATCTCCTTCAATTGCGGCAGGAACGGAGTTTGTCATTCTGAATATTGTCATGCCCGAATCGTATGTGACAATGGCTGAGAATACGCTTGAAAAGGCGGCTCTTGACTACTTGTCAAGATATGACCATGAGAACCGAACCGTTTCACTTGACATATCTAGCGGATTTGTCGCAGAGCATCCTAACCTTTTCATTGACTTCATAGAAGGAAATATGCTAAAGGTAAGGGATGATGGAATAGGCGTGTTCGATTTCTCTGATAACGGTCAGATAGTGGATATGCAGTTGCAGATACAGTCTTTGGAGATTAAATACTCCAAGGAGAATATGTTTCCGTCATATTCATGCACCATTGCAAGAAGAAAGATACTGTCTTTCTATGAACGGCTAGCACAGGAGAATCAGACTGCTTCAACACAGAATACGACAAATGTAACATTAGGTGGAAGTGGTACGGGAAGCGGAACAAATATTTTCTCTGAACAGCTACTTAATGACCTTATTGCATCGTTTCAGAAGTTCAACGGATGGTTTGAATGGGATGAAGTAAACCAAGCGTTACGATGCAAGTCAGCGTTCTATACAAACCAATGGATATCAGCGTTGGGCGCACAGAGTGGTAGCGGAGAACCGGGAGGTGGAGAAGGCGGACTGATTAAGGCCGTGTACGGATTTGCCGATTTAGGTAAGACGTTTGACGATTCCAACCTTAGCAATACATTCAACGCATATACCATCAACGAGATATGGAAGCTAGCCAAGGAAGGCGGAATGAATACGGACAAATTGTGGCAGGAGTTGGGAAAGGATGATCCGACAAAGAAAATTCACATATCCCATATTCCTGACAATAAATTTGTAACACTTGCAACAGACCAAGCAATAACTGGGAACAAGACATTTACAAATTTCATAAGAATAAATGACACAAAAGGTCTATCTTATAGTGGAAATACTGTTTTCAGAAATTCATCTGGTAATACTGTTATCTCTAGTTTCGGAGATGGTATGATTTATTTCCGTCCTAATGGAGATACGTCAGATGTAGGAGTAATACAAATAAACAAACAAGGACATCTCAATGGAGTTTCAGCAGGATTCACAGGTGGCGTTTCAGCAGCACGACTTACTGCAAACGAATACATACAGATAGGAGATGCCCAACTTGTTTACGATTCAGCAAACAAGGCTCTGAGAGTGAAGCATAGAACAGACGGAAACACGGTAGGATTCTACTCGGACGGTTGGGTATCTGCTCTTGGTGTGAAAACAGGTGGTAGCGGTGGTGGTAGCGGTGTTGTAAATACCGTTTACAGCTTCGCAAACCTTACTGACGGCACAACCTTCTCCGATTCAGACCTTGACAATACGTTTAATGCGTACACGATAAAGAAACTATACGACATGGCTGGGCAGGGAGGACTTGACGCTGATGCTATGTGGGCTGAATTGAAAAAGGCTGATTCAAGTAAAATCATAGACGCAAGCCATATCCCTACTTCCGTATTGGACGGTAGATGGGTTACTTTATCCACCAATCAAACTATCACAGGGCAGAAAACATTTACGCAGCAACTAAAGTCAACTGTTGCCACAGGGTTATCACCTTTGATAGTTTCAAGCAATACACTTGTTAATAATTTAAATGCAGATTTACTAGACGGTTATCATCAATCTAAATTTTTGCGGACAGATGGAGTTAACCAACATGTAACACTTACAGGAGGTAATGGAAATACCGAAGGTTATAGGTTGGTGCTTGAAGCTACCGTACCTGGTGGTTGGTCTGTTAACAGCATGACACTTCTAGTAAATAGTAGGCACTCAGGTACAGGTATTATAAGTCTTGTATTTCATACAATTAATAAGGAGAGTACAAGTTATGAGGGGTCTTTGAATTATTACGGAAGCACTACTCAACATGGTGGTACCACAATGTGGCGATTATTCTATAATACTACAACCAAGAAGATAAGATTGTTCTGGCATTATTATGATTATAATGATTGTCAGGTATCAATCTTAAATAGGGTGGGAGTTACCACAAATATATCCGATGGAACTTGGTACACTACATTACCGTCAGACAACGGGAACGAACTTCCATCATATTATAATAGGTCTGATTCTACTGGTTCTCTTGCCACTTCCCGTACCCTTTGGGGTCAGCCTTTCAACGGTACGGCTAACGTAAGCGGAAATATGACGGGTGTTGGAAGCATTAACATGAGCGGTGTACTGACAATAAAGAATTCAACCTACAACAAACAGCTTATAATATGGTCAGCAGGTTATACTGCAAAGAATCAAGGAGAAGGTATTTTGTTCAGATGTGATGATGCAACCCAAGGAGTAGTATTACGCCATGAATGGTATGATACATTTGTTCCCGGATATGGACTTGCTGTCAGCAAGCATGATTCATTGGAAGCAGGGGATGCAAATATGTTCTTTTACAACACAGGACGGTTCATATCAAAAGCACCACAAGGAACATCCCCATATCAATGCGTGTCTACTACTGTAAATGCCAATCTTAATGCAGACCTTCTTGACGGATTTCACGCTGAAAGGTTCTTGTTAAGTGTAGGTAGAAGTGATGGTACTTTTGACTTAAATACTTATTCTGAAAGAGCAATTAAGGAAATAAGAACAATAGAACAAACTACAAATAACGCCCCTTTTGCTGGATATGGATTATTAGCTAACTTATGGGATTCCAATAAATTTGCTGCATTACAGATAGGAGGAACTAGTGCAGACTTGTTTTTTAGAGGAAAACATGATGGTACTAATAAGATAACGTCTGCATGGCATAGATTGTTACATACTGAAAACTACGCATCTATTGCTGACGGACGTTACGTAAAGAAAGCAGGTGACACCATGACAGGGGATTTAACGATGAACAATACCAAAGGCTTTAATATGGGTTGGAGTACTAGAGTGGTTAAAACTACGGGTGTTTGGATTCACGGTGGCGGAGATGCAGCTTCCTCAACCGATGCAAACTTGCGTTTCGGTTCTTTGTATGGTATAGGTTGGTATCCCACAATCAGTGGACAAACGGTAACGCAGGGAAACAACGCCATGTGGTTGAATGTGAGAAATGGAAATTTGGATACTCATGGTGCTATTACTGCCCATACTAATTATTTAGCTGCAAACTGGGATTCGGCTAGACGGTTGGTATTGGGCGGTGGAAGTTCCTATGCTTATATTGATTCAAGAAATTCAAGCAATAATGTATTATGCAATATCGTACTGGAAGATAACAAGGTTTTTATAGGTAATTATGTTGAATCGAGCAGGTTCGTGTCCACCGTAGGCACAGGCACACAACCGTATCAGTGCTCGTCTACAACATTGAACTCTAATTTAAATGCGGATATGCTAGACAATTGGCATCTTAATTTCTTACCTAGAAATTACAATATAGGTAGATGTTATGCAGTAAGATTTGCTCTAGGTGGTGGAGATAATGGTTGGAAAAAGATATTCGCTTGTTCTGAATCGGGAACCGGACCATATAAGTCAGTAACGGTTTGGGGAAGGATATGGTATGCCTATGGAAATCATGCACAGTCAGAAGTATGGAATTATCACTTCTGTGCCATATTTTATATGAGAAGTGGCCCTAGTTCTTCTGATAGCAGTGTGGGAACTGTTGAAAATTCAGCACGCCTTTATCTCCCCACATTTGCAAAAGGAATGGATAACATTCGCCTTGTACGTGTAGGAACAAACAATTTTGAATTGCAGGTGCGTCAAATTGGTTCATACCACAATGCAAACATTGAATACCAATATCTTTATTATGGGTGCAATGTTTCTGCATGGGAAAATCTGCAATCCACATCCAATACGTCTGTGGCTGTATCGGCTGGAGGTGCTTCCACGCTGGCTGACAGTAGGGCTTCTAGTGCGGATGTGTGGACTACTGCCAGAACGTTCTACATACAGGACCACAACGCTTCCCATACGGGTGCTGGGGTTAGTGTGAACGGTTCTGCAAATGTATATTTAAAACTCCCCAATTCCATTCAATGCAGCGGTTGGTTCAGAAGTACAGGAAATTCAGGGTGGTATCATCAGGATTATGGTGGCGGAATATATATGCAAGACAGTGCATGGGTAAGAGTGTTCGGGGGAAAGAGATTTTATGTTGAAAATGGAGATAATACTGATTTTAATGCAGCTACTGCAATATCAACTGAAGGGGGAATATATGCGAGAAAGAATATTACAAGTAGTGCTAATATTATTGCAAACGGAGCTGTTACTGCCAAGGCATCCTCTTCCGATATAAGGTTGAAAACCGATATTCAGGGTTATGATGCTATGGGTATTATCCGTAAATTCCGGAGTGTGAAGTATCACTGGAACGCTATTGCCAAGGAAAATTCCGAAGTGTTCAACCATGATAACTGGAATTATGGTCTTATCGCACAGGATTTGCTTTCCGGCGGTTATAGTCAGTGGGTGAAAGACGCTTTCAATGACTACTATACCATAGATTATGAAAGACTTATCCCTGTTGTATGGAAAGGTTTGCAGGAAGTTGATGATGAGGTTACAAGATTAAAGAAAAGAGTGAAAGAATTGGAAAAGAGATTAGGAATTAACAATTAATAAATAAAAAAATATTATGAGTCATTCTAACGGAAAGATTACAGCCCCGATAAACCTTGCTAGTGACGTTTACGCCACTCTTGGCATAGGCAGTGTGAATGGGGATTATGATTTAGGATACGCTTGTGCAAACACCCACGGGAAAATAAACCCGTGGGCACGGTACAAGCCTGTGCGTTACGAAAGCCTTGCACCGGGTGAGAATGAAAAGTGGTGGCAAGGATGGGATGGGAACTGTGGTGTCAAACCTTTTCAAATGGCAGGATACTGGGATGCACCAAAACACGCTGATGGAAGCATGAACGGATGGGAATATACTCCACCTACAGGAGGAAAGTTTCCATTTCGCCTTACCGACTTTAACGGGTACAATCATCGTGCCAGTGCACCGATAAGTGGGTTCTCATGCCCGGACACTGCTACCAATCAGTTTACAAGTAGTAATTTTGTCTGTTCTGCGGCTATAATGATGCCATCCGAAGGGCATGATACTGATTATCTTAACATGGGTGACTTTGCAGAGATAGCCGATTGCTATTTCGGTGTCTACGTTAAGCACAAGACCAGTCAGATGTCCAGACGTGTTACTGCCGACAAGAAGATAGGAACAGGATACGCTATGATGACTGTAAACTCGTGGGGTATGACTGCTGGGGATTGGGAAGTTTATCCTTTCCTTAGTACAGCTATATTGAAGCAGGATGACCCCGATATTGCTCATATAGCATACACTGTTCCAATGGTAAGTAAAAGAGATATAGAGATAGTTGGTTCTTACGTAAGCATAACAATAATTGGTGGAGTGATGCCATCCGTTATGGGATATATTGAAGTTACCGTAAGAGTGAGAAACGGTTCGAGTAGCTCTATTTCTTTCCGTAATAATAGTTGTATGTCTAGGTTTGCAAGTAAGAAATTTGAAGATCCTATGGTTATAGGTGAATCAAGAGAAACAATAGAGGATTTTTCAGTATCCGCCAATTCCAGCATTGACAAGAAGGTGAGAATATTAATATCATCGGAACTGATTCAATCGGGCAGTTGTAGAGTATGGGTAAGCCTTAACAGTGCTGCATATAAAGATAGTACATTGCTTCTTTCTATGGGCCCTAGTTTATAACCACAATCCTCCCCCTTACCGTTTATCAGTAAGGGGGAGTTAATATCGGTTAATTTCCCACGATTAATAAAGCACTTATCACACTCTACACACATTCCATCGCACAATTCATTTAGCACCCCGTCTATTATTCCATTCAATCTCCTTTTGTTCCAATATAAATAGCACCAAGTATGACAAACGATCATCCGCAAAGGAATGCGAATATATGACTAACTATTGCGTTCATTGTTTAATCCTTTTAAAATATGACTAATCACATCTACTGTCCATCCGTTTCCTAACAGCCCCATGCCTATATGTGGTTGTACCGACTTGGTGTATCCTTCGGGTACGGTCTGTAATCTTTCCGCTTCCGTAATATTTGGCGTTCTGAATCCTTTTTCTGGATTACAGTCGGGTGAGTTGAATATAAGCGGTGTAAGTGATCTTTTATATCTTCTCAACAGTGATTCGGGGTTCTTGGCAAACCTGTTCCATGATTCAAGCATACACCATGATTTGTCTTTCTCCACATACCCGTCCGTAATGATGTCCTTGAACAGTATTCCCTTGTCCTTCCATGCAGGTATTTCCCAATTGCACCAGTAGTATCTTGCTCTCATTTGCGCGGAGAAATCGGAACTGTTGATATACACATAGTCTACTCCAAGATGTGACGAAATCAAGTCAGCCCAATCGGATTTCATCTTCACATTTTCAAGCAGGAATTTTATGTTAGGATTGAACTGTCTGATATGGTTCAGTATATTGACATATTCAAAGAATAATCCCGAACGCTCGCCATCGAAGTTCAGTTTCTCTTTCCCTAACTGTGAGAAATCCTGGCATGGTGTTCCGCCAATCAATAAATCAATATCTTTCCACTGTATATCCCATTTGTTCCAGTTTCTAATATCCCCTAATTCAATTATATCGGGGTAATTATCCAGTGCAACCTTGATAGACGGTTCGTTTATTTCGCTTGCGTAATACTTTTCCACTCTATACCCCATTCTTTCTAGTGCAATACGTCCACAAGCTATCCCGTCACATAAACTTAATACATTCATAGATATGTTTTTTTTAAATTTTCAGCAAATATACGACATAAAACCGTATGCAACCAATACGTTTAACTATTTTTAATTATCTTTGCGATAATAGATAAAATTCATAATATGCAGTTTTCCATAGTACCAAAAATAGATGCCGAGATTATGTTTTCGGAAGATGATCTGTCCGTTTTCAGACAATCGACAGACGGTCTGTATTATATGATCCATACCGAGAAGGTCATGGAAGTGATGCCTATGACGTTGCCGGATGACGAAACGGAACACCCTTTCCCTTACGACACATACGACACTGGCACAAGAGAGTTTGAGAAGCTTCTTTTATCTGATGAGTGGATTAAAATGAGAGAAATATG
>ENA-UEOL01001907-UEOL01001907.1-human-gut-metagenome-genome-assembly--contig:-NODE-1907-length-12528-cov-8.571681_pt1 | contig 12528 bp, 9 predicted proteins | sample MGYA00242884_ERZ507884 | MGnify/ENA primary metagenome ERZ507884 (study PRJEB26167, sample SAMN06115417) | human gut metagenome | host: Homo sapiens | place: China:Chongqing | collected 2015-03-06... | reverse complement strand
GTAACAATGCCCATCGTAATTTGTAGCTATAAATAAAATTAGGTGCGGTTGCTCTGGATATCTGATACAATAGTAAGATAACTCAGATTTAATACTTATTTTTGTGACAGGATCAATAAGAACAGACATGGAAACAACATTTACCAGAAGAAATAGTCATGGAGCCAACTTAAAACGTTGGAGAGAATGGAGAGGCATCAAACAAGAAGTGCTAGCCGACAAAATAGGGGTATCACAAGCCACCTTATCTGGCTACGAGAAAAAAGACGAATTGGAACCTGAAAGCTTTGGACATTCCGATAGAGGCGATCACGGAGCTTAATGAAGGAGCGCTTATCAATATTTATTCTGGCACATGGCAAGATAACGCAACTGCAGCCGGAAGCATTCAAAATCAAACATTCAATCCCATCGATAAAATAGTCGAGCTTTACGAACGATTACTAAAGGCCGAGCAAGAAAAGGTTGCCATGCTCCATGAAATCATAAAGGATAAATAAGTATCGATTATAGAGACCGTAAGCGAAAATGAGATAATCTTGACATTATGATCGAAATAACAGAATAACGATGTCAAGACCTTTTTACAAATAGAGAAAAAGAGGGAGAGACCTATGATGAAATCATACGTTTTCCCTCTTTTTCTTGCCTAAATACCCCTGTTTGGACTCAAAAGTAATAGAGTTAGGTAACACAAAAGGCTGTCTTAGGCAACACGACCGTATGTATTAGGTAACGCAACCGTATGTATTAGGCGATACATACGGAAGAAACAGCCCTCGCATCCTATAGAATTGATCGATACACCCGTATAAAATGGCTATTTTCACCTAAAAATATGAGATACGATGAATTAATCTCGCTAGAATAAAAAGGCCTATTTCCATAAAACACTACAAGACAACCAGATGCTATTATTCTATGCCATTTTCGGAAGCAAGGCATACCTTAGCCCGGAAAAAACGCTTCTCCGGGAGTTTAGATTACAGAATGTCAAAACGTCAAACCTACTCTTTTACGCGTGATGCCCATCGTGGGCCCCTTATTAAAGCCATATATAGTTCACCCTATAAAACAGAACGTTTATAAGGATATCTTCTTATCTTCGCGTATCACATAAAACAAACATTAAATACTATGATCTGTTTCCCGAATGCCAAGATAAACCTAGGTCTGAACGTGGTAAGCAAACGTCCGGACGGTTATCATAATATAGAGACCATCTTCTATCCGATCCCCGTGAGGGATGCCCTCGAGATCGTCGCCTCGGATCGGACCTGTTTCACGCAAACCGGAATCCCGGTAGACGCTCCCCAAGAGAAGAACCTCGTCATAAAAGCACTGAACGCCCTAAAGACGAGATACGAGATTCCCCCGCTAGAGATCCATTTGTTGAAAGCGATACCTTTTGGCGCCGGGCTTGGAGGAGGTTCCGCCGATGCCGCTTTTATGTTGAAGCTGGTCAATGATTTCTGCGGTTTGGATATTCACCCGGATGAGTTGGAGGCGATAGCGTCCACCATCGGAGCCGATTGCCCGTTCTTTATCCGTAACACGCCGGTATTCGCGACCGGCACGGGAAACCAATTCGAGCCCGTGGACTTGTCCTTGAAGGATTATTATCTATGCTTGGTAAAACCGGATGTAGCCGTCTCCACCCCCGAAGCCTATTCGATGGTAACACCCGCCGCGCCCGAGACCTCCTTGAAAGAGATCATCCGGCTACCGGTATCCGAATGGAAAGAGCGGATGGTGAACGATTTCGAGCGAAGCGTATTCCCGAGACATCCCGTGATCGAGCGGATCAAGGATACCTTATACGAGGGAGGCGCCTTATATGCCGCCATGTCCGGCTCCGGATCGTCCGTGTTCGGTTTGTTCGAAAAACCAACCCATTTCAAGGAACAATCCCTGTTCAGCGATTGTTTTCTATGGGAAGGACAATTATCATGAATCAAATAGAGACTTTTTTTGATACGATGGCGGAACGCTGGGACGCTGTCTGCGTACATGATCCGGGAAAGATCCGGACGATATTGGATCGTACCAACCTGCGGCAGAACGCCCGCATCCTCGATGTCGGTTGCGGCACGGGGATATTGGAAAGTTACCTGCTGCCGTACGAACCCCGCCAAATCGTAGCTATCGATATAGCGGGCCAAATGATCGAGAAAGCACGCATGAAATATCCGGATCATCCGCTCATAGAGTTCCTCCAAGAGGACGCTATGAGCTACGAGGGGAAAGGATTCGACTATATTATCCTATATAGCGCTTACCCGCATTTCATGCGGCCGGAACGGTTGATCGAGCATATGAGCGGCTTGCTCGCGCCCGGCGGTAAATTGGTTATCTGCCACAGCGAGAGCAAGGAAAAGATCAATACGCACCACCATCGGCACGCCGATCGATTATCGCTGCCCTTGCCCCCGGCCCGAGAGGTGGCGGCATTGATGGAGCCTTATCTTCTTCCGCTCGTCGTAGAGGATACCGAACAGCTTTACATCGTTTGCGGAAAACGTTTATCCTAAACTAATTATATATGGACAGAAAAACTAACTTAATTCCGGCATTGCTTCTTTCCGCCCTTTCGCTTTACGCCATGGAAGACGTGAAAGTAACGCAATTCCAGCACGCAGGCCCGTTCACGGTCAACAAGCCGATCCTAGCGGACAGCCTCAACGTAAATGGCAAGCCTTTCGAGGCGAAGAATCTATTAAAAGCGACCTTACCGTTCGAGCAAACGCTTGCGAACGCCACGGTACTCGACGCTGACACGGCAGGCGCAATCACCTTCGCTGCCCCGCAAAAAGGATATGCCCTGCATCTATTCTCTTTCTTCTTGAACAGCGACCGATACGTAAAAGGCACGCTCGATATATCGGGTCCCGGGGCGTTCGAAGTATTCGTCAATGATAAACCGGTCGGAGCCTCTTCCGAGTTGGTGATGGAACCCCGCCGCTATCAAGTAGTCGTTAAATACCTGACAGCGGAAACAGACACTTGTCCTCCCAGCCTAAAGGCTACTTTCAAAAGCGAGGCGGAAGCGAAAGTCGTAGCTTCCTTGAACCCGGAGAAACGCTACACCCTTCTGAATATCCTAGAAGGAAAGGATTTCCAAGGCGTAAGTCTCTCCCCGAACGGCAAGTATGCCTTGGTAAAATACGTCAACCGGTTCCCGGAAGGCAAGAGCGAATCGTACGGGCAATTGATGGATGCCGCTACGGGACGGGTCTTATTGCAAGACGGAGGTTTCTTGACAACCGCCAAATGGATGCCTAAAAGCAACCGATTGTATTACACCCGCACCGGTCTGGACGGTACGGAGTTGGTAACCGTAGATCCGTCTACCTACCAACAAACGGTATTAGTCCCGAACCTTCCGAAAGGGCGGTTCGTATTCACCCCCGATGAGTCCACGCTTCTCTATACCGTAGAAGAGGAAGGTCCCAAGGAAGGGACGAACTTGATCCGTGTATTAGAGCCGGCAGACCGTATCCCGGGTTTCCGTGACCGCTCCTTTATCTGGCGGTATGACTTAAAAACAGGTTTGTACGAGCAACTTACTTTCGGGCATACGGACACTTATATCAATGATATCAGCGCTGATAGCCGCTATCTATTGTTCAGCACCAGCGACCGGGTGTACACCTCCTTGCCGCACTCCCGCAACTCCCTTTATAAATTGGATTTGCAGACCATGGCGATCGATACGATCTGGGAGAAAGCCCCGTACGTAAACCAAGCCGCCTTCTCGCCCGACGGTAAACAGTTATTGGTAGCTGGGGCAGGCGACGCTTTCGACGGGATCGGACGAAATATCAAGCAAGGACAGATCTCCAACTCGTACGACGGGCAGTTATTCCTATACGATCTGGCAAGCCGTAAAGCCTCCCCTCTCACCAAAGACTTCAATCCGAACGTGATCGATGCCGTATGGAACCGCTTCAACGGGCAAATCTATATCCTCTGCGAGGATGAGGATTATCAACGGATCTATACGTGCGACCCAGCAAACGGGAAGATCAAGCAAGTAGCCGCCTCCGAGGATATTATCATGTCGTATGCGTTGGCCGACAACGCTCCGGTTCTCTTCTATTACGGACAGAGCGCGCCCAACGCCAACCGCCTTTACGCTTACGACCTGAAAGGTGGAAAGAACCGCTTGGTGTATGATCTCTCGCAAGATAAATTAAAAGATATCGCCTTAGGCGAGGTACACGACTGGAACTTCAAGTCGGATGACGGTACGACGATCCAAGGTCGTTATTACCTACCGCCTCATTTCGATCCGAATAAGAAATATCCGATGATCGTTTATTACTATGGCGGTACTTCCCCGACGAACCGTGCGCTGGAGATGCGTTATTCCATGCATATGTACGCCGCCCTCGGATACGTGGTCTACACCTTAAACCCTAGCGGAACGACAGGTTTCGGACAGGAATTCGCCGCCCGCCACGTAAACGCATGGGGCCTGAAGACCGCCGATGAGATCATCCAAGGTACCAAGCTGTTCTGTAAGGAGCATTCGTTCGTGAACGAGAAGAAAATCGGTTGCATCGGTGCCAGCTACGGCGGATTCATGACACAATACCTACAAACCCGTACGGACATTTTCGCCGCCGCTATCAGCCATGCCGGTATTAGCGCGTTGAGTAGCTATTGGGGAGAAGGTTATTGGGGATATGGCTATTGCTCCGTAGCGAATGCCGGCACTTATCCTTGGAACGCCCCGGAGTTCTTTACCAAGCAAAGCCCGTTGTTCAACGCCGATAAGATCAAGACCCCGCTCCTGTTGCTTCACGGCAACGCCGATACGAACGTACCCATCGGGGAAAGTATCCAAATGTTCGCCGCCTTGAAGATACTAGGGAAAACCGTGGAATTCGTGCAGGTGGATGGCGAGAATCATGGTATCGTAGGCTATCAGAAACGTATAGGCTGGCAAAATACCATCTACGCATGGTTCGCCAAATGGCTGAAAGACGAGCCGGAATGGTGGAAAGCCTTATATCCGGATCGTACTTTATAAGAATATTTATTTGAACGAAAGCGTCTGTGTCTCCCGCAAGGGAATCGCAGGCGCTTTATTCGTTTGCTCAACCCCGGCTGTCATCCGGATCAGCTCCGTTTACGAACGGTAATTTTGATACAAAGATCCGTAATATGTATACATGCGCCTGAGATAAATCCGAATATCTTTGTAATGTTAAACAATAATGATATCCTTATGAAAACAAAAGCAATCGCACTCTTCCTGCTAGGCTTCATACCAGCCTTCGCACAAGATATCCCAACTTCTAAAACAGAACAAAATATGGACAGAATCGAACGCTGTAAAAAGAATTACACCGAGCTATTCGGAGGCGAGGCATTGACCGGACAAGGAACAGATCCGGAAATGATGGACATTCTCCAGAAATTCATCTTCGGGGAGGTATTCCGCACAGGAGATCTTGATAAAAAGACCCGGGAGCTTATCACTTGCACCGTATTAGCCACGATGCAAACCTTGCCCCAACTGAACGCCCACGCCAAAGCGGCGCTAAACGTAGGCGTCACTCCCATCGAGCTACGGGAGGCGATATATCTATGCGCTCCGTTCATCGGTTTTCCGAAGACATTGAATGCCTTAAATACCATCAACGAAGTCTTTAAGCAACAAGGCATCGCTTTGCCTCTGGAGAGACAAGCTACCGTTACGGAAGAAGATCGCCACGAGAAAGGACAAGCCATACAAAGCCGACTTTACGGCGAGGGAATCAAAGAGGCCATGAGGAACGTCTCGGGAAATATGGGTCCGGAAGTAGAGCGATTCCTCACCGAATTCTGCTTCGGAGATATCTATACTCGCAACGGGCTAGACCTGAAAACCCGGGAGTTACTGGCTTATTGCATACTAACGACCCTTGAAGCCGAAAGCCAACTACACTCGCATCTCGAAGGGAACTTACTGGCCGGCAATAGCAAGGAGACCTTAACGGCGGCGGTTATACAATGTCTTCCTTATATCGGCTTCCCTTCCGCTATCAAAGCGTTGAAAATCATTAAGGAATCCTCTCAGCCCGCCCCAAAGAAGAACTTAGTCCGCCTATCCAAGATCACGGTCGATCCCGCCCAGTTGGAGCGTTATAACGCCTTTCTGGAAGAAGAGATCGAGGCTTCCATGCGTCTAGAGCCGGGTGTTCTTACACTGTATGCCGTATCGGAGAAAGAACATCCAAATAAAGTAACCATCCTAGAGATTTACGCGGATCAAGACGCTTATAAAAGCCATATCCAAACGCCCCATTTCCAGAAATACAAACAAGGAACATTACAGATGGTGCAAGAGTTGGAGCTGGTAGATAGCACGCCCCTGATCCCCGGACTAAAGATAAAATAAAACAAGAATCCCCGCTTTCCGGCACGAAGCCATCTAAGCGGGGATTTCATATATCCGTGAAAATCTAAATGACTTGTTATTCGATCATTTGATATTCGGATTCAATTTATGCCATTCGGAAATAGCGGGAAGCACGCCCATAGCGATCACCTCGTCACGTAAAGCGCAAAGGTGCTTGTAGCTCTTCTCCAAGGCAGCCTCTTCTTCCGGTGTACCGTGCACCTCTTTCAACGCTACGCCGTCTTTCGTAATTGAGGTCTCCCAAGCCATCATGATATGATCGAACTTACCGTTTGATACATAAGCGCCAGCCGGCCAACGGAACGGTTTACCACCCATCGCAGCTGCGATCATCTCGATAGATACATATGACGGGCTTTGGAAGGAAGAACGGCCCCGCAAAGCGATAATGTTAGCGCCACCCTTCGTAACCTTGGTTTGTATCTCCGCCCATTGATCTTTCGTCAAGGCATCCGTACCGATAAGTTCCGTCAAAGGCTTGCCATCCACCTTAGCGGTAGAGGCGAAAACAGCCATTTGCTCGCCATGACCGCCATACGTACGACAATTCTCAACCTGATCCATAGAGATACCGAAATGTTTTGCCAACTCACTGCGTAAACGAGTTGAATCCAATGCGGCCAACGTCGTAACCTGAGAAGGTTTCAAGCCGGAATACAATAAGGTAATCAAACCGGTAATATCCGCCGGGTTAAAAATAACCACGATATGCTTTACGTCCGGGCAATAAGCCTTTACGTTCTTGCCGAACTCCTCGGCGATAGCGGCGTTTCCTTTTAGGAGATCCTCACGGGTCATACCTGCCTTTCTTGCGGCACCACCGGAGTTAACGATATATTTAGCGCCCGTCAAAGCCTCCTTGATGTCTGAGGTAAAAGTGATGTTTACACCCTCGAAACCACAATGGAATAATTCCTCGGCGACTCCCTCCAAACCCGGTGCGTAAGGGTCGTACAAACAAATGTTAGAAGTTAGTCCCATCATAATAGCGGTCTGTGCCATATTAGAACCGATCATACCTGCTGCGCCGACAATCGTCAGCTTCTCGTCTGTGAGTGTTTTCATAAGAAACCTTGTTTTTAAATGTTTATTTTTCTTTTCGACACAAAGATACGAGATTGAGAACTCTTGTCCTAATCATAAAAACGAATCCCCCATAAATAAAAGTTATGAATAGCGTCTCTATGATTATTCCAAGATTATCACGTACCTTTGTATTATGAAAACATTTAAACTAGACAATTGGTTGCCCACGACGAAGAAAGAAGTCGAGGCACGGGGATGGGGTTACCTCGACGTGATCCTTTTCTCGGGAGACGCCTATGTGGATCACCCCTCTTTCGGGGCGGCCGTGATCGGTCGTGTATTGGAAGCGGAAGGATTACGGGTAGCGATCGTACCGCAACCGGATTGGCGGGGAGATTACCGGGATTTCAAGAAGCTCGGCGTTCCCCGGCTTTTCTTCGGTGTATCCGCCGGTGCCATGGATTCAATGATCAACCATTATACTGCCAATAAGCGATTACGCAGCGACGACGCCTATACGCCGGACCAACGTCCGGGAATGCGTCCGGACTATCCGAGCATCGTCTATACTAAAATACTGAAAGAATTGTATCCGGATGTCCCCGTCGTATTGGGTAGCATCGAGGCCTCATTACGCCGGCTTACGCATTACGATTATTGGCAAGATAAGCTATTACCGGGAATCCTTGCCAGTAGCCCGGCCGATTTATTGATTTACGGCATGGGCGAGAAGCCGATCAAGGAATTGGTGCGCCGCCTAAAGTCCGGCATTCCTTTCAACGAGATCAAGAACATCCGCCAAACGGTTTATCTGGCAGACAAAGAGGATGCGAAAGACGACGATATCGTGCTCTTCTCACATGAGGAATGCCTAAAAGATAAATTGAAACAAGCGAAGAATTTCCGGTATATAGAAGAGGAATCCAACAAATACAATGCCTCACGTATCTTGCAAAAGGTAGGAAAACAGGTGATCGTAGTGAATCCTCCCTTCCCTCCAATGACGGAAGCGGAGATAGATGCTTCCTACGACCTTCCCTATACCCGCTTGCCGCATCCCAAATACAAAGGGAAAGTGATACCGGCTTTCGAGATGATCAAGTTCTCGGTGAATATCCACCGGGGTTGTTTCGGAGGATGCGCGTTCTGTACCATATCGGCGCATCAAGGGAAGTTCATCGCCTCCCGAAGCAAGGAATCGATCTTGAAGGAAGTGAAAGCGATTACCGAAATGCCCGATTTCAAAGGATATCTAAGCGATTTGGGAGGCCCTTCCGCCAATATGTACCGTATGAAGGGGAAAGATGAGCGAATTTGCGCCAAATGCAAGAAACCGTCTTGTATCTCCCCCGTCGTTTGCAAGAACTTGAACGCGGACCATACGCCGCTACTGGATATCTACAAAGCGGTAGATAGACTTCCCGAGATCAAGAAGTCGTTTATCGGAAGCGGTGTACGCTATGACCTGTTATTGCACCGTTATGCGGATGAATCTTTAAACAAGGCAGCTCAAACCTATACCGAGGAATTAATCGCCCGCCACGTATCCGGCCGTTTGAAAGTGGCCCCGGAGCATACGCAAGACGAGGTGTTGAAACAAATGCGTAAACCGTCTTTCTCGCAATTCGGACAGTTCAAGAAGATATTCGATAAGGTAAACCGGCAATACGGGTTGAACCAGCAACTCATCCCCTATTTCATTTCCAGCCATCCGGGATGTACCGAGGCGGATATGGCGGAGCTGGCGGTGATCACCAAGAGCTTGCATTTCCAGTTGGAGCAAGTACAAGACTTCACGCCTACGCCGATGACATTGGCTACGGAGATGTATTATACCGGATATCATCCTTATACGTTGGAGAAAGTATATACGGCCCGCTCAAAAGAACAAAAGTTGGCACAACGCCAGTTCTTCTTCTGGTATAAACCCGAGTCACGCCGTCAGATCATGCAAGTATTGCAAAAGATGGGACGAAAGGATTTGATTGAGAAATTATTCGGACAGAGGGGTGACATGAATCCCGCTCCCAGAAAAAGAAGATAATAGGCTTTTGAGATTAGCTGTATCGATGAATTACGAGAGTAGTCGCATCGTATCACGGGAGTAGTCTTGATGGATAACGAGAGTAGTCTCGACAAGCGATGAGACTACTCTCGTTATTCCTTATGATTATTCTTTCACGGCGATCACCTCGATCTCTACCAAACCATTCTTCGGCAGTGTCTTAACGGCTACCGCCGAACGTGCGGGAAACGCACCTTCGAACTGAGAGGCGTATACCTCGTTCATAACGGCGAAGTCGCCCATATCCGCTAAAAATACGGTTGTTTTTACGACATCATTGATGCTATAACCTGCCTCTGCCAAGATAGCGTGAACATTCTTGAACGCTTGGGCGGTTTGTTCCTTTACGGATCCCTCAACGAAAAGTCCCGTAGCAGGATCGATACCCAGTTGTCCGGAAGCGAACAGCATATTACCTACTTGCACCGCTTGGCTATACGGACCGATAGCGGCGGGAGCGTTTTTTGTAGCGATAACTTTCTTCATTTTCTTCTTTAGTTTATATACATATTATTATTGTTGCTCGTTCATACGTTGGCGAACCACCTCGTACACCAGAATGGAAGTGGCTACAGATACATTCAAGGAGCCGATCGTTCCGAATTGCGGAATCTTTACCATATTATCGCAGATGCGCAAGTTCTCCGGAGACACACCCGTATCCTCCGCTCCCATCACGATCGCTACCGGTCCTTCATACTTCACCGCCGTATAATTCTCCGCCGCTTTCTCGCTGGCGGCAAATACCTTCACCCCGCTTTGCTGCAAGAAACGGATCGCTTGGTTGATACTCTTCTCCTTACAAACCGGCAATACATGCAAGGCACCGGCAGAGGTCTTGATCGCGTCGGCGTTTACCGAAACGCTTCCTTTTGCCGGAATCACGATCGTATCGACTCCCGCACACTCGCAGGTACGGGCAATAGCGCCGAAATTACGCACGTCCGTAACCCCATCCAGCAATACGATGAAAGGATCTTTTCCTTGCTCATACACAAAAGGAATGATATCTTCCAAGCTCTGGTAGGTAACCGCCGACATAAAAGCGATCACCCCCTGATGATTCTTTCGAGTCAAACGATCCAAGCGTTCAGCCGGAACACGTTGTACCGGTATCTCACGGCCTCTCAGTACCTCAAATAACTCTTTGGATAGATCCCCTTGTAAATCCCTTTTCACAAGGATCTTATCTACCTCCTTATCAGCCTGTATAGCCTCAATCACGGCACGAATGCCGAACACCATTTCGTTTTCTTTCATACTTTATATAACGCAAAACTATTAATTTCACAAATGTAGGGATAAATAATCAATTCTTCAAACCTTCAGCCTTCGCATAACATTCCCGGCATAAAGGCTCGTATTCGGATTGTTCCCCTAAAAAGACCCGTTTATCATTTCTCACGATACGATGGGATACGTAAGCCAAACGTCCGCATTTCACGCAGATGGCATGCACTTTCGTCACCTCATCGGCGATAGCGCATAACTCCGGCATAGGACCGAAAGGAACTCCCTTATAGTCCATGTCCAACCCGGCCACGATCACCCGGATACCGTTAGCGGCCAATTGATTGCATACGTTTACCAATCCCTCGTCGAAAAACTGGGCCTCGTCTATCCCCACCACATCGATCTCGGAAGTGAACAATAGGATACTGGAGGAAGAATCCACCGGAGTAGAAGGAATCGAATTACTATCGTGCGAGACTACGTTATCCTGCGAATAGCGGGTATCGATCGCAGGCTTGAAAATCTCCACCCGCTGCTTGGCGAATTCAGCCCGCTTCAAACGGCGGATAAGCTCCTCCGTCTTACCGGAAAACATGGAACCGCAAATCACCTCGATCCGCCCTTGTCCCGGATACTGGAATATATGTTCTTCTGAAGGCAATGTCATCACTTTCTCTTTTTGTCCGCAAAAGTACATAAAAAAAGCGGAACCATGGAAGCTTATTCACCCCATCCCCGGTTTGTCTTTCACTGCAACCCGGGTTGCAGTACTACTGCACAAGGCTTGCAGTGTCACTGCACGTGGGTTGCAGTAAAACTGCAAGACGTGTTGCAGTAATGCCGCGAGGCAGGTTGCAGTAAATATTACGACTACAATCCATCGGTGTAAGGCATCGATCGCACGCCTCGTTATAAATTAAAGTTGGGCCGGTCTATTTTCCAGTTGAGCGACGGTATCTTCCGGTTCAGTAAAAATCCGCCTTATTCCTTCACCCATTGCCTCTATTTTTGCCCGGTAATAAATAACTAGGTATATCTTATGAGAAGAATTTCATATATCCTGCTTCTGGGCATCCTTTTATCGGCATGCCAAAAGAACACAAAGTCCAAAGGCACGAACTTACCTGTCGAGGTGATCTCTCCAATAAAAAAGACAGAGACCGGCAGAAGTCGTGAATACACCTTTCTATCAAGACCCTATAATGAGACAGTCCTCTCTTTCCGCATCAATGGCCCCGTCTTGAATTTCGACTTACGGCCCGGACAAGCGTTCTCCAAAGGCAGCACAATCCTCTTGATCGATAACCGTGACTTCTTGATTCGCAAGCAGCAAACAGAGGCGCTCTACTCGCAAACCAACCAAGAGTATAAACGGATCGAGGCCCTTTACAAAAAGAATAACATCTCCGGAAGTAACTACGAAAGAGCGAAAGCGGATTTCCTTGTCGCCAAATCCAATTACGAGACCGCCGTCAACGCCTTAAGCGACACCATCTGTCCGCCCCTTACGACGGATATATCCAAAATATCCATATCGAACCTTTCCAAGACGTGAAAGCGACCGAGCCGATCCTTACCTTCATAGAACTGGACAGGCTCAAGATCGAGACCTATATACCAGAGGAAGTCGCCTTACACTTATATGATAAAGAAAAACAGAAGCTATGTCAAATAGAAATCCATTTCGATACGGCTCCCGAACGGACAATCACCCCTTCCGATTTATATGTGTCTAAAAGTACGACAAACAATAACCTCTCTTATCTGCTGACCGCCATTGTCCCAAATCCAGATA
>ENA-UEOL01001880-UEOL01001880.1-human-gut-metagenome-genome-assembly--contig:-NODE-1880-length-12636-cov-4.203758_pt1 | contig 12636 bp, 6 predicted proteins | sample MGYA00242884_ERZ507884 | MGnify/ENA primary metagenome ERZ507884 (study PRJEB26167, sample SAMN06115417) | human gut metagenome | host: Homo sapiens | place: China:Chongqing | collected 2015-03-06... | reverse complement strand
ATACGGCAATGAAAAACAAACAATGAAAAATGAAAAATTTTCGTCTCCCCATAGCGTCAGCTCCCGCAATTTTCAATTCCTAATTTTTAATTCTTAACCACAGGAACTGGGATTGTTTTAAGCCGAAGACTTAAAACAATCCCAGTTCCTGCAATTTCGCCTCCAGCGAAGGCAAGTCGTGGTAGAGGATGTCGCGCGGTTTGGCTCCCTGCTGGCGACCGACGATGCCGGCCCTTTCGAGCTGCATCATAATGCGGCCGGCGCGGTTGAAGCCCACCTCGTAGTTGCGCTGGATCATCGAGGTCGAGATCTGACCTCCGGACACGGCGTCGCGGGCGATCTCGGCAAAGAGCGAGTCGTATTTCACGGGCGCCGAGGACTCCTCGCTGCCCATTTGAGCGTCGCCGCCGTCGGGCGTATAGTCGGGCAACGTGTAGGCCTCGGTGTAGCCCTGCTGTTTGGAGATGTATTCGCAGATGCGCTCGACCTCGCGGGTCTCGACCAGCGCACACTGGATACGCGTCAGGTCGCCGTCCTTCGAGAAAAGCATGTCGCCCCGGCCGATAAGCTGGTTGGCCCCCGGCTGGTCGATGATCGTGCGCGAGTCGATCATCTGCATCACGCGGAAGGCGATGCGGGCCGGGAAATTGGCCTTGATGCCGCCCGTGATGACCTTCACGTCGGGACGCTGCGTGGCGATGATCAGGTGGATGCCGATGGCGCGGGCTTTCTGCGCGAGGCGCATGACCGGTCCCTCGACCTCGCGGGCCGTCATTATCAGGTCGGCGAACTCGTCGACCACCACCACGATATACGGGAGGTAGCGATGTCCGTTCATCGGATTCAGCCGCCGCGAGGTGAATTTCTCGTTGTACTCGGCGATGTTTCGCGCCCCGGCCTTCTTACACAGTTCCAGACGGTTGTCCATCTCCGTACAGAGCGAGTTGAGCGTGTAGACCGCCTTCTTGGGGTCGGTGATGATCGCGTCGTCCTCCGACTCCATCTTGGCCAGGAAATGGCGTTCGATCTTGGCGTAGAGCGAGAACTCGACCATCTTGGGGTCGATCATCACGAACTTCAGCTGCGCGGGGTGTTTGCGGTACAGGAGCGAGGTGATGATGGCGTTCAGCCCCACGGACTTGCCCTGTCCCGTGGCTCCGGCGACCAGCAGGTGCGGCATCTTGGCCAGGTCGAAGACGTAATTTTCATTCTGGATCGTGCGCCCGATCACCACCGGAAGCTCGGCCTTCGACTCCTGGAAACGCAGCGAACGCACGGCCGAATACATCGAAACCACCTGCTTGTCGCGGTTGGGAACCTCGATGCCGATGGTTCCCTTGCCCGGAATCGGCGCGATGATGCGGATACCCAGCGCCTTGAGGCTCTGCGCAATATCGTTTTCGAGGCCCTGCACCTTCGAGATCTTGATTCCCTGCGCCTGCACGATCTCGTAGAGCGTCACCGTGGGACCCACCGTGGCCTTGATGCGCTGGATCGGAATGCCGAAATATTTGAGCGTCTCCTCGATCTTGGTCTTGTTCTCGAAAATCTCCTCGTCCGAGACCTCCGAATCGGAAATGTAGTCCTCCAGCAGCGTCACGGGCGGCTTGCGGTAGTTCACCAGGTCCTTCAGCGGGTCGTAGCTCTCCGTGGGGATCGCCTTCTCGTCGAGAAGTTTCGCCTCGTTGGCCTCGACCGTCACCACGACGCCCTCCGGCTCCGCGGCGGGCGCATCGTCCAGCACGGTGATCTCGGTAAAGGGCGCATCGGGATCGGACTGTGCGGCCTCTCTCTCCGGAACCTCCTCCGGGGCAGGCTCCGCAGCCACGGCGTCGCGCACCGCAGGGCGTTCCAGCTCGACCAGCCCGCTGCGGCCGATCACCACACGGCCCTCGGGACGCGAAAGGTCCACCTCGATGAACTCCCCGTCCTCCGCGGGAGGGGGCGCCTGCTCCGCGGCAGTCTCCCCGGCGACGGGTTTCCCGTCGGGCGTCAGTTCGAGGAAGGGGTTTTCGTCCTCTTCCGGCACGGACTTCCGGGCCGCAACGGGCTCCGACGGACGTTCCACACGGATCGGGGCGGGTTTTTGCGCCGCGGGTTCCGCCGCTTTCGGCGGCGCGGGCTGCGGTGCGGCCGCCTTCGGCCCGGGTTTCGGAGCCGGTTCGGGAACATCCTCCGCAGCCCCGTCCTCCCCGGCCGCACGTCCGTGCAGCACGACTTTGTGCTTGAGGATCTCGACGACCTTCCCGCTCTTGTCGACCACCACGTTGCCCGCCTCGTTGACCTTGTTGATGAAGTTGCGGTTGATGAAAACACCCGTCAGTATCCAGCCGCCGACAAGCAGGATCAGCGTTCCGAAAGCCCCGATATGCGTGCGCAGCAGGGCCGAAGAGGCGATGCCGAAAGCGCCGCCCCACCCCGTCGAGCAGCAGAGGCTCCAGCGGTCGGCGAAGGCGAATCCCAGCGTCAGCGACCCCAGAATCATAATCAGGAACAGCGAAAGGATCGAATGGTTGAACAGCAGCGGCCGCTGACGGACGATCCGCACGCCGACCAGCACGATCATCGCGGGAATCAGGATGCCGAAAAGCCCGAACGAATGATCGACCAGCAACATCCCCAGCCGCGCTCCGGCCCAGCCGCAGAGATTTTCCGGTTCGATGCCGAGCGTCACCCGTTCCTCGACCGATTTTTGCAGCCCGCTCTGGTCGGCGGCCCAGCTGAAAAACGAAAAGAACACCGCAGCGGCGGCGAACAGACCGATGAACAGCAGCAGCAGTCCGGCGATCCAGCGCGCACTGTCGCTGTTGGAACGCTGAACGGCCTGCCGGCTGTTGGAGGATGTATTTTTAGATGCCATTCCCGAATGTCGCTATTATCGAGCGAAGGTACGAATTTTTTCCGACAATTCCGAAGGCGCCGCAAACTTTATCGATCGCCCGGAGCGATTCCGGCCGGAAGCGTTCCCGCCCGCGAATGGGGGGGGGCGGAGCCGGGAGCGTCTTACAGGTACGCCGCAACCTTCCGTTCGAGACGCAGGCGGTAAAGCTCGTCGGCGAAGGTGCGGAACGTGAGCGCGGGGCGGTTATCCGCCGAAGCGCGCAGGCCGTAGCGGTCCAAAAGCTGCCCGACGCGGCGGGCGACGGCGGGCGACGGGTCGACGATCGCGGCCCGTCCGTCGACGATGCGTTCCATCACCGGCGTCAGAAAGGGATAGTGCGTACACCCCAGCACGATCTGGTCGGCGCCCCGCGCCAGCATCGGCTCCACGGCGGCGCGCACCGCGGCTTCGGCCTCGGGCGTATCCTCCCGGTCTCCCTCGACCAGCTCCACGAAACCCGTGCCCGGGTAGGTCAGGACTTCGATGCCGCTGCCGTACCGGGCGGCCGTGCGGCGGAACAGCTCGCCGTCGAGGCTCCGTTCGGTGGCCAGCACCCCCACCACCCCGCTGCGGGTCGCCAGGCAGGCGGGTTTCACGGCCGGCTCCATGCCGACGATGGGCATGCCGGCGTATTTTTCGCGCAGGAAGCCGATGGCCGCGGCCGTGGCGGTGTTGCAGGCCACGACGACCATCTTGCAGTCCAGCTCCACGAGCCGCGCCACGGCGGCGTCGGCCAGCGCCTGCACCTCCTCGCGGGGCCGCGAGCCATAGGGGCAGTTGGCGCCGTCGCCGAGGTAGGCGAGCGATTCGCCGGGCAGCGCACGCCGGATCTCGCGCCAGACGGTCAGTCCGCCCAGCCCCGAGTCGTAAATGCCTATGGGTCTGTTGTCAGCCACGGTCGGAGAAAGTTTGCACGATATGTTCGACCAGCTCGTCGTCGGACATCGGGTCGCAGTCGACGACGAGCGAAGCCTGCGCGTAGAACGGTTCGCGGGCCGCCATGTCGCCGCGCATGAAGGCCACCAGCTGTTCGTCGTCGAGACCTTGCAGACGGGGCCGCTTGCGGCGTCCGTAGGGGCTTAACCGCCGGGCGATCTGCTCCGGCGAGCGGCGCAGGTAGACCGTATGCCCGACGGCGTTCATGCACGGCATGTTATCGCGCCACGTGGGCAGCCCGCCCCCCGTGGAGACCACGGCGAAGGAGGCTCCGGCGATCACCTCGTCGAGGACCCGGCGCTCCGCCTCGCGGAAACGCTCCTCGCCCTCGTAACGGAAGACGTCGGCCACGGAGGCGCCTTCGCGCTCCTCGACCAGCGCGTCGGTGTCGATGAAATCGACGCCCAGACGCCGCGCCAGCTTGCGTCCGAGGGTGCTCTTGCCGCAGCCCATATATCCGACCAGAAAGAGAGGTTTCATCGCAGGCGGTTCGTTAAAACAGGTTCAGCTGTTCGGGGTCGATCATCTCGCCGGCGTCGCCTTTCGGACGCTCCACCTCGAACTCCACGCCTCCGACGATCGTTCCGGCCGAGGGCTGGCCCGCCGGAGCCTTTCCCGGGGCGGGCTTGGCGCCGAGCGGCTCCTTCAGGGCGGATTTTCCGGAAGCTTTCCCCTCTGCCGCAGCACGTTGCGCCGCGTCAGCTGAAGCGTCCGTCAGCTGACCGTCGTCAAGCGACTCATCCTCCGAAGGTTCCGGTTCGGGAGGCAGTTCGGGTTCGATCATCCGCAGCCGGTCCACGTCATAGGTCGTCAGGCGTTTGCCCTTGGCGCGGTGGCTCTTGACGCCCACGAACTCGTCGACGTCGATCACATCCGCGGGCCGCGAGGCGTGCGCCCCCTTGTAGGTGATCTCCAGTTTGGCCCCGGCGCGGTCCGTCACGCAGATGAAATCGGCGTCGGCGTCGAGGAAATCCTGAATCTTGTCCGACATCTCGGCCGTGAAACGCTTCATGTAGTAATACTTCTGGCCGCGGTCGTAGTAACACAGGCTGTAAACCCGGTCGGACTCGTAACGCGCCACGAGGACCGTGTCGTCGGGGAAGTGCTGCATCAGGTCGTAGCCCGTGATGTAGTACTGATTCTTCGAGGTCCAGACGATCAGGCGGTCGTCGCCCTTGAACTCGCCGAGCAGCTTGCCGCGCCCGTCGGCGTTCAGCCGGCGGACATCTTCGTCGAACCAGATGTCCTGCCCCCCGAGCGTCGAGGTGCCGCGCTCCTTCAGCACGATCTTGTGGATGCCGTAGCGCGAGAACAGATTGCCCTGGCTCTGGCGCCCCTTGATGGCGAGGGTCGAGAAATCGAGATCGACGATCACCTTCTTCAGGCGCGGACGGGGCTTGAAGTAAACCTTCAGCACCTCGGCCTCACCATTCGGATTGACAGACATATACAGTATCTCGCTCTTGGCGGTTCCCTTGGTGATGTCGTACTCCTTGTCGCGCGTGATGCCCTTGATGGCGCAACGCTTCATCATAATCGCACCGTTCTTCCCGTCGCGGTAGAGAACGTTGTAGATCGTGCGGTCGTCGTTGCGCTTGAAGACCCCGATATAATAGATGTTTTTATCGAAGAAGGCCTTGTCCGAAACCTTGGTGATCACGTAACGCCCGTCTTTCGTGAAGACGATCACGTCGTCGATGTCCGAGCAGTCGCAGACGAATTCCGCGTCCTTCATGGATTTGCCGATGCCGAAGAACCCTTCGGCCCGGTCCACGTACAGCTTGGCGTTCGTGACGGCCACCTTCGTCGCCTCGATCGAGTCGAATTCGCGCAACTCGGTGCGACGCTCCCTGCCCTTGCCGTACTTGTCGCGGATGCGCTCGTAGTAGGCCACGGCGTATTCGGTGAGGTGGTCCAGGTCGTACTGCGTCGACTTCAGGTCCTCCTCGATCTGGCGGATCTCGTTGTCGGCCTTCTCGCTGTCGTAACGCGAAATACGGATAAATTTCAGCTCGGTGAGCTTCTGCACGTCTTCAAGCGTCACTTCACGTCGCAGCCGCATCTTGAAGGGTTCCAGACCCTTATCCACGGCGGAATAAGCCTCCTCGCGGCTCTTGCACCCCTCGATCAGCTGGTAGAGCCTGTTCTCGATGAAGATGCGTTCGAGCGAGGCGGCGTGCCATGCCTCGCTCAACTCGCCCAGCCGGATTTTCAGCTCCAGCCCCAGCAGCGACTTGGTGTGCTCGGCCGAGCGGCGCAGGATCTCCGAAACCCCGAGGAAGTGCGGCTTCTCGTCCCAGATGACGCACGAGTTCGGGGCGATCGACACCTCGCAGTCGGTGAAGGCGTAGAGCGCGTCGATGGTCTTGTCCGACGACTCGTCGGGCGAGACCTGAATGACGATTTCGACCTTGTCGGCCGTATTGTCGTCGACCTTTCGGATCTTGATCTTGCCCTTGTCGTTGGCCTTGATGATCGAATCCTTGATCGACTCGGTGGTCGTGGTATAGGGAATCTCGGTGATGGCAAGCGTCCGTTTGTCGATCTTCGAAATCTTCGCCCGCACCTTCACCGTGCCGCCGCGAAGGCCGTCGTTATAGCGGCTCACGTCGGCCATGCCGCCCGTCGGGAAGTCGGGGTAAAGCTGGAAATCACGTCCCTGGAGGTGCGCAATGGCGGCGTTGATCAGCTCCACGAAGTTGTGGGGCAGGATTTTCGAAGCCAGTCCCACGGCGATGCCGTCGGACCCTTGGGCCAGCAGCAGCGGGAACTTGATGGGCAGCGTCACCGGCTCCTCCTTGCGGCCGTCGTACGACAGCATCCACTCCGTCGTCTTCTTGTTGAAGACCACGTCGAGGGCGAATTTCGAAAGACGCGCCTCGATATAACGGCCCGCGGCGGCCTCGTCGCCCGTGAGGATGTTGCCCCAGTTGCCCTGACAGTCGATCAGCAGGTCCTTCTGCCCCAGCTGCACCAGCGCGTCCTTGATCGACGCGTCGCCGTGCGGGTGGTACTGCATGGTCTGACCCACGAGGTTGGCGACCTTGTTGTAACGGCCGTCGTCGACGACCTTCATCGCATGAAGGATACGCCGCTGGACGGGTTTCAGTCCGTCCTCGACATGCGGCACGGCGCGTTCGAGGATCACGTACGAGGCGTAGTCCAGGAACCAGTTCTTATACATGCCCGTGAGCTTGCGGACGCCGCCCTCCTCCTGCGTCAGGCGGTCGAATTTGCCCGCCTTGGCCGGAGCCTCGGCCACAGGCGTTTCGTCCGTCGCGTCGTCCGCGGTTTCGGGAGTCGAGGCGTCCTCGTTGAGCGCTTCGTCGCGCCCCGTCTTATCGTTCTCTTCCGCCATGAAATCGGAATTTTTAATTTTTAATTCTTAATTTTTAATTAATCGCAAGGTCCTGCTCGACGATGTCCTCCTCGATGCGCAGGTTGTCGATGATGAAGCCCTGACGCTCATACGTATTCTTGCCCATATAAAACTCCAGCAGGTCGTGGATCGGGTCGTCCTTGGTGATGCGGACCTTGTCCAGGCGCATGTTCTCGCCGATGAACTCCTTGAACTCGTCGGGCGAAATCTCGCCCAGACCCTTGAATCGCGTGATCTCGGCGTTCGCGCCGCACCGGGCCACGGCCTTCAGGCGCTCCTCCTCGGAATAGCAGTAGAGCGTCTCCTTCTTGTTGCGCACGCGGAACAGCGGGGTTTGCAGCACGAACAGATGCCCCTGGCGGATCACCTCGGGGAAGAATTGCAGGAAGAAGGTCATCATCAAGAGGCGGATGTGCATGCCGTCGACATCGGCATCGGTGGCGATGACGACCTTGTTGTAGCGCAGGTTGTCCATGTCCTCCTCGATGTTCAGCGCCGCCTGAAGGAGGTTGAACTCCTCGTTCTCGTAGACCACCTTCTTCGTCAGCCCGTAGCAGTTGAGCGGCTTGCCGCGCAGCGAGAAGACCGCCTGCGTACGCACGTCGCGGCTCTTGGTGATGGAGCCCGACGCCGAGTTGCCCTCCGTGATGAAGATCATCGACTGTTCGGCCAGCTCGTTGCGGTCCGTGCGGTGGATCTTGCAGTCGCGCAGTTTCTTGTTGTTCAAGCTCACCTTCTTGGCCGTCTCGCGGGCCTTCTTCTGGATGCCCGAAATCGCCTTGCGCTCCTTCTCGTTCTCGACAATCTTCCGCTGGAGAATCTGCGCCGTCTCGGCGTGCTTGTGCAGGTAGTCGTCGAGGTGCTTGGTGAGGAAGTCGGCCACGAAGTTATTGACCGAGACCCCCGGTTCGACCTCCTTCGAACCGTACTTGGTCTTCATCTGGTTCTCGAAGATCGGGTCGGTGACCTTGATCGAAATGGCCGCGATGATCGACGTGCGGATGTCCGACGGGTCGTAGTCCTTGTGGTAGAACTCCTTGACCGTCTTGGCGACGGCGGCGCGCAGGGCCGTCTGGTGTGTGCCGCCCTGCGTGGTGTGCTGGCCGTTGACGAACGAGTCGTAGCTCTCGCCGTAGCCCGTGCCGTGGGTGATCACCACTTCGATGTCCTCCCCCGTGAGGTGGATGGGCGGGTAGAGCGGGTCCTCGGTCATGTTGTCGTTCACGAGGTCCAGCAGACCGTTTTTCGAAACGTAGCTCTTGCCGTTGAAATTGAGCGTCAGACCCAGGTTCAGGTAGCTGTAATTGCGGATTTTCTGCTCGACGTATTCGAGGTTGTAGGCATATTCGCCGAAAATCTCCTTGTCGACGCGGTACGAGATGAACGTGCCGTTCTTCTCGTTGACGCCGCTCTCCCACCTGTCGCTCACTTCGAGACCCTTGGCGAAGGTCACCGTACGGGCCTCGCCGTCGCGGACCGAACGGGCCGTAAACTCTTCGGAAAGCATGTTCACGGCCTTGACGCCCACGCCGTTCAGGCCCACGGTCTTCTTGAAGGCGTCGCCTCCGTACTTGCCGCCCGTATTCATCTGCCCGACGGCCGCCGCGAGCGACTTGAGGGGGATGCCGCGGCCGTAGTCGCGCACCGTAACGACGTTGTCGGCCAGCGTGATGTCGATCTGCCGGCCCGCGCCCATGATGAATTCGTCGATCGAGTTGTCCACGACCTCCTTGATCAGCACGTAGAGCGCCTCGTCGGGCTGCGAACCGTCGCCCACCACGCCGACGTACATGCCGGGGCGCAGGCGGATGTGCTCCCTCGGCGAGAGGGTCACGATGGCGTCGTCGCCGTAATTGTCTGCGTTCGAGTTGGTATTATTGAGTAAATCTGCCATAACTTAATTAAGGTGAAAAGTGAAAGGTGAATGGTGAGAAATTAAAAAATCGGCGGGAAGTTCAACGCAACTTTTTTTGAATTTTTCGTGTTCCAACCTTTATTTGCGACTTTTCACTTTTGATCTTTCTATTTTAACTTTTCGTTTCTCACTTCTCCCAGCGCCGTGCACATCCGTTCATGCACCTCCTGCATCAGTTCATGCGTCTCCAGCGCGGCGACCCGTTCGGCCGGAACGGGAGACAGCACGCGGACGGTGATCCGGTTGCCCCAGTTGAATGCCAGGTTCTTTTTGATCAGCGTCTTGGTTCCGTCCAGCACCACGGGAAGGATATCCGCGCCGGCCTCCTTGGCCAGCGTGAAGGCCCCGGCCTTGAAGCGGTGGATCTCACCGTCCTTCGAGCGCGTGCCCTCGGGAAAAATCGCCACCGAAGCCCCGCGCGAAATCCACTTTTTCCCGTCGCGGACCAGCTGTTCCAACGCCTCGGCGGCGTGGCCGCGGTCGATGCAGATGTCGCCGTGCAGCAGGAGGAACTGGCCGAAGAAGGGCGTTTTGAAGACCTCGCGCTTCGACACCCAGCGGAAATTGAGCGGAATGTAGTAGAGCGCCGGGATGTCGATCACCGTGTTGTGGTTGATGACGATGACGTAGCGCTTCTTCCGGTCGATCAGTTCGCGGCCGATGACCCGCTGCCGCCAGAAAGGCGGCAGAAAGAAGAAAATCCGCACCAGGATGCGCGACAGTTCATGCACCGTCCGGCGCCCCCGGTCGAAGGGATAGCAGACGACCAGCGCAAGGGCCGACAGAATCATAAAAAGCGTGCACAAAAGCACCAGCAAAAGGTAGTATAAAGCACTTAACATACGATCATCGTTCTATTACAGCATTTGTAAAACAGACTGTCCGAACCCGCGGCCGCGGGCCGCGTCCACAAATCCGGCCCGCCCCGGATTCCAGCCTCCGGGAGGGACCCGGCAAAGGGCGCAGCCGGTTGAAAAAAGCCCGTATCAGACGTCCGGGGACAATTAGCCACATTAATTCAATCTGCAAATTTAGGAATTATTTCCCGGGATTCCTACCCCGCCAGTCGGCGAATTTTCAACAAAATATTCACTGCACCTGTTTTCAGGAGGCGAAAAAGCGGGACCGCGAAAAAAAGTTGCGGAAAAATTTGGTTCGCAGCCGGAGGGCGGGGGTATCTTTACACCCGGAAAACACCCCCGCAAGAACCGCGGGCCTCCATATACATAAGTATCGAAAATTTTCTGAAATTTACAGTACTATGTCTTGCATAGTATAAATATTATTACATATCTTTGCACCGACAAATAAAGTGCAAAACAGAATATTATGAAAAGACTGATCCTCCTTATCGTAACGCTCGCAGCGGCCGCGACCCGGCTCTTTGCGGCGCACCTCTGCCCCTCGACGGGCCGCGTGGTGGACGAACAGGGAAAAGCCGTCGAATACGCAACGGTCGTCCTGCTGAAAGGAACCGAACAGGTGGCCGGCATGGCCACCGACGCCGAAGGACGTTTCGCGCTGAAAGCAGCTCCCGGCGAATACACGCTTCTGATTCAGTACCTCGGATTCGACCCCGTGAAAAAGCCGGTGCGCGTGGAGCAGGAGAACCATCTGGGCGATTTCGTGATGCGGACCTCGGCGACCGGCATCGAAAGCGTGGAGGTAAAGGCCCGGCTGGTGCGCCGCGAGGCCGACCGGTTCGTGGTCGACGTGGCGAACGCCCCGGCGGCCATCGGCAAGGACGGCATCGAACTGCTGGAACGCGCCCCCGGCGTATGGATCGACGGGGAGAAAATATCAATCAACGGCAAGAGCGGCTCGAAGGTCTACGTCAACGACCGCGAACTGCGCATGGAGCCGGAACAGCTGCTGACCTACCTGCGGTCGCTCCGGGCCGAGGAGATTCAGAAAATAGAGGTCGTGCCCACCTCGGGCGCCGACTACGATGCCGACTCGGCGGGAGGCATCATCCGCATCACGCTCAAAAAACGCCGCGAGAACGGCGTCAACGGCTCGGTGGCGTTCAACACGACGCAGGGAGAGATCGTACACAGGTACAATCCGTCGGCCAACATCAACCTGCATTCGGGCCGCGTGGACTTCTACGCCTCGGCATGGGGATCTTTCGGAAAGGACGAGACGACCACCGGCGAGCAGACGCGCTACGAGGCCGCGGACAAGGAGCTGAACGCACATTCGTCGATGAAAGGCCGCAACCGCAGCCTCGGGACCAGCGCCGGCGCGGTGGTCGAGATCGACGGCAGGAACAGCGTCGGCGCGGAGTTCGAGTACTGGCGCAACCGGAACGGGGAGCCGAACGACACCTACACGGATTTCCGGAACGCCGGCACGGTGACACGCACGGACAGCCATTTCGACAAACTCGACATCCGCAACAACTACTCGGCGACGTTCAACTACATCCGCAAGATCGACACGCTCGGCTCGACGCTCAAACTCCTTGCCGACTACACGCGCCGCGAAACCGACTCCGGAAACGACAACTTCAGCCGCATGACGGCTCCGGGAGCAACGGCGGATTCGACCTACCGCGACAACACCGAGAGCGTCTACAACATCGCCACGGCGACGCTGGCCCTCGAAAAGAGGTTTTCGCCCCGCTGGACGCTCAAGGCCGGAGCCAAATACACCTACAACGACATGCACAACGACGCGCTCTACGAATACCTCAAGGGCGACGCATGGACGCGCAACGACAACCAGAGCTTCACGATCGACTACACGGAGAACATCGCGGCGGCCTACGCCGTCGCCTCGGCGCAGCTCGGCCGCTGGGGCCTCGTGGCTGGTCTGCGCGGCGAATACACCCACACGACGGGAAAAAGCGTCGGACAGGATTATTTCTCGCTCTTTCCAAACGCCAACGTCTCCTTCGCCCTTTCGAAGGAGAAAGGATGGTCGCTGATCGCCCAATACGCCCGGACCATCGAACGGCCGCGCTTCTGGTGCCTCAACCCCCAGCGGATGCAGATTTCGGACTACACCTACCAGACGGGAAACCCGTCGCTCGACCCGGCGTTCAAGCAGGACGTGAACCTCACGCTGGTGGCCGCCCACAAATACACCCTCACGGCCGGCGTGCAGCTCGTCAGCGGCGAGATTCAGCAGACGATACAGGCCGACCCGGAGAATCCCGACCTGCTGCAACTGGCATGGGTCAACTACGACCGCACCAAAAACTATTACGTCTCGGTCAATCTGCCTTTCCAGCCCGCGAAATGGTGGCAACTGAACGCCAACTTCACCTACATGCGCCACGGTGAGCGCGTCGAGCAGCACGGCGCCGAAACTTTCTACAACTGGGCATTCGGCAGCATCTCGACGACCTTCACGCTCCCGGCTAAATTCTACATCGACCTCTCGTACAACTATCAGAGCCGCATCGACCTGGGCAACTGCTGGGTCGAACCCGACCACCGGTTGCAGGCCGGCGTGAAGAAACGCTTCGGCGACCGGTTCACCGCCTCATTCTCGGTGCAGAACCTTCTGGACCAGGGACAG
>ENA-UEOL01001866-UEOL01001866.1-human-gut-metagenome-genome-assembly--contig:-NODE-1866-length-12705-cov-4.673662_pt1 | contig 12705 bp, 12 predicted proteins | sample MGYA00242884_ERZ507884 | MGnify/ENA primary metagenome ERZ507884 (study PRJEB26167, sample SAMN06115417) | human gut metagenome | host: Homo sapiens | place: China:Chongqing | collected 2015-03-06... | reverse complement strand
TCCACCACCACGATGGCGTTGTCCAGGTCGCCGCCCTTGATCAGGTTCATGTTGATCAGCGGCTCCAGCTCGTGCAGGAAGACGAACGTGCGGCAGGGCGAAATTTTTCGGGCGAAGTCGTCGCCGGGGTTGAAGGTGGCGTACTGGTTGCCGATGACCTTCGAATTGTAGTCCACGTGCACCGAGACGGAGAATTCGTCGTCGGGGGAGAGGATGATCGCCACGCCCTTCTCGGGGATCGTTTAGACCGTCTTTTCGGTCAGGTGGTAGAGCTGCCGCTGGGCGTCCTGATCCGCCAGTCCGGTCTCGGTGATGGCCCGGGCGTATTCGCGGGCCGAGCCGTCCATGATGGGGGTCTCGGGGGCGTCGATGTCGATCACGGCGTTATCCACGCCGAGGGTCCAGAGCGCCGACATGATGTGCTCGATGGTGTGCACGCGGTGGCCGCCGGCTTCGACGGTCGTGCCGCGCGAAGTGTCTACGACGTTGTCGCACAGGGCGGGAATTATGGGTTGTCCTTCGAGGTCGGTGCGGCGGAATACGATTCCGGTTCCGGCCTCGGCGGGATTCACGGTCATGGTAACTTTGACGCCCGTATGCAGGCCCTTTCCCGAAAATGAGATCGGCGCCTTCAGCGTTTGTTGTTTGGTTGACATAAGCGGTGTTTCTATATATTTGCGCGCAAAGATAGGAAATTTTCGGTAAAAAACGCTACTTTTGCTCAAAATTCCGATACACCGCAATGACTGAAACACCCCGTGACGACAAAACGAAACCCGCCCGCAGGCCGCGTATCAAACTGCCCTTCGACAACCGCAGGGAGGATATGGGGTCGTGGACCTACGACCATCGTATCGGCCTGTGTGTCACGTTGATCGCCTATCTGGCGCTGATGATCGTCTTCGTCTCGTCGAAGATCGTCGTGGGCCGGCGCACGCACCAGCAGGGCATGTATATCGACCTTCAGACGCTGGCCGAAATGGAGCAGGAGCGCGACCGCCTGGAGCGCGAGGTGCGCGAGCGCCAGCGGCAGGAGGAGATCGACTGGCGGAGCATCCGCAACCAGGCGTCGAACGAAAACGCCCTGAACGAGAAGCTCCGCGACGACCGCGGGACCAACGCTGCGGCGCTGAACGAGGCGGCGGCCGAGGCCGAGGCGCGGATGCGCGCCAACCGCGAGGCCTACGAGCAGGGGCTTGCCGAGGAGCGGGCCATCCGCGAACGCCGCGGGAAGGAGGACGGCGCGGAACGTCAGGACCGCAAGGTCAAGGGGCGCGTCACGGTGTCGTTCTCGATTACCGATCCCGTGCGCACGTCGCGTTATCTGGAGGTCCCGGCCTATCTGTGCGAGGGCGGGGGCGACGTGACGGTTTCGGTCACGGTGGACCGTGCGGGCAAGGTGACCGGCGCGCGCGTCACCGAGGGCGGCGACGACTGCATGCGCGAGTCGGCTCTGCGCGCCGCCCGCAATTCGTTGTTCAACATCGACAACTCGGCGCCCGCCCGTCAGACGGGAACCATCACTTATATCTTCATTCCCCAATGATTTCGGATGATTGCGGCCTGCCTGCCGCACATCCTGGGGCATATCCAATCCGATCTGACGGGGCATCTCGAGCGTTGTCCGTTCGGAATTTTGCCGCTTGTTGGCCGGCAGTCGACCGCGGGCGGAAGCCGCGGAAGACGTTTCCCGGCAAAAAGAAGGCCTTTTTGGGGTCGGCTCTGTGTCGGGAAAATCGGCTTTTTTTATGGATAATTTCGGCTTCGGCCGCGGATTTGTCCGAAAAAAACGTAACTTTGTAGCCGACGTAATTTTCCGAACCGTTAGATGCGTAAACTGCTTTTCATCGTGCTGGCCTTCACGGCGTGCCTGCTCTTTCCGGAGGGCGGCGACGGTGCGTGCATCCGGCAGCAGGCGCCCTCTGCGGCCTTCTCGGCGGGCGATATGCACGCCGACGAGTGGCAGTGCGAGCGTACGTACAATTCGGACCTGAACCACCAACCCCGTGTGCTCCGGGAGGCGGAATCCTGCCCGGCGCAGCCTTCGTTCCGTTACGGCGACCGGCAAGTTCCGGCCGAACGCGCCGTCGTGCGCGGCGCCGCTTCGTGGGGCTGCGGTACGGGAGTTGCCAAGTTAACCGCTGCGTTCCGAACCTCCGATCTCTCCGCCGGACCGCATGCCGTGGATTACTATGTCTACCGGCTGCGGCGGCTCATTATTTAGCGTGCGGTATTTCCCGAACGGTTCGCCGTTCTGTTTGCCTGAAATACGAACGACTGATAATGAAAGAGATATGGATAAGATTAAAATTTGCGAGGCGATGTACGCCTTGCCCGGGGAGGTTGTGGTGCGCCGCCGCAAATCTCTCGTACTGCCTGCCGCGCTGCTTGCGGCCGGCGTGGCGATACTGGTTCTGAATCACGTTTACGGAGCCTCGATGACCAACAACCTCCGCTCGTCGGCGGTGTTCATCGGCGGTTCGCTGGCCCTGGCGGGGATGATCACGCTCGCGGCGCGCTTTTTCAGCGCCGAGGGCGCGCCCTACTACCGTGCCGGACGCAGTTACCTGCGCTACGACGAACTCTACTTCGAGCGCTCCCAGAGCCGCGATGTGGTGGCCCTCGTGGCGGAAGGCAATGTGGAACGGCTGCTGGCAATGCCTCATGCGCGGGTTCCGGCGGTCTCCGTGGCCATGTACCGTACGCCCGACAACCGCTTCGCCGCCATGCAGGCCTTCGAGTACGCGGACCTGGAATACCGGCCGCTGACCCGGTTGCAGATCAGCCCGCTGAAAGAGGGGGCTTGTGAGGCGTAGGGTTTGTCGCTGCGCTCCGGGACCGGAACTGCGCCCGCTGAATTTTGGATACGAAAAAACAGATTGGACAGATGATAGACATCAGTGGTGAAAATGTAGTATTGGTCGGTGCGTTGCTGCTCTTCGTGGCGGTGATGGCCGGCAAGGTCGCTTACCGCTTCGGCGCCCCCGCGTTGCTGCTCTTTCTGGGGGTCGGCATGTTGTTCGGGCTGAATTTCATTTCGTTCCGCTCGGTCGAAATGACGCAGTTCGTCGGTATGATCGCGCTGTGCATCATCCTCTTCACGGGCGGTATGGACACCTCCTTCCAGGAGATAAAGCCGATCATCGGGCCGGGCGTCGTGCTGGCCACGGTGGGAGTGGTTATGACGGCCATGGTGCTGGCGGGCTTCGTCTGGCTCGTCGCTCCGTGGCTCGATCTGGAGATCTCCTTCGCGCTGGCGCTGCTGCTGGCCGCCACGATGTCCTCGACCGACTCGGCGTCGGTCTTCTCGATCCTGCGAAGCAAGAAGCAGGGCCTCAAACAGCATCTCCGTCCGCTGCTGGAGCTGGAGAGCGGCTCGAACGACCCGATGGCCTACATGCTTACGATCCTGCTGATCGGCGTGGTCACCAACTCCCAGGGCGGGGGCGGTCTGGGCATGAGCGCCCTCTATTTCGTGGTGCAGCTGGTCGTCGGCACGCTTTCGGGTTACCTGATCGGGCGGCTGGCCGTGTGGACGATCAACAAGATCAACCTGGCCAACCACTCGCTCTACTCGGTGCTGCTGCTGGCCTTCATCTTCTTCGCCTTCGCCTTCACGGACCTCGTCAAGGGCAACGGCTACCTGGCGGTTTACCTCGCGGGTCTGGTCGTGGGCAACCATAAGCTGGCGCAGAAACGCTCGCTGACGGTCTTCTTCGACGGTTTCACGTGGCTCATGCAGATCGTGATGTTCCTCACGCTGGGACTTTTCGTCAACAGCGACGAACTGCTGCGTCCCGAGGTGCTGATCCTCGGCGGTGCGGTCGGCGCGTTTATGATCCTCGTGGCGCGTCCCGTCACGGTTTTCGCCTGCCTGCTGCCGTTCCGGCGCTTCACGACCAAGGCGCGTCTCTATGTTTCGTGGGTGGGCCTGCGCGGCGCCGTGCCGATCCTGTTCGCCATCTACCCGATGATGGCGGGCGTCGAGCACGCCGAGCTGCTGTTCAACGTGGTCTTCCTCTCGACGATCATCTCGCTTCTGGTGCAGGGCACGACCGTGAGCGGCATGGCCAATCTGCTGGGGCTGGCCTACGAGGAGCGCGAATCGGCCTTCAACGTCGAGATGCACGAGGAGATGAAGTCGGCGCTGACGGAGGTCGAGGTCAACGAGAACCTGCTCGCCAGCGGCCATACGCTCAAGGACATCACCCTGCCCGAGAATACGCTGGTGATGATGGTCTGCCGCGACGGGGAGTACTTCGTGCCGCAGGGGAAGACGGAACTCAAGCTGGGCGACAAGCTGCTGGTTATTTCGGACCGCAGCGAGGAGCTGGCAAGCACCTATAAGGATATGGGCATCGACGACGTGATGAAGCTCGGGTAGCTTTCAACGCTCATTGCCTGCGAATTACGGCCCGGGACGCATCCTGTGCCGTGCCTCCCTCCGGCGGATTTCCGCCCGAATCTCCGGCGATTCTGTCGCCGGGGATTCTTTTTTTTGCCCGTTCTGTTCCGTATGTCGGCGATTTTTTGTACCTTGAACCGTGAAAAGGAGATTTTCGCTCTGAAATCCGAACCGGAATCCGGAGCGTCTCTTCGTTTCGGTTTGCGACGCGTGATATGTCTTTGCGGCGTCAAACAAATAGGAAAGATTAAAAAGAAAGCCGGCATTCGGCAAAAAGTTGTACTTTTGCCCTGTTCGCGGACGCTTCCTGCGGCGGCCGGCCCCGACCATGAAACTGCTGAAACCCACATACCTGCTGCGAACCCTGCTGCTGCTCTGCGCCGTAGCGGTCGTGTCGTCCGCCTGCGAGCGGAACGAAACGCAGTCGCTGTCGGACAAACTGGACCACATGATCGCCAACCGGCAGGTTTACGACTGCCAGAAGGAGCAGCGTATCGCCGAACTGCGGCATCTGTTGAGCGTGAGCGGCCTGACTCCCGCGCAGGAGTACGAGATCAACGACAGGCTGTTCGGCGAATTCCACAAGTACAAACTCGACTCGGCCATCCGCTACATGGAGCGCAACGTCCTGCTGGCGCGTCGTCTGGGCGACCGCCGCAAGGGCTGTCTTTCGGGAATCCGCCTGGCGGAACTCTACTCGTCGACGGGCATGTCCATCGAGGCGAAGCGGATGCTGGACTCGATCGACCGCCGGTCGGTGCCCCGCGACATGCTGGCGACCTATTACAAGGCTTACAACCGTTTCTACCAGCAATACGTGGCTTTCAGCGGACAGAGACACTTCCGCGAGCTGGAGGAACGCTATCAGGATTCGGTGATCATGTTTGCCGACACGGTTTCGGTGCGTTACAAGCTCGACCGGTTCTCCCAGATGAGCCGCCGCAACCAGTCGCACGAAATGGAGGTCCGGCTGCTCGGGTTTCTGAACAGTCTCGAACCCGATTCGCAGCTCTACGCCGAGTGCGCCTATTCGGTGGGCAGTTTCTACCGCCGCCGCGGGGACGACTGGCTGGCGCGGAAGTACTACATGCTGTCGGCGATGACCGACATCCGGAACTCCACGAAGGAGAACGCCGCCTTTCAGGCGCTCGCGACGCTCTATTACCGTCACGACGATCTTTTCCGTGCGTTCCGCTACACGCAGGCGGCCGTCGAGGACGCGCTTTTCTCCAACGTGCAGTTCCGCACGGTCCAGATGTCGGAACTTTACTCGATCATCATTGCCTCGCACCAGGCCAAAGAGTCCCGCACCAAACACAAGCTGCAACATTATCTGGTGCTGATCAGCGTGCTGTCGGCGGTGCTGGTGCTGCTGTTCGTCTACCTGTACAAGCAGCTTCGCAGGGTCTACCGCATCAAGGAGGAGCTTTCGCAGACCAATGCGAAGCTGGCCCGGCTCAACGAGGAGCTGGGCGAGAAGAACGAGCAGCTGTCGGACTCCAATGCCGTCAAGGTGCAGTACATCGCGCGGTTCTTCGACCTTTGCTCCATGTACATCGACAAAATGGACGATTACCGCAAGTCGCTCAAGAAGCTGGCCCAGGACCGGAAGTTCGACGAACTCAACAGACGGCTCAAATCGACCTCGATGCTCGAGGACGAGCAGGACGAACTCTACAAGAATTTCGACGCCATCTTCCTGAACCTCTATCCGTCGTTCGTCGAGGACTTCAACGCCCTGCTGACCGAGGACGAGCGGATCGTGCTCAAGCAGGAGGACCTGCTGAACAAGGAGCTGCGGATTTACGCCCTGCTGCGGCTGGGCATCACCGACAGCGTGAAGATCGCCTCGTTCCTGCGCTGTTCGCTTTCGACCGTCTATAACTACCGGACCAAGGTGCGCAACAAGGCGGCCATCTCGCGCGAGGAGTTCGAAAAGATGGTCATGAAGATCGGAACGGCCCATAAAACGGACGTCTGACCATTCCAGATCGTCTACATTTTTCGGGTTGTTTCAGAATGTAATAAATTGTTAATTAGAGATATGGTTCGAATTGGGTTCTACATTTTCCGCTTCAGTTTTCAAACCGAAGGTTATTCGGGGTAATTTTGTAATCGAGGTGGTGCGCCTGCCGGTATTTTCCTTCGGAAACGGGAGGCGCGGCGCTGAACCTAACTTTTAATCGACCTTATTGACTACACGATGAATCCTGTAAAAGTTGGCCTTATCGGCTTCGGCAGAATGGGAGGTTTCTACCTCGACGAGATGCAGAAAAGCGGCAGGTGGGACGTTGCGTACATCTGCGACGTCTGCGCCGAATCGCGGGACCTGGCGCGCAAACTGGCCCCCGGGGCGAAGGTTGTGGATGACGAACAGGTTATTTTCGACGATCCCGAAGTGCAGGTCGTGGGGCTGTTCGCTCTGGCCGACTCGCGCAAATCGCAGATCGAGCGGGCTTTCGCCGCGGGCAAGCACGTCATCGCTGAAAAACCCATTTCCGACAGTATCGAAAACGAATGGCAGGCCGTCGAGCTGGCCGAGAACACGCCCTTGTTCTCGACGGTGAACCTCTACCTGCGCAACTCCTGGTATCACAATACGATCAAAGATTTCATCGCCCAGGGCGAGATCGGCGAACTGGCCATCATCCGGGTCTGCCACATGACTCCGGGACTGGCTCCGGGCGAGGGCCACGAATACGAAGGCCCCGCGTTCCACGACTGCGGCATGCACTACGTGGACATCGCACGCTGGTATGCCCAGTCGGAATTCAAGACCTGGAATGCCCAGGCCGTGCGGATGTGGAACTACAAGGACCCCTGGTGGCTGCAATGCCACGGCACGTTCGAGAACGGCGTGGTGTTCGACATCACCCAGGGGCATGTCTACGGCCAGCTGGCCCAGACCCAGACCCACAATTCCTATGTGGACATCATCGGCACGAAGGGCATCGCACGCATGACGCACGATTTCAAGACGGCGATCGTCGAGCTGCACGGCGTGACGCAGACCCACCGCCTCATCCAGCCCTACGGGGGCAAGAACATCGACACCCTTTGCAAGCTCTTCGCCGAGTCGATCGAGACGGGCCGCCGCAGCGAGGCGCTCCCGGAGTTCCGCGACGCGGCGCTGGCCTCGGAGTACGCCTGGCGGTTCCTGCGCGACGCGCGGGAGCACGACCTCCCGGCCATCGGGGAACTGGAGACCCTGCGGCAGATCCGCGAACGCCGCCGCACGATGAAGGACGGCTACGGCCTGCTGCGCAAACACGCATGACAATCGCATAACCCTAAAACTACCTGAACTATGAATCATCTGTTATTTATCGGCGTGGGACAAATCGTCATCATCGCGCTTGTCGTGCTGCTGCTGTTCGGCGGCACGAAGATCCCGGAATTGATGAAGGGCCTCGGCAAAGGCTACAAGATCTTCAAGGACGAGGTCGACAACATCGAAAAGAACATCAAATAACCCCAATACTAACTCAAATTAAACCTCGAAACGATGGCAAAAGAAATGTCAAGAAGAACGTTCCTGAAGCAGGGAGCGGCTGCCGCGATCGGTTTAGCGGTCGTACCCAGCACGGTTCTGGGTAAGAAATTCGGCTACACGGCCCCCAGCGACAAACTCAACATCCTGGGCGTCGGCGTCGGCGGACGCGGCGCTTCGGTGCTGAAGGGCCTGGAGAGCCAGAACATCATCGGCCTGTGCGACGTCGACTGGAAATACGCCGACCACATTTTCAAACGTTATCCTGCGGCCAAGAAGTTCAACGACTACCGCAAGATGTACGACGAGATGCTCAAGTCGGCCGATGCCGTGATGGTCGCTACGGCGGACCACACGCACGCCATCATCGCCGCCGACGCCATCACCGCCGGCAAGCACGTATATTGCGAAAAACCGCTGACCCACACCGTCTACGAGTCGCGCCTGCTGACCAAGCTGGCCGACAAGTACAAGGTGGCCACGCAGATGGGCAACCAGGGCGCATCGGCCGAAGGCGTGCGCAAGGTCTGCGAATGGATCTGGAACGGCGAGATCGGCGAGGTGCGCCGCGTGGACACCTTCACCGACCGTCCCATCTGGCCGCAGGGCCTGGCGCGTCCCGAGGAGGATATGCGCATCCCCAAGACGATGAACTGGGACGCCTTCATCGGTCCGGCTCCCTATCGTCCCTACAACGCCGCCTATACGCCGTGGAACTTCCGCGGATGGTGGGATTTCGGTACGGGTGCGCTGGGCGACATGGCCTGCCATATCCTGCACCCCGTGTTCAAGGGGCTGAAACTGGGCTATCCGACCAAGGTGGAGGGCAGTTCGACGCTGCTGCTGAACGAGTCCGCTCCCTCGGCACAGCGCGTGAAGTTCATCTTCCCGGCCCGCGACAACATGCCGAAGGTGGCCATGCCCGAAGTCGAGGTGCACTGGTACGACGGCGGCCTGATGCCGGAGCGTCCCGCAGGGCTTCCCGCCGGCAAGAACCTGAACGTGAGCGGCGGCGCCGCCATCTTCTACGGTACGAAGGACACGCTGATCTGCGGCTGCTACGGCAAGGACCCCTATCTGGTTTCGGGCCGTGTTCCCGAGGCTCCGAAGGTGCTGCGCGAGATCACCGAGTCGCACCAGATGGACTGGGTGCGCGCCTGCAAGGAGGACGCCGACGACCGCGTGCTTTCGGCATCGGACTTCAGCGAAGCCGGACCGTTCAACGAAATGGTTGTTATGGGCGTGCTGGCAGTCCGCCTCCAGGGCCTCAATCAGGTGCTGGAGTGGGACGGTCCGAACATGCGTTTCACGAACATCCCGGACGACGCCATGATCAAGACGGTCATCAAGGACGGCTTCCACATCAAGGACGGACACCCGACCTTCGACAAGACCTGGACCGATCCCGTGAACGCACAGCAGTTCGCCCAGGAGCTGATCAAACACACCTACCGCGACGGCTGGGCGCTTCCCGCCATGCCGCGCTGATTAACTAACCTGTCCGTAAAACTTTAAAAAACAGAAAGAATATGAAAAAGACCCTTTTATTCTCGGTATGCGCGGCTCTGACCGCATCGCTGGTTTCGTGCGGCGGCCCCGGCGGCAAGGCCAAGACGGCTGAAACGGCCGATGCCAAAACCGCCAAGAAAGCCGTTCCCGAATACACCGTTGTCGACAACGCACAGGTGGACCTCGCCTCGTTCCCGCAGGACAAGGACGGCTACTACGTGATTTTCGACGGCAAGACGCTCAACGGCTGGCGCGGCTACGGCAAGGACAAGGCTCCTTCGCGCTGGACGGTGGAGGATGGCGCCATCAAGTTCAACGGCTCGGGCGGCGGCGAGGCCCAGACGGGCGAGGGCGGCGACCTGATCTTCGCCAAGAAGTTCAAGAACTTCGAACTGGAGATGGAGTGGAAGGTTTCGAAGGGCGGCAACTCGGGCATCTTCTACCTGGCCCAGGAGGTTACGACCCAGAAGGACGGCAAGACCAAGTACGAGCCGATCTACATCTCGTGCCCCGAATATCAGGTGCTCGACAACACCAACCATCCCGATGCCAAGCTGGGTGTCGACGGCAACCGCCAGTCGGCGTCGCTCTACGACATGATCCCCGCCGTTCCGCAGAACCAGAATCCCTTCGGCGAGTGGAACAAGGCCAAGATCATGGTTTACAAAGGCACGGTCGTACACGGCCAGAACGACAAGAACGTCGTGGAGTACCACCTGTGGACTCCCCAGTGGACCGAGATGCTGGAGAACAGCAAGTTCAGCTCCGAGAAGTGGCCTCTGGCGTTCGAGCTGCTGAACAACTGCGGCGGTGAGAACCACGAAGGCTACATCGGCCTTCAGGACCACGGCGACGACGTCTGGTTCCGCAATATCCGTGTCAAGATTCTCGATTAAGGGCTTCTTACGATGAGAAACAGGCTATTCGCAGTCATCTGCGTCCTCCTCGCTCTGGCGATGCTCCCCGGCGGAGCATCCGCCAAAGCGAAGAAGGCCCCGAAGAAGGACATCGGTATCCAGCTCTATTCGGTGCGCAGCCTGATCGGGGTTTTCGGCAAGAGCCAGGGCGATTACAAACCCGTCCTGAAACAGCTCGCCGACATGGGCTACACTTCGGTCGAGGCCGCCAGCTACAAGGACGGAATGCTCTACGGGCAGACTCCCGAGCAATTCCGCAAGGATGTCGAGGATGCCGGTATGCGGGTGATTTCCACGCACTGCACGCTCAACCTCTCCGACGAGGAGCTGGCGAGCGGCGATTTCTCGAAGGCCCTCGCTTGGTGGGACGAGTGCATCGCGGCGCACAAGGCCGCCGGTGCGGAATATATCGTGGTCCCCTCGATGCGTAAGATTTCGACGCTCAAGGATTTGCAGACCTACTGCCGCTATTTCAACGAGGTGGGTGCGCGCTGTGCGGCCGCCGGCATGAAGTTCGGCTACCACAACCACTCGCGCGAGTTCGAGAAGATCGAGGATAAGGTCATGCTGGACTACATGCTCGAAAACACCGATCCCGACAAGGTGCTGTTCGAAATGGACGTCTACTGGACCGTGATGGGCAAGGCCAGCCCGGTGGACTACTTCAAGAAGTATCCGGGTCGTTTCCGGCTCCTGCACATCAAGGACCGTCGTGAGATCGGCCAGAGCGGCATGGTGGGCTTCGACGCCATCTTCGCCAACGCGCGGGAAGCCGGCGTGGAGAACATCATCGTCGAGATCGAAGGTTCGAGCTACAACGACATCGTGCGCAGCGTCCGCGAATGCGCCGATTACCTGCTCGAAGCGCCTTTCGTCACGGCTTTTTTCCGGGACAAATAACGCCTTCCGGCAGCGTTGCGCATATCCGGCCGTCCGCAAGGACGGCCGGATATTTCGTTTTGTCGTTTTTGGCTGCCGCCGTGGTTTTTCCGCTGAATTATCGCTAATGTTGCGGGTGGAGGCCGGCACGGATGCTTTTGTGCCGTTTGTGCCGGGTGCGGCCGATACGGCCGGAAACATACACTGAAAAACGGGACCATCGAAAGATGGTCCCGTTTTTATGGTGGAGAATACGAGATTCGAACTCGTGACCTCTTGCATGCCATGCAAGCGCTCTAGCCAGCTGAGCTAATCCCCCCTTGTTGTGGGTGCAAAGATAATCGGATTTTTTTATTTCCACAATTTTCGGCCCGAAAAATCGGCTCCGGAATTGAACTTTTTTCGAAAAAACATTCCGAAGCTCTTCGGAACGCTTCCGGAAGCCCGTCGCTGAAGGGTTTCTCCGACATCTGGGCCTCGGCCGAGAACATCAGCCATTGGGACATCGGGCTGGCTGGCGGGGTGCTGATTGCCAAACCCGGGAACCGGGCGATGATCTATGCCGCCACGACGCTCGACAACGGCCGCAGATGAAGCGGCAGGGTGCGGCATACGGCATGGCTGGCAGTCCGGTGATCGCCAATATGCAGCGCCTGCTGGAGAATATCGTCCGCAAATCGGCCAATGTCTATTGATTCCCGGTTGCGGGGAGGGTTTCCTCCACCTGCCGCAACCCCTCTCTCCTGCCGCAACCCCTCTCTCCTGCCGAAACCCCTCCCTCCTGCCGAAACGAACGGCGGACCCTTTCCCGGGGTCCGCCGTTTCGTTGTCCGGATGCCGGCTTCCCGGCTGCGGGGCTATTCCACCTCCCAGGTGGCTCCCGAGCGGAGCAGGTCGTCCACGCAGTGAATTTTGCTCGCGGCTTTGACCTCCTCGACCTGCTTCTCCACGGCGCGGTCGTAGACCGAGTCGTCCTCGACCGAGCGGATTACGCCCAGCGCTACCGGGTAGTCGGGGTATTTCATCGCCGCCAGCATCGAGTGCAGCGTGGTGTCGCGCTCGTGGGCGTCGTGCGTCAGCACGTCGTCCAGCGTGTAGCCGTCCTGGCCCACGGTCACCACCTTGAGTTTCATGTTCTCGAACACGATGCCCTTTTCGTTGTTGGCGCCGAAGAGCATCTTCTCTCCGTGGCGCAGCGTCACCGTGCGTTCGGCGCGCGTGGCCTTGTCGGCTGCGAAGTCGGCATGGGTCTTATCGTTGAAAATCACGCAGTTCTGCAACGCTTCGATCACCGACATGCCCGTATGTCTGGCCGCGGCGATCATGCACTCCTTCGAGAGGGCGACCTCCATGTCGATCGTGCGGGCGAAGAACGTGCCCTTGGCGCCGATGACCAGTTCGCCGGGGTTGAACGGCTTCTCGACCGTTCCGTAGGGCGAGGTCTTGGTGATCTTGCCCAGCTTCGAGGTGGGGGAGTACTGCCCCTTGGTGAGGCCGTAGATCTC
>ENA-UEOL01001864-UEOL01001864.1-human-gut-metagenome-genome-assembly--contig:-NODE-1864-length-12720-cov-12.354821_pt1 | contig 12720 bp, 10 predicted proteins | sample MGYA00242884_ERZ507884 | MGnify/ENA primary metagenome ERZ507884 (study PRJEB26167, sample SAMN06115417) | human gut metagenome | host: Homo sapiens | place: China:Chongqing | collected 2015-03-06... | reverse complement strand
TTAATCTTACCTAAAAACAAAGGGATATACATGGAAAATCCTTTTGGAGACTCTTTGAGAAATCCTCTCATTTATAACTATTGCTATTTCGGAGAATACCCGATATAATAATTAAACAGTTAGGTGCAACTAACTATTGAGTGAATCATGTGAAACTCCTCAGAGGAAACGGAGCTGCTGAATCCGCAGACTGCCGGGAGGTCATCTTCCGGGAGGAGTTTTTCAGCCCTTATAGGGGATTCGCGAAAGAGAAGGTTTGGGAATAAAAAGTTTAGAATAGAGGATAAAGGAGAAGAATAAAATGAACTATTTAGAGATTGAAAAAGTAATCGGAAGAGAGATTCTGGATTCCAGAGGAAATCCTACCGTAGAAGCGGAGGTGGTTCTGGTAGATGGTACGATCGGTCGTGGTATGGCTCCCAGCGGAGCATCCACAGGTGAATTCGAGGCACTGGAACTGAGAGATGGCGATAAGAGCAGATATCTGGGCAAGGGTGTGCAGAAGGCTGTTGAAAATATCAACACTGTGATCAATGAGACCTTGCAGGGAATGGATGCTTCCGATATTTACGCCATTGATAAAGCAATGATCGATGCAGACGGAACCAAGGATAAGTCCAGACTGGGAGCCAATGCAATTCTGGCAGTATCCATTGCCAGCGCAAGAGCAGCAGCGATTTCCCTGGATATTCCCTTGTACCGCTTCCTGGGAGGCATCTCCGGCAACAGACTTCCGGTTCCCATGATGAACATTATCAACGGTGGCTGTCATGCACTGTCCTCCGGACTGGATGTACAGGAATTCATGATCATGCCCGTAGGCGCTCCATCCTTCAAGGAATGCTTAAGATGGTGCGCTGAAGTATTCCATGCACTGGCTTCTATCTTAAAGGAAAGAGGACTGGCTACTTCCGTAGGGGACGAGGGTGGTTTTGCACCGGCGCTAAAGTCTGACGAAGAAGCTATCGAGACAATCTTAGAGGCTGTGAAGAAAGCAGGCTACGAGCCCGGCAAGGACTTCAAGATCGCAATGGATGCCGCTTCCAGCGAATGGAAGACCGGCAAGGTCGGCGAATACAAGCTGCCTAAGGCAGGCACCGTATTTACCTCCGAAGAACTGATCGCACATTGGAAGAAACTGGTGGAGAAATACCCCATCATTTCGATAGAAGATGCACTGGATGAGGAAGACTGGGAAGGCTGGAAGAAGCTGACCGCAGAACTGGGTGACCAGGTACAGCTGGTCGGTGATGACCTCTTCGTAACCAATACCGAGAGATTGGCAAAGGGAATCTCCCTGGGCTGTGGTAACTCCATCCTCATCAAGCTGAACCAGATCGGATCCGTATCCGAGACTCTGGAAGCCATCAAGATGGCACACAAGGCCGGCTATACCGCTATCTCCTCTCATCGTTCCGGTGAGACCGAGGATACTACCATTGCCGATCTGGCTGTGGCACTGAATACCTGTCAGATCAAGACCGGAGCTCCCAGCAGAACAGAGCGCGTGGCAAAATACAATCAGCTGTTGCGCATCGAGGAAGAGTTGGGCGCGGCAGCGGTATATCCCGGCATGGGCGCATTCAACGTTCAGAATTAATCAGCTTTTATCCAAAACTATTTTGGTTTCTCTTTTTCTCTTCAGGGACTGTTCGCAAGGACAGTCCCGTTTGCGTTTTTTGAAAAAATAAAAAAATTTAAAACTTTGCAACATTTTTCCTCTTTCACCTCTTTCATCTGTATCTAAGATAGAACGGCAAAGAAAATGAGAAACAGATCAAAAGTGATTGACAAAATAATTATAGTAATGTTAAAATAAATCGATTTTGAGAGACAGGATGTGTGAAAGTCTTTTCAAAGCAATTGTTTTATTAATTGGCAGCTATGGGTTGCCTTATTGATTGAGTTAGAAGCTCAAATTTTATAAGTTGGTTCCTTTATAACCGCAATGCGTTATGCGCAAACTTGTGAAACGGTCAATAAGAGTAGTAAAAGTATAATTGCTAAATAGACTCTGACACGAATATCTTTTCAAAATAAATGCAAAGAAGCAAATGGAAATCCATGTAATAAAGACAGAGATGTTGAATGCATCCGGCAGGATGTGTTGCAGAATTTTGTAGCAGGTGGTATTTCCGGATAAAACGGTGCTTCTGCAATGACAGAAAATCGACTGAGAAGATAAACAGGTTGTGCAAATGCGCAGCCTGTTTTTTGTGTATACGAGAAAATTTGCCCGGTGGCAGAAACAGACTGCGATACTTTTGATAACAGAGGGAGGAATGGGATATGAGCGAGAAGCATACCCATATGGATCAGCGCAGGGCTCCGATCCATGAAGCACTGGAAAACTTTCGGCGCATGAGAGTCGTACCTTTTGATGTGCCGGGACATAAGAGAGGCCGGGGCAATCCTGAACTGACAAAATTCCTGGGGGAACAATGTGTGGGTGTGGATGTCAACAGCATGAAGCCGCTAGACAATCTGTGCCACCCGGTATCCGTTATCCGGGAAGCGGAAGAGCTGGCTGCGGATGCATTTGGAGCGGCACATGCTTTTCTTATGGTGGGAGGCACTACCAGCTCGGTACAGAGTATGGTGCTGACTGCCTGCAAACGGGGGGATGAGATCATCCTGCCACGTAATGTCCACCGTAGTGTGCTGAATGCACTGGTATTGTGCGGAGCGATTCCGGTCTATGTAAATCCTGAGGTGGACCAACGGCTGGGAATTTCGCTGGGAATGAAGAGAGAGCAGGTGGCAAAGGCAATCGCAGAGCATCCGAAGGCGGTAGCGGTACTGGTCAACAATCCGACCTATTACGGAATCTGCAGCGATCTGCGGGCCATCGTAAAAATGGCACATGATGCCGGCATGCTCTGTCTGGCAGATGAGGCGCACGGAACGCATTTCTATTTCGGAGGAGGACTGCCGGTGTCTGCCATGGCGGCGGGAGCGGATATGGCATCGGTATCCATGCATAAGAGCGGAGGAAGCCTGACACAGTCCAGCCTTCTTCTGACCGGACCGAATGTTCATGCTGGTTATGTACGCCAGATCATTAATCTGACACAGACGACGTCGGGAAGCTACCTGCTGATGTCCAGTCTGGATATCTCCAGAAGAAATCTGGCACTGCGGGGCAGACAGATCTTTCATCAGGTGGCGGATATGGCGGAATATGCCAGAGAAGAGATCAATGCGATCGGAGGATATTATGCCTTTGGAAAGGAACTGGTCAACGGAGACTCCGTGTTTGATTTCGATATTACCAAGCTGAGTGTGCATACACGGGATATCGGACTGGCGGGAATTGAGGTATATGACATTCTCAGAGATGAGTATGATATTCAGATCGAGTTCGGCGATATCGGAAATATACTGGCGTATCTGTCCATCGGTGACCGCTCTCAGGAAGTGGAGCGCCTGGTGAGTGCACTTGCGGAGATCAAACGTCGCTATCAGACGGACGGAAGCGGATTGCTGAACCAGGAATATATTGATCCGGAGGTGGTTGCCAGTCCGCAGGATGCGTTTTATGCGAATAAATGCAGTCTGCCGTTACGGGAAACCAAGGGAAAAGTATGCTGTGAGTTCGTGATGTGCTATCCTCCGGGAATCCCCATTCTGGCACCCGGGGAGAGGATCACGGGAGAAATTCTTGATTATATCGAATACGCGAAAGCCAAGGGCTGCAGCATGACCGGACCGGAAGATCCCGAGATCCTGCACCTGAATGTGCTGGCAGAGTAAAAAGGAGGACGAAAAATGGAAATGTGGTTTTCGGAGTTTCATACTCCCAATGTAAAACACAGTCTTCGTGTGGAGAAACATCTGTATTCCAAACAAAGTGATTATCAGAGGATCGACATTTTTGAGACTCCGGAATTCGGAAGGGTTCTTACTCTGGATGGCAACGTCATGCTGACGGAACGGGATGAATTTATCTATGACGAAATGATCACCCATGTGCCCATGGCAGTCCATAAAGACGCAAAAGATATTCTGGTGATCGGTGCCGGAGACGGTGGCGTAGTGCGGGAACTGACCCGCTATGACCGTGTGGAAAATATCGATCTTGTAGAGATGGATCCGACGGTAGTGGAAGCGTGTCGTGCGTATCTGCCGGGCAATGCCTGCCGGATGGATGACCGCAGAGTACAGATTCATTTTGAAAACGCATTGAAATTTATCAGACGCTGCGAGGCAAAATACGATCTGATCATTGTGGATTCTTCCGATCCTTTTGGCCCTTCGGAAGGACTGTTCACCAGGGAGTTTTACGGGAATTGTTATAATGCCCTGAAGGCGGACGGGATCATGGTCAATCAGCAGGGAAGCCCTTTTTATGCAGAGGATGCCGGAGCCATGCAGCGCAGTCATAAAAGGATCGCCAGCACATTTCCCATCAGCCGTGTCTATCAGGCACATATTCCTACTTTTGCGGCAGGATACTGGCTGTTTGGATTTGCCAGTAAAAAATACCATCCGGTGGACGATCTTGACCCTGCGGCATGGAATGCCCTGAATATGAGAACGCGCTATTACACGACGAGACTTCATAAAGGTGCGTTTTACCTGCCGGCATTTCTGGAAGAGATGCTCAGAGAAGTAGAGTAAGCACGATATAAAACAGACAGGAAGGCGGCATGATCGCAATGATAGAGAGAAATGTAGAAAATTTTATCGGCTGTGACAGTGATTACACATCTGCGGAGATTGTCCTGTATGGGGCACCGTATGATTCCACTACAAGCTTTCGTCCGGGAGCAAGATTCGGGCCCTCCGCCATGCGGCATGAAAGCTTCGGACTGGAGACATACAGTCCTTATCAGGACCGGGATCTGACAGACTATGCAATCTTTGACAGCGGAGATCTGGAACTATGTTTTGGTAGCAGTGAGGCGGCGCTGGCAGACATAGAAGCAAGAGCTGCGGAGATTCTGCAGGATGGCAAACTGCCGGTTTTACTGGGCGGTGAACATCTGGTAACGCTTGGCGCAGTCAGGGCAGCAGCAAAAAAATATCCCGGAATGCATATCATTCATTTTGATGCCCATGCAGACCTCAGGCAGGATTATCTGGGAGCGGCACTCAGCCATGCCTGTGTGATCCGCAGATGCCATGATATTCTGGGGGATGGAAGAATCCATCAGTTTTGTATCCGCAGTGGGGACAGAGAGGAATTTTGTTTTGCGGCAGAACACACCCAGATGCAGAAATTTGATTTTACGGGGCTGGGCGAGCTTGCGGAGGAACTGGAGAGGAACCATACACCGGTATATCTGACCATAGACCTGGATTGTCTGGATCCGTCCTGTTTTCCGGGAACAGGAACACCGGAGGCCGGGGGAGTAAGCTTTGTCCAACTGACAGATGCCATCGGCAGAACAGCAAAACTGAATATCGTCGGTGCGGATGTGAATGAACTGGCACCGATGCTGGATCAGAGCGGAACATCCACCGCTATGGCATGTAAGGTGCTGAGGGAGCTGCTGCTTGCTCTTGCAGCGAACAGATCCACTGAAAAGTTAAAATAAAAAAGAAAAACGGAGGAAAGAAGATGAGCAGAGTATTAGTGATCGGCTGCGGCGGTGTAGCCGGTGTAGCGATTCAGAAATGTTGTCAGGTAAGTGAGGTATTCACGGAATTGTGTATTGCCAGCCGGACGAAGGAAAAGTGTGATGCACTGGCACAGAAGCTGGCAGGAAAGACGCAGACTGTCATTACCACAGCACAGGTGGATGCGGATGATGTGGACCAGGTGATCGCACTGATCCGGGAATACCGGCCGGAGCTGGTAATGAACATTGCGCTTCCTTATCAGGACCTTACCATTATGGATGCCTGCCTTGCCTGCGGTGTCAATTATATGGATACTGCCAACTATGAGCCGGAGGATACAGAGGATCCCGCGTGGCGCGCCATCTATGAAAAACGCTGTAAGGAAGCAGGATTTTCCGCCTATTTTGACTACTCCTGGCAGTGGGCTTATAAAAAGAAATTTGAGGAGGCCGGACTTACAGCACTTTTAGGCAGCGGTTTCGACCCCGGTGTGACCCAGGCTTACTGTGCGTATGCCGCAAAACATGAATTTGATACCATTGATACGATCGATATTCTGGACTGTAATGGCGGTGATCATGGATATGCGTTTGCCACCAATTTTAACCCGGAGATCAATCTGCGGGAGGTATCCGCACCGGGCAGCTACTGGGAGAACGGTCACTGGGTGGAGATCCCGGCCATGAGCATTAAGAGAGAATACGATTTTGACCAGGTGGGGCAGAAGGATATGTATCTGCTGCATCATGAAGAAATAGAGTCTCTGGCGAAGAACATCCCGGGGGTGAAAAGAATCCGTTTCTTCATGACATTCGGACAGAGCTATCTGGATCATATGAGATGTCTGGAAGATGTGGGAATGCTGTCTACAACACCCATCGTTTTTCAGGGGCAGGAGATCGTTCCGATTCAGTTCTTGAAGGCACTGCTTCCGGATCCTGCAAGCCTCGGTCCCCGCACGAAAGGCAAGACCAACATCGGATGTATTTTCACGGGAACGAAGGATGGCAAGCCGAAGACCTATTATATTTACAATGTCTGTGACCATCAGGAATGTTACAAAGAAGTAGAGAGCCAGGCAATCAGCTACACCACCGGTGTTCCCGCCATGTGCGGAGCATTGATGCTTCTCACCGGAAAATGGAATAAGCCCGGAGTCTACACTGTGGAAGAATTTGATCCGGATCCTTATCTGGAAGCACTGGATAAATACGGTCTGCCGCGCAGGGAAAATCGCAGCCCGGAGCTGGTGGACTGATGGCAGGAACAGAATGCAGGGATGACAGGGCAGTTTTTGCCGGAACCGGAGGAAGAATTCCGGCAGCTTTTCAGGATCTTCCGACTCCCTGTTATATCCTGGATGAGAGAGCTCTGCGCAGGAATGGGGAAATCTTAGGAAAACTGGCGCAGGAGACCGGCTGCCGTATCCTGCTGGCACAGAAGGCTTTCAGCAATTATGACCTGTATCCGGTGTTACAGCCGTATCTGGCAGGAACGGAGGCCAGCGGCTTATATGAAGCAAGGCTCGGCGCGGAAGAAATGCCGGACCGGGAAGTCCATGCATTTTGCGCAGCTTACCGGGCGGAGGACATGGAGGAGCTGCTGAAATATGCAGATCATATCGTATTTAATTCTCCGTCGCAGCTTGCTGCATTTGGTCCTATGACAAAGGCTGCGGGAAAAAGTGTGGGACTGCGGATCAACCCGGAGCATTCCACACAGGAGGGACATGCCATCTATGATCCCTGTGCACCGGGAAGCCGCATGGGAACCACCAGAGAACAGTGGGATCTGGCATTGGAAAAGGATCCGGCGCTGGCAGAGCTTCTGGATGGACTGCATTTCCATACTTTATGTGAGCAGGATTCCGATGCTCTGGAGGAAACGCTGGAGGCTGTGGAAGAAAAGTTCGGGGATCTTCTTCCCGGGATGAAGTGGCTGAATATGGGGGGAGGGCATCATATCACCCGCCCCGGATATGATCTGGAGCGCTTAAAAAGAGTGATCCGGCATGCCCGGGAGAAATGGGGTGTCATGGTATATCTGGAGCCGGGAGAAGCATGTGCCCTGAACGCCGGTTATCTCCTGACAACAGTACTGGATACTGTGAAAAATAAAGATACACAGATCGCCATTCTGGATGCCAGTGCTGCCTGCCACATGCCGGATGTTATTGAAATGCCCTATCTGCCGCCCGTTTTAGGAGCAGAAGCCGCTGATCATGCGGACAGCAGGACATGGCGGCTGGCAGGACCGACCTGCCTTGCCGGAGATGTGATCGGAGATTACCATTTTCCTAGGGAGGTCATTGCGGGAGAGAGGCTGCTGTTTGGAGATATGGCGATCTACACCACCTGTAAGAACAATACCTTTAACGGAATGCCCCTCCCGGCGATATGGGTGTACCGGGAAGATGGAACCTGTGAAGAACTGGTGCATTTTGGGTATGAGGATTTTAAGGTAAGGCTGGGGAGAAACAATGTAAGCTCTTAGATAGATAAAAAATTAACTTTTGGGAAATGTATTGATAGTTTTTATTATTTGGGATACAATTACGCATGTATAGAAAAAATAGCCGCAAAAACACGGCTATTTTTTAAAAAAAGAAATGTAAGCGCTTACAAAAGGAAACTAAAAGCTACATTACAGCAAGGCAGGCAGTAGTGTCTGCGGAATGGAGAAGATTATGAGCCGACTGAAGATTGCAACCCCGAACAAAGCGCAGCTTACGGTGGAACGTCTCTATAAGGATCTGGAGAGGAGGATCATTGCCAGTCCACCCGGATTGTGCCCGGTGGATTTACAGCTTTCCTTTCTGAAAATGTGTCATGCCCAGACCTGCGGTAAATGTGTTCCCTGCCGGGTGGGACTGGGACAGCTGCAGAACCTGATGGTAGATGTACTGGCAGGCAAGGCAACATTGAAGACCCTGGATCTGATCAGGGACACCGCATCCGATATCGTGGATTCCGCAGATTGCGCCATCGGTTATGAAGCAGCTCATATGGTACTGGCCGGACTGGAGGGCTTCCGGGAGGATTATGTCTATCATATCGAACATGGCGGCAAATGCTCCTGCCAGATCACCCAGCCGGTTCCCTGTGTGGCACTGTGTCCGGCAGGGGTGGATATTCCTGGCTACATAGCACTGGTCCGGGAGGAGCGCTATGCGGATGCCGTGAAGCTGATCCGCAAGGACAACCCTTTTCCTACTGCATGTGCGCTGATCTGCGAGCATCCCTGCGAGGCAAGATGCCGCCGCAACATGATCGACAGCGCCATCAACATCCGTGGATTGAAACGTATGGCGGTGGACAATGCCAGAGCCAACACGGTTCCCGTTCCCGAGAAGGCGGAAAGCACTGGCAAAAAGGTGGCCATCATCGGAGGAGGTCCCGGTGGATTGTCTGCAGCATACTATCTGGAGCTGATGGGACATCACGCCGTAGTATTTGAGGAAAAAAACAAGCTGGGAGGAATGCTGCGTTACGGAATCCCCAACTATCGTTTTCCCAGAGAACGCTTACAGGAGGATATTGGTACCATCCTGTCCACCGGTGTGGAGGTGAAGCTGAACACCAAAGTCGGCAACGGCGAAGGCGAGATTTCTTATAATAGATTACATGAAGAATACGATGCGGTCTACATTGCCATCGGTGCCCATACGGATAAAAAGATCGGTATCGAAGGCGAGGATGCACACGGAGTTATGTCCGCAGTGGAGATGCTTCGCCGTATCGGCGATGATGACATGCCGGACTTCAGGGACAAGACTGTAGTCGTAGTCGGCGGGGGTAACGTGGCCATGGACTGTACCCGCTCTGCTATCCGTCTGGGTGCAAAAAAGGTGGGGATCGCCTACCGCAGAAGACAGACGGATATGACGGCGCTTCCCGAGGAAGTGGAAGGAGCCATCGCAGAAGGCGCGGAACTCTATAGCCTGAACGCCCCTCATAGGATCGAAGCTGACGAGAACGGCAATGTGACGGCTCTGTGGGTGGAGCCGCAGATCATCGGTCCTATCGATGCCTGGGGACGTGCCCGTCCGATCCAGGCGGATGTCCCCCTGCTTCGAATTCCCTGTGATATTGTGGTAGTGGCCATCGGTCAGGGGATTGAGACCCGCCATTTTGAAGAAGCCGGTATCTCTGTGAAGCGCGGTACCATCACAGCCATGAGCGACAGTGAAGTTAAGGATGTCCACGGCGTATTTGCCGGAGGAGACTGTGTGACCGGCCCGGCCACTGTGATCCGTGCCATTGCCGCCGGAAAAGTAGCAGCCGCCAATATTGATGAATATCTGGGTTATCATCATGTGGTTCCCTGTGATGTGGAAATCCCTCCCGTATCCTATGAGGACAAGGAACCCTGCGGACGGATCCAGCCTGGTGAAAAGGAAGCCGGGGAACGTAGGAAGAATTTCGATGCTTTTGAGTGTGGCATGACGAGACAGGAAGCCTGCCAGGAAGCAGGCAGATGCTTACGCTGTGACAAATACGGTTACGGAAGCTTAAAGGGCGGCCGTGCAGCCATCTGGTAAAAGAGGAGCAGACTATGGGCGAAAAAATGATTAACCTTACAATAGACGGTGTGGAATTACAGGTGCCGGAAGGAACCAGTGTTATGAGTGCAGCCGCGGGTGTTGGAATAGAAGTGCCGCATCTGTGTTTTTTGAAAGACATTAATGAAATCAGTGCCTGCAAGGTCTGCGTGGTGGAAGTGCAGGGGAAAAGTAAGCTGATCACAGCCTGCAACAGTCCGGTGGAAGAGGGAATGGTGGTGTTTACCAACTCTCCTAAGGTGCGACGTGTGCGCAGGACCAACGTGGAACTGATCCTGTCCCAGCATGACTGTCACTGTGCAATCTGTGTCAGAAGCCGCAACTGTAATTTACAGAAGATATCCAATGATCTGGGAATTCTGGAAGTACCTTTTAACGAGGAAGTCCCGGAGACTTCCTGGGACCATTCTTTCCCTCTGATCAGGGATTCCAGGAAATGCATCAAATGTATGCGATGCGTACAGATCTGTGATAAAGTCCAGGCCATGCATGTCTGGGATGTACAAAATACCGGATCCCGTACCACTGTGGATGTGGCGGACAACAAGACCATCGACTGTTCCGACTGCACCCTGTGCGGGCAGTGTATTACCCATTGCCCTACCGGAGCACTGAGAGAACGCGACGATACTGACAAAGCATTCGCAGCACTGGCGGATCCGGAGAAGATCACGGTAGTCCAGGTGGCACCGGCGGTGAGAACTGCGTGGGGTGAAGAGCTGGGACTGCATGGAGAGGAAGCTTCCGAGGGCAAAATGGTGGCAGCCTTAAAGCGCATAGGCTTTGACTATGTATTTGATACCAATTTTGCAGCGGATCTGACCATTATGGAAGAAGGAAGCGAACTGCTGGAGCGCCTGGGCAATTCCCGGAAATACGCATGGCCTATGTTTACCTCCTGCTGTCCCGGCTGGGTAAGCTTCGTGTCCAAAAAATATCCGGAGTACCTGCGGAATCTGTCCACGGCAAAATCTCCCCAGCAGATGTTCGGTGCCATGGCGAAGACTTATTTTGCACAGAAAAAAGGCATTGACCCAAATAATATCTGCTGTATTTCCGTCATGCCCTGTGTGTCCAAGAAGAGAGAAGCCTCTCTTTCTTATATGAAGAGTGCCGGAGCCGGACAGGATGTGGATATCGTACTGACTACCAGAGAATTCGTGCGGATGATCCGTGCGGAGCATATCAATCCCCGGTTTTTAAAAGAGCAGGCGTTTGATTCTCCTCTGGGAGAAAGTACCGGTGCCGGAGTGATCTTCGGTGTCACCGGAGGTGTTATGGAGGCTGCGCTTCGTACTGCATATGCGGTAGTGGAAGGAAAGAATCCGGAAGCAGATGCCTTCAGAGCAGTCAGAGGAAGAGAAGGCAGGAGAGAAACGGATTTTGTACTGGGTGACAAAACGTTGCATACCTGTACGGTCAGCGGACTGGCCAATGCGGAGAAGCTGATGGAGGACATCAAGGAAGGAAGAGCGGCTTATGATTTTGTGGAAGTCATGGCATGTCCCGGCGGCTGTGTGGGAGGCGGCGGACAGCCGATCCACGACGGATGTGAGTTCGCAGAGCAACGTGGCGGTACTCTGTACCGTCTGGACAGCGAGAGAAAGCTTCGATTTTCCCACGAGAATCCGGAGGTGCAGAAAGCCTATGAAGAGTTCCTGGAGAAACCGCTTAGCCGTACCGCGCACAAACTTTTACATTCCGAGCATGTGAATGAGTTGTATTTCGAGACACACAACTATTTGTAATACTGGCTTTTTGGTTTAGATGCCGTTCATGCCTGCATGATAAGGCATCTGAACCAAAAAGCGCCCAAACATGGGGAAGAAGCGATTTGCGATTCGCGGGTATTACAATACCCCTTGACTTTTTCCTACATAGGGGCTATACTGTGTATAGTTTAAAGATGATTACTAGAGTAAGAGTGGACGCGCGCCACTCTTTCTTGTTGTTGTAGCGACAGTTTATATCAGTAAAGGAGGGCATACATGTCCAAACGAGAGGACTACGAAAGCAGAACAGAAGAACTGCTTGCACCTATCGCAGAAGTAAGTCAGGTGGAGATCTACGATGTGGAGTATGTGAAGGAAGGCAGTGATTACTATCTGAGAGCCTACATCGACAAGCCGGAGGGTGTGAACATTCTGGATTGTGAAAATGTCAGCAGAGCATTATCCGAAGCACTCGATAAGGCGGATTTCATTCCGGATGCATACATTCTGGAGGTCAGCAGTCCGGGACTGGGCAGAACGCTGAAAAAGGATAAGCATTTACAGAAGAGCATCGGCGAAGAGGTGGAGATCAAACTGTTTAAACCCATCGACAAATGCAAGGAATTTTCCGGCATTCTGGATCGCTTTGATGCAGATACGGTTACGATCACAGAAGAGGGAACCCCGAGAACTTTTGCCAGAGCAGACATCGCACTGATCCGCCTGGCACTGGATTTTTGATACTATTCAGAGCCAAGGGCGAAGGAATAGGTACAAGATTATAAGTTCAATACGAATATTACATTAAGAAAAGGCGAAAGCCGGAATGGAGGAAATGATGAATAAGGAATTAATGGAGGCACTGGACGTTCTGGAGAAGGA
>ENA-UEOL01001857-UEOL01001857.1-human-gut-metagenome-genome-assembly--contig:-NODE-1857-length-12764-cov-5.735241_pt1 | contig 12764 bp, 9 predicted proteins | sample MGYA00242884_ERZ507884 | MGnify/ENA primary metagenome ERZ507884 (study PRJEB26167, sample SAMN06115417) | human gut metagenome | host: Homo sapiens | place: China:Chongqing | collected 2015-03-06... | reverse complement strand
GGACGAACAGCAGAGGCGTTCCATCGTATCGGAAGAGGATAATTGTCTGGTCGTAAGCAGTGCCGGAAGCGGCAAGACATCCTCCATCGTAGGAAAGGTCAAATACCTGATTGAAATAAAGAAAGTCGATCCGACACGGATTCTTCTTATCAGCTATACGAACAAGGCTGCCGCCGAGCTGACCGAACGAATGGGAATCGAGGGCTTGCGCGGCTATACATTCCATAAGTTGGCCCTTGATCTGATCGGGCAGCAAACAGGTAATAAACCTTCGATCTGCGACAATACGGATGCGTTGTTCGTGAAAATATACCGCGATTTGCTGGCCGATTCGCGATTCCGCAAACATGCGGTCGAGTATTTCGTCGATTATCAAGCCAACGAGGCGGATTGGGAGAAACGGAAAAATGAAAGACGGCAGCAGCTGTCCGAACAAAAGGACGTGCGGCTGAAAGCCATGGTTCCGGATATGGACGGCAAACAGATTTACGTGCGGAGCGAGCAAGAGCAGAAAATCTGTTTCGTCTTATCGTCCCTTGGCGTGCAGTTCAGATACGAGGAGCCTTACGAGCATCCGGTGGCCGATGCGATGCACTCCCAATATAGACCGGACTTTTCAATCTATTTTGAGCGTGACGGTAAACCGCAGCGTCTTTATCTGGAGCATTTCGGGGTAGATGAACACGGCTTCGTACCCGCATGGTTCGCCAAAGATCGGAATATATCCTACGAGGAGGCCAATCAAAAGTACAACGACGGCATCACATGGAAGCGGGCCGCCCACGAGAAATTCGGAACAAGACTAATTACGACGTCCAGCGTGGATTTTTACCGTTCGGATATTCGTGAGACGCTCAAACAATTGTTGCTCGATGCCGGTGTCCCTTTGCAAGAACGAACAGATACAGAGTTGTACAGCATGGTATTACCGGAGGGCAGCAAGCAGGAAAAGGCATTTATTAGATTGATCGCTACATTCGTCACCTTGCTGAAATCGAGTTGTCGATCATTGAAAGACGTCTTGAAACAGACTGACGAAGCCAATGACCGGCGTAGTGAGTTCGTAGTCAAAAACATTTTCCGTCCCGTGTATGAACGCTATGCGGAGGCTTTGCGCAGTGGCGGACAAATCGACTTTACGGATGCCATCTTGCAGGCGACCGAACTTTGCCGGGCAACGCATCCTGTGTCGTATGAATATATCATTGTCGATGAATTTCAGGATATATCCGTTGACCGCTACAACTTTCTCAAAGCCTTGCGCGAGGGAAATCCTCCGGCAAAACTCTATTGCGTAGGTGACGACTGGCAATCCATCTATCGTTTCTCGGGAAGCGATATGGCTCTTTTCAATAATTTCGCAGCTTTTTTCGGCCCAACCGAAATCAATAAAATCGAAACGACCTATCGTTTCGGTGAGCCGTTGGTTGGTTTATCGGCTCGATTCATCCAACGTAATATGGCGCAAATAAAAAAGAACATTCGGCCGTTCAGCGAGCAAAGGAAAACCGAGCTATCGTTCCAAGCCTACGACCGAAACAGCTATTGCAATGTCATCGGACAGCTTATTGCATCTATTCCGTCCGACAAATCTGTGTTCCTGCTGGGACGGTATTCATTCGACGATTACTACCTTTCGTTCATGTATAAAAGCGTCAAAGAAGGGAACAGATTTTACTATATCATTGGCGGCCGAAAGGTCGAATTCCTGACCGTGCACAAATCCAAAGGGCTTGAAGCCGACTATGTGATTCTGCTCCAATGCAACAAGGATACCTATGGTTTCCCCTCTCTCGTAAGCGATGACCCGTCTTTGCAATATGTGCTGACGGCAAGCGACCACTTCCCTTATGGCGAGGAGCGACGGTTGTTTTATGTAGCAATCACACGGGCCAAAGTCAAAACATGGGTGCTCTACGATGCACGATTCCCTTCTGTTTTTGTGGACGAGTTTCTGCGTCCCGAAAAAGTTACGGTGGAGAGTTACACCAAGCATCCGAATGCCAACAAGCGGTGGACGCGCCGTGCCGACCAATTTTTGCTGACGCTCCATCGTGAAGGAAAGAGCATCCGATATATTGCGGAGAAGATGGGCCGCAGTCAGGCTTCCATCGTCATGCGGTTGGGGAAGTTAGAAAGTTAATGACCACGTTTGTTGAGTTTGTGTAATGTAAATTATGATTGATATTGATGATTTTAAGCACGAGATAGAGTGTATTTATAAAGATGAAAAATACTCTGTCCGAGATAATGGAGCTGTTTTCCGGTATCCTCGTGATGGTAAACGGCCTCGTCAATATGATAACTTCTGGACTTTCGGTAAGTCCAATGATAAACACGGATACATGGAGATTGCGTCCGTTCGTGTTCACATTATCGTGGCAACGGCCTTTCATGGTCCGAAACCAACGGAAGACCATGTCGTCGATCATATAGATACGAATCGCCGCAACAATCGCCCGGACAATCTTCGATGGGTCACACGATTGGAGAACGCACTCGATAACCCGATTACCCGCAAACGTATCATTATGCGTTGCGGTAATATCGAAGCGTTCTTAGCCAATCCGTCTTTGTTGAGAGAAAGCGATGTTACCCCCGATTTCAGTTGGATGAGAACTGTAACGGATGCAGAAGCCCAAGTCAGCAAAGAGCGATTATTGGCATGGGCCGAAAGCGACAAGCAAGCATCCGGAGGTGCTTTGGGCGAATGGGTATATGGTCGGCAACCGATTTCACAAAATGACGGTCGGTTGTCGAGTGCAGACGAAATAGATAAGCTGCAATCCGATTCTCTAAATGGTTGGGGGCAAATTCAAACTCTTGCAAATGAACGTCCCGTTGAGCAGGAACATAGAAAGCGGAATATTATGCTATCGTTAACACCCGGAGCAGCCCAAGAAATCTATTTTTATAATGATAAGCCCAATGAATACCCATGTACCCCGCAGGAATACAACGGTGATCCTTTAACTGCTTATGCAGCCAATCTGACCGAAAACGCTGTATTTTGGCGTAATAACAATGGAGATCGGGAGTATGTGGTTGCCAAGTATGGATTCTCGGAAGATCGAAATTCTCTATTTATAATGACTAAATCCGCATACGTGTGGCGAGATCAAGATGACGGAGACTCGATTGCTGTCCCCATAACAAACCTCAGTAAAGACGAGTTCAGCGAGGATGAATTGAACTATCAGCTCGGAGAGGTTGTGTACGAAGATAATTTATTCGTACATAAAAGGGTAGAAACCGGTTTTATGCCCAAAGAGTATTTGGAGGAGATATTCGACGAGTGTATTGGCAAGAAGAAGAAAAAGATTGACGAGAATTAGAATATTTCGGACGACCAATTTTATCCATATTTTTGTTGCTATTTTGTTACCCGTCGCAAAGTGTGTATCGCTTTACTTGTTAATATACAGATAAATACAAGTGTGAGTAAATAATTTCTGGCAGAACTTCGTGAACTCGTATCAGATTTACCGCCATGACCGGCGGGAAGAGCAGGCGTAACCGGGAAACTCGGGCCGGGAGGATACGTATGGATTTTGTCGGCAGGTATCGCCTGTCGGGTTTTGCCGCACGCCCGGCTGCGGGCGCGGCTATTTCCGGAAGATGAAGTAGACCGCCAGTATCAGGCAGAGGAAACCTGCGAGGTGGTTCCAGCGCAGGGAGTCCGACTTCATGAAAACCAGCGCGAACAGCGTGAAGACCGAGAGCGAGACCACTTCCTGGATGACTTTCAGCTCCCAGATCGAGAACGGCCCGCCGAACTGCGACGACCCGATGCGGTTGGCCGGAACCTGGAAGCAGTATTCGAACAGGGCGATGCCCCAGCTGAGCAGTACGATAGCCAGCATGCCGAAGCGTTCGAGCTTGGATTTGAATGCGATGTGGCCGTACCAGGCGAGCGTCATGAAGGCGTTCGATATGATGAGCAGGGCGACGGTGGCGATTCCTTTGAACATAGGCCGTAGGGGATTAAAACCGCGCAAAAGTATCAATTTTTTCCGTATGATATGCGCGCCCCGCAAAAAAAAGCCATCCGCGACGTTTTTTTATCGGGATGGCGGTAGGGTATCGGGTGTACGGTGCGTTTGGGTAAGGCCTGCGGCAGGTAGCGTCCGTATGCCTTGCGATCGGCGATGCTGCCGATCCGCCGCGGCCCGATCGTTGCCGGGCTGGGGTGGCGCGGAACCCGTCGATGACGACTGCCGGGCGCCGGGGCGGAGGAGCCGCGGAAATTGCGGACGGCCTGTCCGGCTTCTGTGCCCGGGTTATTTCAGCAAAGCGTCGAGGTCGGTGATGTCGCGGAAATCGTCGATGACCCTGTCCGCATCGGTCTGCGCCAGCGCTGCGCGGTCGAGCGTCGTGGCCAGCGCCACGATATGTCCGGCTCCGGCCCTGCGTGCTGCTTCGATCCCCGCCGGGGCGTCTTCGAAGACGACGCATTCCGCCGCAGGCAGCCCCAGGGCCGCGGCGGCCGTAAGGTAAATCTCCGGGTCGGGTTTGCAGCGCGAGACCATGTCGCCGCTGATCCTGGCGTCGAAATAAGGCTCGATACGGCATTTTTCCAGCACGAAATCCACATTGGGCTTGTAGCCCGACGAACCTACGGCGCAGCGTATGCCTGCATCGCGGAGCTTTTGCAAGAGGTCGGTGAGCCCGGGCATCGGCACGATCTCGGGGGCGTAGATCTCCCGGTAGATGGATTCCTTCTCTTCGGCGAGTGCCGCGAGCCCCTTTTCGCGGATCACCTCCGCGGGCATGATGAGCCTCATGATGTCGTCGTTGCCCATGCCGTATGCCTGGCCGAGTTTCTCCTTCCAGTCGCGGATGCCGTATCGTTCGCAGAAGATTTCGAACGCACGGATGTGGACGGGCGTGTTGTCCACGAGTGTCCCGTCCATGTCGAATATTGCACCTTTTATCATAGTTGTCCCCTTTTTTCCAGCCCAAAGGTAGTCAAAATCCCCGGGTTCCCGGCCTCCGTGCATCAGAATTTGAGTTTTATGCCCAGGTTGACGGCGAAATTCTGGATCTCCTGCCCGGGTTTCGGGTCGCGGTGCGTGACGCGCCAGATGAAGTCCACGCGCAGCAGCCGGAAGATGTTTTCGACGCCGAATCCCACCTCGACATAAGGGTCGGACACCGATGTCATGCCGGGCGGGAAGAGCAGCGGTGCCTGCGTTGCGGCGAGGCTGCCGTCGTTCTCCTTCGACAGCGTGCCCCACACGCCCTTGCATACCAGCACCTCGCGCCATTTGAGTTTTTTGATGAGCGGGATGCGCCCCAGCAGGATGCCGTTGAAGTGGTGTTCGAAAAACAGCGCCACCCAGGTGTCCGAAGCGAACTCGTAGAAGTTCATGCACGAGAACGCCATCGGGTCGTAGAAATAGGTGCCGTTCCCCTCGTGGAGCTTCAGCAGCGGGTAGGGTACCTTGCCGAAGATCTTGCCGCCCTGCACGGTGATGTCCGAGTAGCCTAGCGGCGGCAGCTCGGGCTTGTAGTGGATGCCGCCTTCGAGGCGGTAATATTCATAGCTGCCGCTCAGCACCCGGGGGATCCCGGCCGTGAACCCAAGGGTCAGGACGGGGTATTTCGTCCCCATGTACTGCTTGTCGAACGGCATGCGGTAGATGCTTTCGTTCTTCGAGATGCGCATCCCGACGTGTACGGCGGCGTCCGCTACCGAGTTCATGACCGTGCCGTCGGGGCGCACCAGCGGGACGTACCGGTTGCCGTAGATCTTCTGGATGCGGGCGCCGAGGAAGTTGCTGATCCCGTGCCGCCATTCGTGCTCGTAGACGGCCTCGCCGCGGTTGACCATCGAGAGCCGCGAGTCGCCGCGCGAGAGGAGCGAGCTGAGGATGTTGCTCTCCGTGAGGGCGTTCTGCCCCGCGCCCAGCTGCATCACGTCGTGGCGGCCCGAGACGGTCAGCTTGCGCGTCAGCCGGCGGTTGAAAGCCAGCTCGACGCTGCCGCCGCCTTTGAACATCCCGTCGCGCGTACCGTATGCCGCATACCCCGAGAGGCGTATGCGGCGGCTGACAGCCGTGGTCGTGCGGAATCCCGGCTGCATGCGGAACCCTTCGAGCTTGTTGAAGCTCGCCAGTTTATAGTAGGGGCCGATGCCGATGTATTTGGTGTTCCAGTAACCGACGATGACCGTGTTGATCAGGGTGTAGATATTGCGGTACAGCGGGACGTTCTGCACCGAGTCGACCATCGAATAGATGCCTTTCTCCTTGTCGCTCAGCCGGTAGGGGCGGACGCTCTCCCAGAAGGCTTCGTCCTTGCTGCTCTCCGGCCCCTGGTCGCCGATCACGACGTTGTTGTCCATGCGTATGACCTCGGCGGGGATCGGTTCGCCGATCCGCACGTCGGTGTAGACCACCTCGCGCGTGCCGATGAACGAGGTCAGTTTCGATGAGTCGGCCGTGGTGACCGAGAATTCGGCCGATACGCGGTCGCGGCTTCGGAACCACGTGCTGTCGCGCACGATGCGGTTCTCGTTTTCGAGCCGCAGGTGCTTGATCCAGTTTACGTTGACGCCCTTGGGCATGCGCGCCGAGGCCGATTGCAGGGCATACGACGCCGAGTCGATGTTCACCTCGCCGTCGAGCACCGGGGAGGTGAGCCGTTTGGGGTGGAACCGGATTTTGTAGGTCTTGCGGCCGTCGACCTGCATGCTGTCCACCAGGAAATAGTCGTAATAGAAGAGTCCCCCGTCGGAGAGCGGGCTGGCAAAACGGACGTTGAAAATGTCGATGAAGTTGGCGTAGAAGTTGACGTTGCCGTGCATCTGTCCCGTGAACTGGGCGATGGCGAAGCTGTCCTCCACCCCCGATACGCGGTTGGCGCGGATGATCTCGCGCGACAGCGAGGGGTTGCGCTTGCTGTGGTAAAAGTCGGCCGTGGTTTCGGAGATCATGGCCGGCAGGTAAGCCTGCCCGGTGAGGGCCGACGTGTCGACGTATTCGAATATGAAGCCGAAGTTGCGTTGCAGCCTTTTGTTGCGGAAGCGCGGCTTGATGTTCGTCAGGTCGAGCTCCATCTTGGTGTACGTGGCGCAGTGGTAGCGTTCGTACTCGTCGGGGTCGTTCTGCGGCTTGCGGCGCACGACCCCTTTCAGGATCGGGTGTGCGGGGTTCTCGCCCGGGGTGATGACGACGCTGCCGATGCCGAATTCGACCGCTTCCAGGGCGAAGTCTACCTGGTTGAAGCCGCCCCGCGTGAGCGGCTTGGTCTGTGTGGCGTAGCCGACCATCGAGGCCTGTACGCGTCCCACCGTATCGCGGGTCTCGAGCGTATAGATACCCTCCTCATCGGTCGTGATGCCGGTCGTGGTGCCGGGGAACACGACGCTCACGAACTGCATCGGGGCACCGCTGGCGGCATCCGTCACACGGCCGCGGACACGGGTGCTCTGTGCCGACAGGGTCGTGCACACGGACAAAGCTGCGAGCAGTGAGGCGAGCAGCCTGTATGTAATTTTGCCACGGAGCATTTTGCAAAAATAATTAAAAAGAACCTGTTTGGTCAAAATAAATTACTTTTGCATAATTTAAGTCGAAAAATCGAACACCAAAAGCAGAAATGGCACACGGAAAAGTCGAAAAGACCAATGCGGCCCGCTTGCTCGACCGCGCTAAGATAGCCTATGAACTCGTCCCTTACCGGGTTGATGAAGAACACCTCGCAGCGACGCACGTGGCCGAAGAGCTGGGCGAAGATATAGGAAGCGTATTCAAGACCCTCGTGCTGCGGGGCGACCGCACGGGGTATTTCGTATGCGTGGTGCCCGCCGACCACGAGGTCGACCTCAAGGCCGCCGCACGCGTATCGGGCAACAAGAAGGCCGACCTGATCCCGATGAAGGAGCTGCTGCCCGTGACGGGTTACATCCGTGGCGGCTGCTCGCCGATCGGCATGAAAAAACAGTTTCCGACCTATATCCACTCCTCGGCCGCGTCGCTTCCGGCCATCTACATCAGCGCCGGCGTCCGCGGCCTCCAACTGAAAATCGCCCCGGCGGAGCTCATAGCTTTCGTCGGGGCGACCGTGGCGGAAATCAGCCGCCGGGAATAGGGCTGTGGCTATTTCCCCGGTTTCGCGTATTTGGTGTAGACCGAGGCCGTCCGTTCGGCGATCGCATTCCAATCGTATTTTTCCATGGGATACTCTATTTGCCGGTAAGGGGCGTCCATATTTTCCTGGAGTTTGCGTGCCAGAGCCCTTCTGTCGCCCAACGGGAAATAGAATTCCTGCCCGAGCCCGACTTCCAGGTTTGCGGGGATGTCGCTCACGATCACAGGCAGCCTGTAACTCATTGCTTCGAGCAGTGCGATCGGGAGCCCTTCGTGCGAGGAGGGGAGTACGAAACACCGGGCATGCGACAGCAATGCGTGCAATTTCCTGCCCTTGATAAATCCGGGCAGCACGACTCCCTGTTCGCGGGCGTATTTCTTCAGGCTTGCGGAATAGTCGTCCTCGAAATCGCTGTCCCCGGCAATGACCAACTTGCATTCCCTGTGCTCGGTACGTGAAAACGCTTCGATCAGGTGGTGCAGGTTCTTTTCCGGTACGAACCGGCACATTGCGAAGATATACTTTCCTTGTTCGATCCCCAGCTCCCCGAAATATTCCGGATAGTCGGTGATATCCGGTGAGGGGACGCCGTTGTAGATCACATGGCAGTCTTTACGTCCGTATTTCCGGATCAGCATGTCGTCGATCACATGCGAGATCACGATGACTTCGTTGGCGAAGAGCGTGCCTGCGGCCTCGCCCAGGCGGAGTGCCGTTTTGGCCGCCATGCCCCATTTGTCCCGGTCGTAGTCCGGCCCGTGGTGGGTGAATACGACTTTCATTCCCAGCAAACGGGCCAGCGGTGTCAGCAGTGCCGGGCCCACCGCATGGAGGTGGACGATGTCGGCTTTCAGGCGTTTGGCCCGCACGATGGCCCTGAACGTGTGGACGATTGCTTCGAGCGATTTTTTCCGCGGCGTTTCGATGTCCGAGAGCGTGATGCCCTTGTAGCTGGACAGCGTGTCGCGTACGTAACTTTTCCGCCGTATAACGGTTACCTCGAAGCCTTTTCGAGCAATACGCGGAAACAACTCTTCACAATGTGTCTCCACGCCTCCCATGATATTCGGAATGCCGCGGGTTCCGGTGACGACTATTTTCATGTTGTTATTTTGCGGGTTTTAGTCCGAACAGGAATCTTAACAGACGATTACGTTGTAAGATATACCGGTGCAGGATGATCGGAAGAAAAATCCCTGCGCCGATTACGGCCGCGGCCCCGACGCTGAAATAGAGCGGGTCGTTGCCGTTCGCAAGCAACGGAACTTGCTGGACAAGGGATTTGACGAATCCTTCGAATGTGGTGTGGAACAGATAGATGATATAAGAAGAGGCCGATACGACAAGGAGTTTTTGCGTTATATGTTTCAGGCTTTTGATCCGTGCCGATATCACGCATATCGTATGGATGCCTGCAAATGGCAATATATAACCCATCAGGCCGGTGAGTATGTCGTTTCGGACGAGCAAGGTGCATGCGAACAGGACGGGCAGGGCGCAGACCGGAATCATTCCCGGTATTTTCTTCGCCGAATCGAGCCAACGGGGCCAATTTATGAGAAACACGCCCAGCATAAAATATTTCAGCATGGCCACGGCCTTGTTTATGCAGAAGATTTCGGGCCAGTCGACAGGCAGAAACCCTGTCAGGAGACTTGCTGCGAACAGCACGGTTCTTCCCGTTTTCGTCTTTATCATGCTTATGAGCAGGAATATCAGCCATAGCGCCCAGATAAACCAGAGGAAATAGCCTGCTTCGGGCAGATAGAACATCTTGATATACGATGCTGCCGTCACGGGATTTTCCACGGACATTCCCTGTTGCGTCAAAAGTTTGATGCTGATTATGACGACGCTTGTCGAGAAATAGGGGATCATCAACCTTTTGAATTTCTTCAAAATGAAGTTTCCCCCCCCCCTTGTTTTGGCTGTTCCCGGTCATTGCATAGATGTATCCGCTTGCGAACATGAACAGGGGCATGTGGAATGCGTATATGAACCGGTTGGCGAGGTGGTACCATTCGGGGGCATCCGCAGGATTGTAATGTCCGATGACGACGAGGATGATGCCTATCGTCTTGGCGATGTCTGCCGTTGCCGACCGTTCCATGGTTACATCCGCTGCTTCAGGTCTCCTTGCGCCGGATCCTGGCCGACGTCGCACCATTTTTTATCCAGACAGGCCGGTTTGCCCCTCATGCTGCGGAGCTTGTTCCTGAGCGCCCATTTCAGCGGGTACTTTACATATTTATGCATGACCGGACTGGCTGTGCCCACCATCCAGCAGTTCTTCGGACATTTGCGCACCATGGCACGCACCTCCTCCGCCCGGGCGCTTTGCCATATCTCCATGAAATCGGGCGTTTGGTGGATGTTGCCCATCGATTTTTGCCAGTATTTCTCTTCCAGTCCATTGCAGGGATAGACGTCGCCGAAGGGGTCGATGAAGAAATTGGCGGATCCGGCCTCGCACGGCAACATACGCCGGCCGCCTTCGATGTAGTTGATCAACCCCATGTTGAACCAAGCCCGGAACCAGCTCTTGGGGTGGTTCTCCTGCAGCTGCCACGCGATCAATTGCTCGAAGTTCCTGCATACTTCGTCTTTGTTGGTAATGACGTTGTCGTCCTTGTGGAAATAGTAGGAGTTGTGGAACGCTGCCGTTGCGAACTCCATCCCCAGCGATTTGCTCAACTGATACAGCGAAAGCATGTCCCTGGAGTTGTTGTTCGATACGGTACAGCCGAATCCGATGTCCTTCAAGCCCATTTGCTTTAAGGCAAGCAACGTGCGCAGGCCCTTGTCGAAGCCTCCGGCATGGCCGCGCAATTCGTCGTTCTTGCAGCTCAGGCCCTCGATGGAGATACGGATGCCGATTTGCGGGTATTTTTCCGCCAGCGCGATGACCTTCTCCTCGAACCAGCCCGAGGTGGAGATGACGATGCGATCCGTATGCTTGTAGCACTCTTCGACGATCTCGGCCAGGTCGTCGCGTACGAACGGTTCGCCGCCGGTCAGGTTGATGAATTTCAGCCGCGGCAGCGTGCGGAGATCCGAGGCTTTGATTTCCTCTTCTTTTTTCGTGGGGTTGAACCAGATGTTGCACATCTTGCATTTCATCGGGCAACGATAGGTCAGGATGATACTGGCATCCGTGGGATGAGGTATATTCCGGGTATTCATGTTATCTGTTGTTGTAAATTTTCAGGAGTTCTGTATAGTACCTCTCTGCCGAATATCTTTTCTGTGCGTCGAGTGCGATCTGCCGGTATTCGAACGGGGTTGCGAACATTTGTCCGATTCGGGCCTTCAGTTCTTTTGCGTTTCCGGATTCGAACAGCATTCCGGTCTTGCCTTCATCGATCAGTTCGGGAATGCCGCCGATCCGGCTGCCGAGCACCGGAGTGCCCAGACATTGTGACTCGATGACGGACAGCGGATTGTTTTCATACCATTCCGAAGGCACGACGCAGAATCGGGCCTTACCGACTATTTCCTTGATTTCCGGCCAGTGTTTATAACCCAGAAGTTCTATATCGCTTCCTGCAGCTGCGGCGCGCAGCGTCTCTTCGAGCGAACCGCCACCGATTATCTTCAGTGGGTAGGGCAGTCGCTTTGCCGCTTCGATCAGTGTTCCGATCCCTTTTTCAGGACTAAGACGGCCTATGTAACAGTAATAGTTCTCTTTGTCGTAATCGTCTTTCCGGGTTTTGGCAATGTCGATAAAATTGCAGAGCGTATTGATCTTCTGTTTGTCGAAGTTGCCCTGAACCATTTTGTCCGCCATAAACCGGCTGGGACAAATAAAGGCGTCGGTAACTGCTTCCAGGCGCATACGAGTCCATTTCATAGCTTCCTTGTATGCCAGGAAACTTGCCAATGCGGAATTTTTCATGCATTTGTGCTTCCGCACCTTGCGTTTGTCGCTAAAGCACTCTTCGCAAACCTGCAACCCGTTGCGCAGGCAGTCGTAACGAGGGCATAGCAGTTTGTAGTCGTGCAGAGTCCATACGACTTTCACGCCTCGTCGATGGGCTATTTCGGCGATAACGGGAGAAAGTTGGGTGTGGATATTGTTCAGGTGGAGTATATCCGGTTGGAACTCATCGAGCAGTCGGGTGAACTTTGTCCTGACGTGGTACTGTTGCCAAGTTAGCAGCAGAACAAAAGATTGAAATATTTTGGGAAACAATACCGGCATCCATAGCCCCCATCAACTGACTGCGTGGACTTTTGGCATCGCCAAACCGCGAAAGATCGCTGATTAAAACCAATGATACCGGAGCTGTTTTCACAAACGCCTGACCACCTGCCACTGCACCACGATAATCTCCCGCAGCTATCAGTGTCAACTGATGATTTTTAGCATCATACAGATAACTTCCTTCAGGCAACACTACATATACATCCACATCCTGTTTATTCAACGCTGACGGAGCGGTTCTCATTCCGGATTCCTTACGGTTGATTCCATTAGCAGCCCACAACAAATCAGACAGTTCAGCCAGGCTCAATGCTTTCGAAGCATATTCGCGAGTTGAATGTCGTTCAGACAATGCCTTCATCACCGCACCAGTGCGGTTTAAATTAGGCTTCGGCAATTTAATCACCTTATCAGCAGCAAAGGCAGCCGCTGAAAGCATTAAACAAACTAACAATAGTTGTACTTT
>ENA-UEOL01001834-UEOL01001834.1-human-gut-metagenome-genome-assembly--contig:-NODE-1834-length-12881-cov-6.992424_pt1 | contig 12881 bp, 9 predicted proteins | sample MGYA00242884_ERZ507884 | MGnify/ENA primary metagenome ERZ507884 (study PRJEB26167, sample SAMN06115417) | human gut metagenome | host: Homo sapiens | place: China:Chongqing | collected 2015-03-06... | reverse complement strand
GAAGCAGGGGAAGTTTCTGGAAAACATCAAAGGAAAACTATGTGCGGACAAGGGATATATTGGTCAGGCTCTGTTCGAGAATCTTTTCCTTAATGGTATTCAGCTTGTCACTAAAGTTAAAAACAATATGAAGAACTCGCTGATGAGCATTGCCGACAAGATCCTGCTCAGAAAAAGGGCCTTGATTGAGACGGTCAATGACGAATTGAAGAACATTGCGCAGATTGAACATTCCAGACACCGTTCATTCAGTAACTTTATAGCCAATTCTTTGTCGGCTATCGCAGCATACTGCTTTTTTGAAAAGAAGCCCGCCATTGATGTCAAGTTGTTCAATGACGGGCAACTGTCTATTTTCTAATTTTATTTCGAACTCACGTTAACTTAAATTTAATATAATAAAGACACGGATTTAATACATATAAATCTTGTAACCCTTCATGCTGCCTGGTGCGCCTTGCTCCATGCGTGGCAAATACTCAAGAGCTGTGACTGTTTGCTCTGCACCAAGGTCGATGACGAGTAGATGCGGTGCTGTTGCGCCTTTTTCTGTCTGCCAGTAGGTAGATTCCTGAAGGTCGAACGCCTTGTCGCCAGTATGATTTTCCTGAAGGTTCTCTGAATTAGCGTATTTCACATTCCATTGGTTGCGCGATAAACGCTTGCCATCCTTGTCGAGCAGATAGAGTTCGGCTATAGCTACCGACTTTCCGTCGTGCATTGTCTGGCATTCGATGGCAATATAACGACCTGTAGCTGGTTTGGCGAAGTTTATTGTCTGCCATCCGTTGCCCGGCTTTGTTTCGCCTTTTGCTATAGGAGTTGTCGAGTTAAGGTCGGGCTTATCTCCGATATTATTGTGTTTGGCCGATTTCTCCAGTTGCAACTTGTCGAGTTCTGGCTTAGTTTGTCCCCATACTACAGGTTCCTTAGGACCAACAACATCGAGCACTACGATTTCGTTTTCGCCCTTCTTCAGCCAGCAACCAGGACAATAGAGAGTCTGCTGCGGACCGATGCTCCAGAATCGGCCTAACGCATGACCGTTTACATACACTTGTCCCTTGCCCCATGTCTCCATGTTTAGGAATGTATCTCCTGTTTTCTTCAGATTAAATGTAGCGCGATAGTAGCCGATAGCCGAAGGAGTGTTTTCAGCAAGAGCCACGTCAGTATGCGGAGTGGTCATGGCGCGGTGAGCTGTCTGATAATCATCGGCAATGCGACGCATACTCCAATCCTTAAGGTTCCATGTTAGCTCGTCGCCGTCTACTTCTGTTGTAAGCGTTACGTCGCCAACTAATCCCTTAAAGTCTTTTATGGCACGACCGAAATTGATACGTCCCATGCCCTCTACCAGCAATGTCAGTACATCACCTTTCTGTGTGGCAGGCAGCGGAAGAGAACGCTCGTTCTTTACTCGGTCTATCTTTCCTATATACTCACCGTTTATGAATACCTGCACAAAATCGTGTCCGTTTATGTGAAGCGTCGCTCCGTCGGCTACTTGGGGTATTGCTGTATTATAAATCATAGATCCATAGCCCATATTCATTTCCTCGAATGTCTTTGGTTCGCGGCTGTTAGCGGTGCTGTCTGTTCCTATATATATAGGAGCCACGTTATGCAGCTTCAGTTTTGGGATGCTGATAATTTCGGCTATCTTTTTAGGAACAGCGGGTAGCTTACTGTCGGAATATTTGGCTAAGGTATTGCGCAGCAACCAATATTTCTCAGTCGGTTCGCCATACTCGTTGATAGGCGCATCGTAATCGTACGAAGTTACGTCGGGGGCGAGGCCCGGAGAGTTGGCGCCTGCCCAATGGCCGAACGAAGTTCCGCCGTGAGTCATATACAGCGAGAACGAAATACCCTTTGACAACATCTCATCTATACCAGCCACCATATCCTTGGCGGGACGTGTTTCATGGCGTGCTCCCCATTTGTCGAACCATCCGCTCCAGAATTCAGAGCACATAAGTGGCGCGTTGGGTCGAAGCTCGCGCAAGCGTCTGAATTGATCGTCTATCTTAGCTCCGGTACCGAAGTTCATGGTCCATATAAGGTCATCGAGGCCATTCTTCTCGAAATTAGAGTTCCAGTCGCATTGAAAGAGTGTTGTTTTAGATGCCTTGTCGTTATTGTCGGCATCCCAATACTTGCGTAGCGTATCGCGTATCTGCGCTATGTAAGCCTTGTCTTCACCGTAGCTGCCATATTCATTTTCTACCTGAACCATGATGATGGGGCCTCCATGCTGTATGGTGAGAGGGGCGAGCTGTTCGGCTACTTTCTTTTCAAAGCGGTCTACACACTCCATGAAGTATGTGTCCTGCTCACGCAGACGTATGTCTTTTTTCTTTAGCAACCACCAGGGCAGACCGCCCATTTCCCATTCAGCACAAACGTACGGACCGGGGCGTACTATTACATACATGCCGTTCTTCTTGGCGAGGCGGCAGAATTCTGCCACATCGTTCTGTCCCGTAAAGTCGAACACGCCTTCGTGCTGCTCGTGTATGTTCCAAAAGATGTAGATACAGATGGTGTTCATGCCCAGAGCTTTGCACATTTTGATGCGATGTTCCCAATACGGGCGTGGAATACGTGGGTAATGAATTTCCGCTGCCTTGACAACAAATGGTTTCCCGTTTAGCAAAAAAGTTTTGTCGCCTGTTGTGAATTTAATCCACCTAATGTCACTTTCGCAGTCGGCATAAAGGTTGGGATTACATGCTCATAGCCATACATACGGATCACTTCCTCCGCCACATCCGGGTAAGAATCCATATCTTCACGGTAAGCAGGAATCTGCAATGTCAGCTCATCACCGTTGATGACCGGTGCAAAATTTAAAGCAGTAAGAATACGAACGATGTCAGCATCTGGGACTTCGATTCCAAGAACCCCATTGACACGTTTTACACTTACTTTCATCTCTTTTGGCTCGATGGAGTTTCCGGTAGACACTTCAATGTGTGTGGAAGAAACTTTACCACAGCCTAACTCCTCTACTAAATGAAGGGCACGTTTCATTGCCATAACAGTTGTGTATTCGTAAACACCCTTTGCATACATTGCGCTGGAATCAGAGGACTGTCCCAGTGCCCTGGAGCTTTTACGGATGTTGTCGCGGGCAAATTTTGCAGCCTCGAACATCACTTCTTTTGTGGTGTCCTGAATCTCAGAATTTAAGCCACCCATAATACCTGCCAGTGCAACCGGTTTTTTACCGTCACAGATGACAAGATTTGAATTATTTAATTCAAATTCTTTTTCGTCTAATGTTGTGATCTTCTCGCCATCATCTGCACGTCTGACATTAATCTCGTCACCCTCTAAATATGCATAGTCGAATGCATGCATCGGCTGACCTAACTCTTTTAGGACGTAGTTTGTGATATCTACGATATTGGAGATACCACCGATTCCGACTAATGCCAGTCTTCTTCTCATCCATGCAGGAGATTCCTTGATCTCAACATCATGAACATAGTGTGCGATATATCTCGGGCAGAGATCTTTCGCAGAAACAGTTACATGGAAATCCTTCTTTACATCTGTCTCTGTGAAATCAAGTGCAGGCTCTTTGCATTCTTTTCCGAGAACGGCTGCTACTTCTCTTGCGATACCGTAAATGCTCTGGCAGTCCGGGCGGTTTGCGGTGATCGCAATGTCAAAAATCCAGTCATCCATTCCAAGGATCGGTTTTACGTCTGCTCCAACTCTGGCATCTTCCGGTAACACAAGTAATCCGTTGTATCCTGCGCCCGGATATAAATCTTCGTTTAATCCAAGCTCTGTTCCGGAGCAAAGCATACCAAAGGATTCATATCCACGGAGTTTGCCTTTTTTAATTGTCATCACACCTTCGATCGTGACATGGTCTTTTGCAGTTGCGTAAACAGTCGCTCCTACCAATGCAAGAGGATATTTTCCACCTGCATGAACATTGTCCGCTCCACAGCAGATCTGGAATGTTCCATGCTCTCCCGCATTGACCTGACATAAGCTTAAATGTGTCTCTGGAATTGGTTCGCAGGATTCTACAAGACCAACGACAACGCCACTGATATCTTTTCCAACTTCAATCAGTTCCTCAACTTCAAATCCACAGGAAAAAAGTTTTTCCTCTAACTCCTTTGGAGTAACATCTATATCTACATAATCTTTTAACCAGCTTAATGGTGCTAACATGATAAGTCTCCTTTTCTTTTATCTCTATCTGTTTGTCTTAGTCATCGATCTGTTTTAATACACGCATATCGGACTCAAACAGTAATTTGATGTTGTTGATACCATATTTTAACATTGCGATACGTTCAATACCGATACCGAATGCAAAGCCACTGTACTCATTGGTATCAATTCCACAACCCTCTAAAACTTTATTGTTAACAACACCTGCTCCTAATACTTCGATCCATCCTGTACCTTTGCAGAGTTTGCATCCGCATCCGCCACACTGGAAACAACTTACATCAACTTCTACGGAAGGCTCTGTGAATGGGAAGTAGGATGGACGAAGACGTGTGGTCGTCTCTTTTCCGAAAATCTTCTTTACAAGTTCATCTAACATTCCCTTTAAGTCGCAGAGTGTAATTCCCTTATCTACCACAAGACCTTCCATCTGTGTAAACATTGGGGAATGTGTTGCATCATCATCGGAACGGAATACCTTACCAGGGGAAATAATCTTGATTGGTGGTTTCTTTGCTTCCATAACATGTATCTGTCCTGCAGATGTCTGGGTACGGAGCAGGAATTCCGGTGAGAGGTAGAAAGTATCCTGCATGTCTCTTGCCGGATGATCCTGAGGTGTATTCAAAGCTGTGAAGTTATAGTAATCTGTCTCAATCTCTGTTCCCTCATAAACTTCAAATCCCATAGAGGCAAAAATATCAATGAGCTGGTTACGGACCTGTGTCACCGGGTGCAGATTTCCTTTTTCATGCTTCACTGCCGGCATCGTAACATCGATTTTCTCTGCTTCATATCTTTTCTTTAAGGCATCTGCCTCTAATTTTTTCATTTTCTCTTCGAGAATTGTCTCGATTGCAGAACGTGTATCGTTTACCCACTGTCCTACTTTTGGTCTGTCTTCAGGTGCTACATCTTTCATTCCTTTTAATACTGCTGTAAGTTCACCTTTTTTGCCAAGCACTGCCTGTCTGACTTCATTTAATCGCTCTAATCCGTCAGATCCCTCGATCTCTGCAATTGCTTTCTCTCTGATCTGCTGCAATTTGTCTTTCATCTTCATTTCTCCTTTTTCATAAACATCTTTCAGGACATAAAAAAGGAACCATTCTCCCTCACTTAGGGACGAATGATTCCGCGGTACCACCCTGATTCTTCTCTTCTTTATCCGAAGAAAAGCACTTTGTAGATACGTAACGTGTATCAGGCGTCATCTGCTATTTACAAGATCCCCTGTTTTCACAAATGCGGCTCCTGTGGGAAATTCGATTCCTATCTTACCTTAAGCAGGCTTTCAGCCGGTGACCTGCTCTCTCTTTAAAAAGTATAGTGCTCTACTGACACATTCACAGCCTTTTCCTATTTCTGATGCCCATGATCAGCATCAAATTCAATTGCTATTCTATCACAGGGTTTTCTAAAACTCAACCCCTTTTTTTCTTTGTCCGGTCACGCTTAAGCCATTTGCGGAAACTTTCATTGAAGATCACGTTCACTTCTGCACTCATCATCATAATATACATGCAAAAATAAAGCCAGAGCATGATCAATGCGATGGTTGTCAGACTGCCATACATAGAAAATCCATTAAAGTAATCCACATAAATGGACAAAGCAAACGAAAACACATACCACGCCACCGCGCAGATCGCTGCGCCCGGAATCTGGCTTTTAAACGTCAGTTTTTTGTTTGGCAGCATGGTAAAAATAATATCAAAAAATACAAATAAAATACCAAAAAGCACAAAGCCACGAAATTTCACGATCAGATCCGTGATACTCTGCAGCAATGGAATATACTCTACTGCAAGGTCATGCAGCGTATTTCCGAATACCAATACTACAAGTGTAAATACAACTGCAAACAAAAACACGATCGTATAGACGATTGCCCAGAGTCTTAGCACAAACCAGTTGCGGTTTTCCTCAAGGTCATTGACCGAATTCAGTCCATCGGTCATATACTGGATTCCCTTGGCAGCAGACCAGATTGCCACGATCGCCGTTATGGAGATGATTCCAACTGAACGGTTATATACTTCATCTGTAATTGAGATCAGAAATGCTGAAACGTAATCCGGCAATGCCGTCTGATACAATTTTAACAAAGTCCCCTCTGTGATCGGTGTGTATTGAAGAAGGGAAGAAAACACCATCAAAAATGGGATTGTCGATAATATAATAAAAAATGCTGACTGGGCAGAATATGCATTAATCTTATCCCGCTTACATTTATCAAAAAAAGATTTTCCGTTTCCGATAATCTTCCAGATCAATTTTCTTTCCTCCATTGTTACTGTAGTTTATAATAAGTAAATTTGTGTTTGCTCCGCACTTCATCTTCCTGATACGCAGATCATTTTTCTGCCAGACTGGTGATTGAGATATCTTTATAGAAGAAATTCAAAATATCTTTATAAGTCATCCCGGTTTTCGCCAGACCATTGGCACCATTCTGGCTCATTCCAAGTCCGTGACCATAACCTCCGCCATACAGAGTGTAAACATTATCTGCCTCTTTTACGAGACTGACCGCTGCACCTGGCAGGATCGTCCCTCCGGTGCTCTCACTTCCGTCCTGATACGTGATATTTGTCACACCAAGTCCTATGACTTTACGGATATTATACTCGGAAAAAACTTTTACCATTCCATGTTCATAGGAAAGCCGTAATGTCAGGATGGAACCCGATGTACTCCGTTTCTCCACTTCGATGCCTTCGAGCATTCCAAAATCTGCCATGGAATCCGTCTCGTTTTTACCATCAGATTCATAATATATCACGTTCCTCGGAGAAATGGAATGCCTGTTTTCCAAAATTTGCCGGATTCCGGCTTCTTTTCCGTTAAAATCCGCCTGTGCACTCCAGCGATAATACTTGATCTCACTGTCAAATCCTGTCTGTGGTTTCCGGATATAATCTAAAAATGTTTTCTCATCTGACAGATCAATATCTGTCTCCGGCGTATTTAAGCATACTTTTTTCAGGTACCCATAGTTTTCCATCTCTTCCGGATTCCATACCTCTGCGGTGTCCGTGTAACCCATAGACGTCGAGAAATAATATGCTTCGATCACTTCGTCCGCATAAGTCATTACCTCATGTTTTGTCTCCTCCACCGCCTGTCTGGATGCCTCGCCCGCCTCGACTTTATTATAAACCTGATAGGACGTACTGTCGTTGATATGCGCTCCGAAAGCCGCCAGATCTGCCCTCATAAGCTGAATATAGGCATAGCTTCTCGCACAGACTGCCTGCGCCTTTAATGCCTCTTTTTCATAGGTAGATGGCATCTCACTTGGAACCACTGCGGTAAGATAAGTTTCAAACGGAACACTGTTCACAACGGTGTAGCCCTCCTCGTAACGGCGCACCTCCACACTGCCGGAATATCCGTTTGAGATGGTATTTCCCGCTTCATCACACAGAAAAATCTTCCCATTTTCCGTTGCAGGCTGAATGGAAAATGTATCATCACGTTCTGTAAACCATGTACTTACATCAAGCAGCGTTCCCGCCGCATAGTCCGACACAGTTTCACCAAACTTAATACTTGCATCCACATCTGCTTTCAGATAAACTGCGGAGCGGAATTTTCCACCATCGTCTGCCAGTAACAGAACCCGGATATTTTCGATTACTGCCGGTGTCCTGATCAAAATTGCACAGACTTCTTCTTCCCCGATCACATAGGATACTTCCATGTTTCCGAGAACCACTTTCGAAATCGAACTCTCCGTGACATCTTCCCCTTCTAAAAGTTCATAAACCGGGATCTTCCCGGTATGGGAGATTCTTCCATAGCCTTCAATCTCTATCGTATTTTCATCATAGGACAATAATTTTCCACCGATCTCCTGTTCTTTTTTTCGCACGATCTGGAGCTTTCCATTTGAAAAAACAAGATCCGCCACGCCTTCTGTCACATCTTTTTCCGATGCATCCATTGTAATCTCATATTCTGCACCACCGGATAAAAAAGTAAGTGTTCCATCTTCGACAGCCTTGATATAAGTATTATATACCTCTGCTTCCTCTTCACTGATTCCCGCAATTCCAACACATTTACCATCCAGCAAATACAATCGGTAATTATCCCATGCTGTGAGAAAATGTTGTCCAAACTTTGATGGATAATCCCCCTCATTTGTGACCAGAATGCATCCGCTGTCCGATTCAATCACATCCATCAGCAACAGATCCTGTGTTGTAACTGTTTTTTCATCATCGAGATAAGCAAGGATTTCTGTATAAACAGCGTTCCACTCCCCGCGGTCTAGCGCAGCGTTCTCACTTTTCTCTGGAAGTTGTATGTAATCCTTTAATCCAAGAAACTCTAAAATTTCGCTGGCAGCCTTTTTTGTCAGATACTCCTGTTTCTGTAACAATATCTGCTCCCAGTCCATCTCCTTATATATAGAAAAAGACAGTTCATCCTGCACCTCTTCTACCGGAACATAATGCTCTGAATAAACGTCTTTATGATACCCTTTTTTCGTTCCTGCCAATAGCATGCCACACAATATGAGTAACAAAATGACAAGCAGTCCGATTTTTCTTTTCAAACGCACTTTCCCCCTCACGCACTACCTAAAAAGAAGCTGCTTTCTAAGAAAGCAGCTTCTCGCTTTTGTATCTTCTGTTTTATTCTCGTGTGTATCTTCTATCTTCATTGGTACTTTTATGATTCTTTTGTGTCTCAAAAATGCTTTTGTACTTTCGGAATCTTTTGTACCTCACTATAGATCTTCTGTGTCTTGTGAACGCTTTTGTGTCTTCAAAACTTCTTCTGTACTTTATAAATTCTTTCGTACATTCTATCTTTTGTAATACCCAAAATGCCGTTTCCTACAATTTTGACTCCTAGCCAACGCTAGGTGGGTAACCTCAATCAAGCTTTTGCCTTCCCCCGCCGCCGTAGCGAATTACTGAGGCCTGGCATCCAATTGAAAATGTTGGAATCCCGTTTAAAGTAAATGTAGGTTCAAAATAGTAGGGTGTCGCACATCCCAGGCTGTTTTTTGATAGTCTTATTATACTTTAATGTTCCCTGATTCACAAGCAAAAATTAATGCCGGAACGTAAAAAATACTACCAAAATTACTACTATTTTCTTGTAGTTTTATCCATTGACAAAATGGCAAAAACATGTTCCACCTAGTAAACTCTGGCTTTTTCTATATCGTCCTTTGTGAATGCACCCGGAAACAATTCCCCAAGCGTATACTCCCGATATTCTCCATTCTTTTTGGAAACAAAAATTCGAAACGTATCCGGCTCGCAGAATTCTGCCATGACCTGTCTGCACACACCGCACGGATACAGATAATCGTCTCCATCTCCATTGATCGCAATTGCTGCAAACTCACGCTCTCCCTCATAGACTGCCTTAAAAAATGCTGTACGCTCCGCACAGTTTGTCGGAGAATATCCTGCGTTTTCAATATTGCATCCCTGATAAATCTTACCGCTTTTTGTTAGAAGTGCCGCTCCAACCCGAAAATGGGAATATGGGACATACGCATGCTCCTTTGCCTCCATAGCTGCTTTTATTAACTCTTCCGCTTCCATCCTGTCAAACTCCTGTTTTTCCATTTTTATACTGTTTTTTCCAACAAACGACATATTATTTACATTTTTTATTGGAAGCGTCCGAGCGCAAAGTACCAGCGATTCTCTTGTAATGAACTACATGCAAGATATGGAAATACCGCTGACTTACAACAATAAAGTCGAACTATTGATGACCGGTCGTGAAAAGTTTATTGATTTATTCGAAACTATCCGCCATGCCCGGCACCACATTCATCTGGAATATTTCAATTTCCGTAACGACTCCATCGCCAATGCCCTTTTCGATTTACTGGCAGAAAAGGTAAAAGAAGGTGTAGAGGTACGTGCCATGTTCGATGCGTTCGGCAACTGGTCCAATAACCAGCCGTTGAAAAAACATCATTTGCAGGCGATAAAGGCACGCGGCATCGAACTCGTCAAGTTCGACCCCATCACCTTTCCCTATATCAACCATGCCATGCACCGCGACCACCGGAAGATAGTGGTTATCGACGGAAAAATCGGCTATACGGGCGGGATGAATATTGCCGACTATTACATCAACGGCTTGCCTAAAATCGGTAAATGGCACGACATACACATGCACATAGAAGGGGATGCCGTACGTTACCTGCAAGGTATCTTCCTGACTATGTGGAACAGGGAAACCGGACAACACATCGGCGGTCCGGCATACTTCCCCAACCTGCCCCAATTTCCGGACAGTATAGCCGAGGAGATTGCAATAGTAGACCGCACCCCGCGGGAAACACCCCGGTCTATCAGCCATGCCTATGCCGTTTCGATAGAAGCTGCTCAAAAAAATATCCAGATAGTAAACCCCTACTTCGTTCCGACGAAATCCATCCGTAAGGCTATCAAGAAAGCGTTAAAGAAAGGTACGGAAGTGGAGATTATGATACCGGCTGTATCGGATATTCCCTTTACGCCCGAAGCCTCTTTTTATATCGCACATAAATTGATGAAACGGGGAGCCAAAATTTACTTGTTCAAGGACGGATTTCACCATTCCAAAGTAATGATGGTAGACAGCACTTTCTGTACGGTAGGCACTGCAAACCTCAACAGCCGCAGCTTGCGCTACGATTATGAGACCAATGCTTTCATCTTCGACCCTTCAACAACGAACCAGTTGAACAGCATGTTCGAGAGGGACAAAAAGAACAGTACCTTGCTCACGCCCGAGATGTGGAAAAAGCGCTCCGGCTGGAAAAAGTTTCTCGGCTGGGTAGGAAATCTGCTGACTCCTTTCCTGTAAATCTTATAGCGCAAATTTTCAATATACCGAGAACTTTGCCTACCTTTGGCAAGGCTTTTAATAAGTAACTCCATGAAACAATATTTAGACTTACTCAACCGTGTACTGACTGAAGGCATAGAAAAAAGCGACCGTACCGGAACCGGTACAATCAGCGTATTCGGACACCAGATGCGTTTCAATATGGACGAGGGCTTCCCTTGTCTGACTACCAAGAAACTTCATTTGAAATCCATTATCCACGAACTGCTCTGGTTCCTGAAAGGCGATACAAACGTAAAATACCTGCAAGAGAACGGGGTACGCATCTGGAATGAATGGGCCGATGAGAATGGAGATTTGGGGCATATCTACGGTTACCAATGGCGTTCGTGGCCAGATTACAAAGGCGGAACCATCGACCAAATCAGTGAAGCGGTGGAAACAATCAAGCACAACCCCGATTCACGCCGTATCATAGTGAGTGCCTGGAACGTCGGCGATTTGGACAACATGAATCTGCCGCCTTGCCATGCATTCTTTCAGTTTTATGTAGCCAACGGACGACTCAGTCTGCAACTTTACCAACGCAGCGCGGATATTTTTCTGGGAGTACCTTTCAATATCGCATCGTATGCATTGCTCTTGCAAATGGTAGCCCAAGTTACGGGATTGAAAGCCGGAGATTTTGTACATACCCTGGGAGATGCACATATCTATCTGAACCACTTGGAACAAGTGAAACTCCAACTGAGCCGTGAGCCGCGGGCACTTCCACAAATGAAAATAAATCCGGATGTAAAGAACATATTCGATTTCAAGTATGAAGACTTTGAATTGGTCAATTACAATCCTCACCCGCATATTGCCGGAAAAGTAGCAGTATAGGAAAGAGAGCATCTTCTATCATTAAAAGACCACTTGATTACATCAGACAATATGATTAGCATTATCGCCGCAGTAGACCGACACATGGCTATCGGTTATGAAAACAAACTGTTATTCTGGCTTCCCAATGACTTGAAACGTTTCAAAGCGCTTACTACCGGGAACACCATCATCATGGGACGGAAAACATTCGAATCACTCCCTAAAGGAGCTTTGCCAAACCGACGCAATATTGTATTGTCTACCCGTCCCGACACCCTATGTCCGGGTGCGGAAATCTTTCCTTCTCTTGAAGAAGCTTTGAAGCACTGTGAACAGGATGAACAAATCTATATTATAGGTGGAGTCAGCGTATACCGCCAGGCTTTGCCATTGGCAGACGCACTCTGCCTGACAGAGATAGATGCCGAAGCTCCTCAAGCAGATGCCTACTTTCCGGAAGTATCCCCTGAAATATGGCAAGAAAAAAGCAGGGAATCCCATCCTATAGATGAAAAACATCCCTGCCCTTATGCTTTTGTCAATTATATCCGCCGATAACCGGTAGGATTATTCATCCACATCGTCTATCACTATCGGCATCTGACGTTTAATTGCCTCGTGGAATGAAATCAACGTTTCCGTACGAGACAACCCCAACGGTTGCAATTTATCATGAATAATGCTCAGCAAATGATGATTGTTCCGTGCATACAGCTTAATAAACATATCGTATTTACCGGTAGTAAAGTGACATTCCACGATTTCAGGAATGGCTTCCAGCGCTTTTGTCACGGCATCAAAAGTTGCGGGATCTTTTAAATAGATTCCGATATACGCACAAGTCTCCTATCCTATCTTTTCCGGATCTATGACATATTCCGACCCTTTCAATATACCCAGATTTGTCAGTTTCTGAATACGTTGGTGAATAGCTGCTCCGGATACATTACAAGCTCTGGCAACTTCGAGGAAAGGAATACGCGCATTATCGGCAATCA
>ENA-UEOL01001833-UEOL01001833.1-human-gut-metagenome-genome-assembly--contig:-NODE-1833-length-12886-cov-6.548677_pt1 | contig 12886 bp, 8 predicted proteins | sample MGYA00242884_ERZ507884 | MGnify/ENA primary metagenome ERZ507884 (study PRJEB26167, sample SAMN06115417) | human gut metagenome | host: Homo sapiens | place: China:Chongqing | collected 2015-03-06... | reverse complement strand
AGCCGTTTATTCAGATTCTCAACACCCAGCTCATACTTCCGCATCGGAGTAAGCACCTGAATGTTCATCGGATCGACCTGGAAGAACCCAGGCAGACTGTCTAAGATCAGATGTTTCAATTCTGCGATAATATCCTGTGATCCCTGTCTTGGTATGTAGAAGAAATCCCGGCTTTTATTATTGATCGCAAGCTGTTTTCCCGCATTGATCAGATGGGCGTTCGTGATAATGTCACTGTTCTCGCCCTGTCGGAATATCTTATCCAACACTGTTACGGAAAATACTTCCGAACGAATGATGTCCTTTAATACATTTCCCGGTCCGACAGATGGAAGCTGGTTGGAATCCCCTACCAGCACCAGTCTGGTTCCCGGCATGATCGCCTGCAGTAAACTGTAAAACAGGCTGCTGTCTACCATCGACATCTCATCTATGATAATTACATCCGCTTCTAACGGATTGTTTGAATTTCTTGCAAATGTATAGGTGGAACTGTTTCCTTCTTCATCAATCCCGCCACCGGACAGTTCCAGAAGCCGGTGGATCGTCTGTGCCGTATATCCGGTTGCCTCGGTGATCCTCTTTGCCGCGCGTCCGGTCGGTGCTGCAAGCAACAGTTCCAGATTCAATTTCTCAAACATCTTGATCATGGCATTGATCGTTGTTGTTTTACCCGTACCCGGTCCACCTGTGATCACTGCCACGCCGTTATTGACTGCATTCTTGATCGCAAGTTTCTGCTTTTCTTCCAGTGTAATCTTCTCTACTTCCTCGATCTGTGCAAGCATCTTATCCAGTGGACGATCCTCTGATGTGAAATCCAGATCGATATCTGACAATATTCTTGCTGAATTCAGCTCAATATAATAATTTGCCGCAGCATAGACCGCAATTACAGCTCCGTCAAGCTCCTTTACGATCGCCTTGCCTGCCATCTGAAGCTCTATAATCTGGCTTCCGATCTCATTTTCCAGTTCTTCACCCAGCGCCGGGATGCTGTATAATGCGTCGTGAAGTGCTTCTGTCAAATAAATTGTACCTGTGGACGCACCATTGAACGGATCCAGAGTAGAGATCTGTGTGTTCATGCCGAGAGTAACTGTTTTTGCACGTCCGCCAGCACTCTCTGCTGCTCCTGCTGCCTCTGTCGCTCCAGATTCTGCCGCTGCCGCTGTTGTCTCAGCTGGTTTGCTTCCGCCGCCGCATGCACATAAACTAAGTGCCATGGACGCTGCCAATAACGCCGCTAAAGTTTTTTTCATAAGTGAATCCTCCTTGTTTATAAATATTTTATAGATGTTACAAAAACATTATAATATGAAGGAAAATTTTATACAATCATAAATTAAAAAATAAATAAGGGAATTTTAAGAAAATTTATAGCATTATATCAGGTAATTTTGATATGCCCAAACTTGTATTTTATGTCAGGTTATTTTATAATTGCATACAATAGATTGTGTATTTTATGAGCGGGGGGAGAGAAGAAAAAACAGAAACCCAGCCTGCCTGTAAAATATGCAGAAACGAGGAATATATGAAAAAACAGAATAAAGGAGTTCCGACAAACCGTGATATCCGTTGGGACAGACTTGATAATACAGCACACCTTTTTCCGGTCATTGCCGGGGAGAGCATGAGCAATGTGTACAGGATCAGTGTTACACTGAAAGAGGAGATCAATCCGGAATTACTGCAGAGGGCACTTGATATGGTGCTTCCGAAGTTTGACGGGTTTAACTTAAGACTGCGGCAGGGGGTGTTCTGGTATTATTTTGAGGAAAACGGAAAAGCGGCGCCAAAGGTTCGCATGGAGAACAATTTTCCATGCAGATATATCCAGCAGAATAAAAACCGCAGTTATATGTTCCGTGTGACCTATTATAAATGCAGGATCAATCTGGAAGTATTCCATGTTTTGACGGATGGAATGGGAGGAATCAATTTCTTAAAAGAACTGACTTACCAGTATCTGCGTCTGGCACATAAAGACCTGCAGGAAAAGCTGGGAGATTCATTAAGTGTTGATACGTCTTTGAACCGGGAAGACAGTTTCTTAAAAAATTACAAAAAAAGTTCCGCAAAAGGATACCAGACAAAAAAGGCATATCTGATCCGTGGAGAAAAGTTAAGACCGGGCGAGTTCGGCGTGATGCACGGTTATATGAAAATACCGGAGTTGAAAAGGGTCTGTCATGCGATGGAAATCAGTATCAACGAATATCTGGTAAGTGTGTACATCTGGAGCGTTTATACGGAATGTCTGCACGGCATGCCGTCAAAGTGTCCGATCCGTGTTGCGGTGCCGGTTAATCTGCGGCCGTATTTTAATTCTATTACCACGAAAAACTTTTTTGTCATGGTGTCCGCAGAATTTCATCCGACCAAAGAGACCTATACGTTTGCAGAGGTGGCTGAAATCGTGAAGGAAAGCCTGCGAAGCCAGATCAACCGGGAAAATCTTGAAAAGCTGTTTTCCTATAACGTTTCCAATGAAAAACTGCTGATTGCAAGAGTTGTGCCGCTTTTCCTGAAAAACCTTGCAATGAAGTATGTATATACAACTTCTGCACTTGCCAATACTGCGACGATCACAAATATCGGCAATATTTCCGTGACAGAAGAGTACAGCCCTTATGTGGAAATGTTTCATGCATTTCTTGCCATGTCAAAGGGGCAGCATCTGAAAGGAACGATCTGCTCTTACGGGGATACACTTGTATTCAGTTTCAGTTATGATCTTGTCGATGCGTCTGTGCAGCGTGGATTTTTCCGGAAAATAGCCTCGGACGGGATTGCGGTAGAAATAAAGAGTAATGGAGTAAATTATGAGTAAATGCAGAAATTGTAATGTGGAGATATCAGATGAAACAGAGCGCTGTCCACTCTGCGGATCCGTGTTAGAATACACAGGTGAAGTGGAGAATATGTACCCGGATGTGAGAGTGCACACCCGGAAAATGACAATGATCAGTAAAATCTATCTGTTTTGTGCACTTTTGGTTGAGGTGCTGCTCATTTATATCAATGTGGTCACCGAGTCACAGATTGCATGGAGTGCGATCACGGGGCTTGGATTCTTTTACGGATATATGCTGATCCGTTTTGCAATTCTTGGAAAGACAGGTTACCGCGCCAAAATCACGGTACTCACGCTGATGGCGATACTGATCGTGATCGCAATCGATTTTCTGGTCGGCTACCGCGGATGGTCTGTCAATTATGCATTGCCGTCGGCGATCATTTTAGTCGATGTTGGTATTATCATCTGTATGATCGTAAACCGCAGAAACTGGCAGAGCTATATGATGTGGCAGATTTTTATGATTTTATGCAGCATTGTTCCGGTAATACTGATTTTTACCGGTATCGTGACGGCACAGCTTTTTGCACTGATCGCATTTGCGTTTTCCCTGTTTCTGTTTCTTGGAACACTGATCATCGGAGACCGCAGGGCAAGGGTGGAACTGAAACGAAGATTTCATGTCCGCTGAGTTATATTTAGAATAAAAAGAACAGGAGCAATCGGATGAGAGAGAGCGAAGCGAGTATCAGGGGAAGAGTCATGAGGGACCTGATCGCCCATGTGACAAATGATCACCTGATTGGGAAAAAGATAAAAAATGGAGAACTGAGGAAAAAAATCGGGGATTCGGAGCCGCCGTGGAAATGTCCGGACTGTTTTTCATTAGATGTGATCGAGATGGATAATTTCTCCATGGAGTATTTACAGGCAAAAGAAAATCCGAATACGGAAAAAGTAATCTTACAGCTTCACGGAGGCGGATATGTCGGAGCGATGCGGAATGCATACCGTATGTTTGCCGGACTTTACTGTGAAGTCAGCCATGGAATGAGTGTTCTGACACCCGATTACCGTGTGGCACCGGAACATCCGTATCCGGCGGCTTTAGAAGATGCCTATGCCGCATACTGTTATCTGTTGGAACAGGGGTGGTTTTCCGAGCAGATCATCATCGCAGGAGATTCCGCAGGAGGCGGTCTTGCGATGGCATTATGCCATTATCTGAAAGATCACGGAAAGCAGCTTCCGTGTGGGATCGTAGCCATGTCACCGTGGACAGACCTTGCGGCGAGCGGGGAATCTTACGAGACAAACTTTGAGCGCGACCCGTTATTTGGAAAAACAAGGGACAGCCTTATTTATAATAAAGATTATATTGGGGATAACGATCCGTATAATGCTTATATTTCACCTTTATATGGGGATTTCAGGGGATTTCCGCCGATGCTGATACAGGTTGGTTCCTATGAGATGCTGCTCTCGGATTCTGTGGATGTGGCTGCAAAAGCCAGAGAACAGGGAGTAAAAGTAAGAATCAGTATTTATGAAGGAATGTTCCACATCTTTCAGATGGCAGCAAAAATGCTGCCGGAATCTAAAAGAGCGTGGGTTGAGATCGGTAAATTTATTGATGTTTTGCTAAATGACTGACATCCATATAGACAGGGATACCGTTTTCGTATTTTACCGGAACTTCACCGAGTATGAGAGGTGAAAGGTAATCGATCAGTGGCTGTGTGACATCATTGCCTGCATCGTTGATCCATTCTCTCGGAATTGATTTTGCCTCATTTGCAATGTGGCGGATCTCGGCATGCTCATAGGCGATTTCGTACGGAGCATCGGAGATACGGCGCATTGTTACCATGGAAGCGGTAACACCTTCCTCGGAGAGAGCAACCGCTTTCTGACCGAGAGTAAAAGCCTCATCAAGATCAGTCTTTGAAGCAAGGTGTGCAGCGCAGCGCTGTAATACGTTGACTTCCACGGAACGGACTTTAACGCCTAGTTTTTCTTTGACTAAAAATTCAAGTGTTTTTCCGGCTCCGCTTAACTGGCTGTGACCAAAGGTGTCAACAGAACTTTCGGAAGCACTGATATAGTTGCCGGAAGCATCGCGGATACCTTCGGATACGGCAACGATCACGTTATTGCGCTCGAAAAGCATACGCTTTACATCCAGTAAAAAGTCCTCTTTGTCAAATGGAACCTCCGGGAGATAGATCAGATGTGGTGCTGTATTATAACCGTTTCTTGCCAGTGCAGAAGCAGCGGTCAGCCATCCGGCATCACGTCCCATGATTTCCACGATCGTCACACTTTTGACTGCATAGATAAATGTGTCATGTGCGATTTCTAAAAGAGAAGATGCGATATATTTTGCGGCAGAACCGAATCCTGGTGTATGGTCTGTCTCACAGAGATCATTGTCGATGGTCTTTGGAATACCGACAATACGCACAGGACTGCCGATTTTTTTGCCATATTCGGAGAGCTTTAAGACGGTGTCCATGGAATCGTTGCCGCCGATATAAAAGAAAGCATCAATATGGTAAGTTTCAAACTGTTTGAAAATGAATACATAGGAAGAATCATCATCTAAATAATTTGGCAGTTTGTAACGGCAGGAGCCAAGATACATTGCCGGAGTGACCTTTAAGCGGTCGAGATATTCCGGATTCTGCTGCATTAATTCAGAAAGATTCGTCAGATCGTTGTTTAAAATACCTGTGATTCCGTTTAAGGAACCATAAACCGTGTCATACATGTCAGAACGCATTACACCGTCGATCACACCGGCAAGGCTGGCATTGATCGCAACAGTAGGGCCGCCTGACTGTGCTACCATACAGTTTTTTGGACTCATAAGAAAACTCCTTTGTGTTTGATCTTCTTTTTGCAATGTCTATCATACAAAAAAAGGCACGGTTGCGCAATCATTAAATTAAATAGAAAGAGTGATGGTATACCATGAAAATATGTACATTGTGTCCTAGAATGTGCGCTGTGGACCGAAAATCCGGTGAGCGCGGCATCTGCGGACAGACCACAGAGATTAAGGTGGCGCGTGCGGCACTGCACTTCTGGGAAGAACCCTGCATTTCCGGGGAGATGGGTTCCGGTGCGGTCTTTTTTTCCGGCTGTGCACTGCACTGTGTGTTCTGCCAGAATGAAAATATTGCAAATGGCACAGCTGGTAAGGTGATAAGTACGGAGCGGCTTGGCGAAATTTTTCTGGAACTCCAGGAAAAGGGTGCAAATAATATCAACCTTGTGACACCGGGGCAGTTTGTACCACAGATCATAAAAGCGGTAGAGCTTGCAAGAAATCAGAATTTAAAGATTCCCATCGTTTATAACACCAGCAGCTATGAAAATGTGGATACGATCCGTTCTTTAGAAGGAATTGTGGATATCTATCTTCCGGATTTTAAGTATTTTGATACCGCTTTGAGTGCAAAATATTCCCATGCGCCGGATTACCCTGCTGTGGCTAAGGCGGTGATAGCGGAGATGGTGCGTCAGACGGGTGCGGCAGTTTTTGAAAACGGGGAGGATTCCCTGATGAAGCGTGGTACGATCGTGCGCCATCTGATCCTGCCGGGGTGCACGAAAGATTCCAAAGCAGTTTTGAAATATCTGCATGAAACCTATGAGAATCAAATATATATCAGTATCATGCACCAGTTTACACCGCTCTCTAACGTGAAAAAATATCCGGAATTACACTGTAAGATCACGGATCGGGAATATGATGAGGTTATTGATTTTGCAATCGATATAGGGATTGAAAACGGTTTTATCCAGGAGGGGGAGACGGCGGAGGAGAGTTTTATTCCGGAATTTGACAATGAGGGAGTTTGAGGTTGACGCATTTTCGAATATCTCATATAATTCCATAGTAATGATGGCAATAGAGGGAGTGTGAAACGAATGAAGAGAAAAGTAAGATTCATAGCTGCACTTTTCTGCATGGGATGTCTTGCGACAGAACCTGCGGCAGACATAAAGGCTGCCGGAATCCAGGTGGCTGCTGCACAGACAACACTTTCCGCAGATAATTCGCTGGAAGTGTTATCACTTTCTGCGGGAACATTATCCCCGGACTTTACAGGAAAGACAGTACAATATACAGCTACCGTACCGAATGATGTCACAAGCGTTACAGTGACGGCAACACCGGTTAATGAATTTGCGACGGTGCAGTCGATCACAGGAAATGACAATCTGCAGGTCGGTACAAATACGATAAAAGTAGTCGTGAAGGCGCAGAACGGAGCACTCGCCCAGTATACGATCACACTGACCAGAGAAGATGGACAGACAGCAGACGGAACAGTGGATCAGCCGGCGGATGGAACAGACAGTCAGACAACAGACCAGCCGGCGGATGGAACAGACGGTCAGACAACAGACCAGCCGGCGGATGGAACAGACGGTCAGACAACAGACCAGCCGGCGGATGGAACAGATGGACAGGCAGCAGACCAGAACGCAGAGTTTGAAACAGAAGAAGCGGAAGATGTTTCTAATATGGAATATCTCCAGCAGGAATACAATGATCTCTCTGAACAATATGCAAAAGAAAAGTCTTTTTCCAGAAATATGATGGGAATTATGGCTTTTGTGATCGCAGTACTTGTCGTTATTATTATCAATCTTCTATTGAGAGGACGTAAGAGTGACGACTGGGATGAGGAAGAGGATGACTGGGACTGGAAGTCCGAAAAACAGGGAAAGGATCAGGACGCAGAAGATGATACTGATCTGGAAGAAGATGATAATATAGAAGAGAATCCTGGCGTGGAAGAAGATGATTTGGAAGTAGATGATCCGGAAGACGCTGACTGGGAGGAGGAAGAAACACAGAGAAAAGGATTTTTCCACAGAAAACCAAAAGAAAAAGTGGAAGAAGAGCCGGATGATGTGGAAGAAAACGATACAGAGAACGAAGTCGGCGTATCAAAGATCCATAAAGTGCGTGCGGGATTGTTTGGACGTGGCATGTCTGACGATCTTGACGATGAGGACTGGGAAGAGGACGAAGATTTCCTGCCGGTAGAAAGAAAAAAACCGGAAGAAAAACAGCGTCCGGAGAGAAAAGAAAAACCGGAGGAGAAACAAAGGCCGGAGAGAAAAGAAAAACCGGAGGAAAAACAGCGCACGGAGAGAAAAGAAAAACCGGAGGAGAAACAAAGGCCGGAGAGAAAAGAAAAGCCGGAGCGGAAACATACTCCGGAGAAAAAACACATTCCGAGAGAAGAAGAGGAAGAAGATGATTTAGAGATCATCGATTTAAATGATTTATAAATAGAAAAAGAATGGAGAAACTATGCAGATACGATATACATCAAAAGCAAAAAAAGCAATCGATCAGGCTTCAAAGATGTCGAAATCACTGCATCATCATTATATCGGAACGGAGCATATCCTGATCGGACTTTTAAAAGAAGGAACGGGCGTCGCTGCGCAGGTATTAAATGATAATGGAGTAGAACTTGACAAAGTCATGCAGCTGATCGAGGAACTCATTGCACCGGATGCACAGGTGCTGACGGCAGAGGCTAAGGAATATTCGCCGAGGGCACTGCAGGTGTTAGAAGGGGCAGCAAGGGAGGCAGCGCGTTTTCATGCAGAGGAGATCGGGACGGAGCATATCCTGATCGCGATGATGAAAGAGACAGAGTGTGTGGCATCCCGCCTTTTAAATACCTTAGCGGTCAATATCCAGAAAATGTATGTGGATATCCTGATCGCAATGGGAGAAGATGCGAGCCTGTACAAAGAAGATTTCATGAATGGTAAGCCGGTGAAAAAAACAGCATCGGATACACCGGTATTAAATCAATACTCCAGAGATCTGACTGCATTGGCGGCAGAGGGAGTATTAGATCCGTTAGTCGGCAGACAGGAAGAGATCGACCGTGTGATCCAGATCTTAAGCAGAAGGACAAAGAATAACCCATGTCTGATCGGTGAACCGGGCGTTGGAAAGACTGCGATCGTTGAGGGAATTGCGGAGCGTATTACAACCGGAATGGTTCCGGATACCGTTGCGGGAAAGCGGGTGGTATCTTTGGATATGTCCGGAATCGTGGCAGGCTCAAAATATCGCGGTGAGTTTGAGGAGCGCATTAAAAAGGTACTTCAGGAAGTACGGGCAGCCGGCAATATCCTGCTCTTCATCGATGAACTGCATACAATCATCGGAGCGGGTGGAGCGGAAGGAGCAATCGATGCTTCCAATATATTAAAACCTGCACTTGCGCGTGGGGAACTGCAGCTGATCGGTGCAACGACAATCGATGAATACCGCAAATATATTGAAAAAGATGCTGCGCTAGAGCGCAGATTCCAGCCGGTTACGGTAGAAGAGCCGTCGGAAGAGGAGGCAGTGCAGATTTTAGAGGGACTGCGGGAACAGTATGAAAAGCATCATCAGGTAAAGATTACGGATGATGCGGTATCGGCAGCAGTACGCCTGTCTGCGCGCTATATCAATGACCGTTTCCTGCCGGATAAAGCAATCGATCTGATGGATGAGGCTGCAGCAAAGGTACGTCTGCGCGCGGGTGGAAAACCGGAGGAAGTCGTTGAATTAAGACACCGCATCAACCTGTTAGAAGAGGAAATGTTAGAATTTCTGCACGATGGTGATGTGGAAGGTGCAAAGCAGAAGAAGAACGAAAAAGAAGCGTGTGAAGAAGATCTTGCCAAAATACAGGCAAAGACAAAGAAAGACAGCCGCAGTAAAAAGTTAAAAGTGACAGAAGATGATATTGCGGATGTGGTATCCGGATGGACGAAGATCCCGGTAAGAAAGATTGCCGAGGGGGAGGCTGCCCGCTTAAGAAAATTAGAGGCTACCTTACACAAACGTGTCATCGGTCAGGAGGATGCGGTGAGTGCAGTGGCAAAAGCTGTGCGAAGAGGACGTGTCGGATTAAAAGATCCGAAGCGCCCGATAGGTTCTTTCCTGTTCTTAGGCCCGACCGGTGTCGGAAAAACAGAGATCTCAAAGGCACTTGCGGAGGCAGTGTTTGGCAGCGAACAGTCTATGATCCGTGTTGATATGTCGGAATATATGGAGAAACACAGCGTATCAAAGATGATTGGTTCACCGCCAGGATATGTAGGCCATGAGGAGGGCGGACAGCTCAGCGAAAAGGTGCGCAGAAATCCGTATTCGGTGATCCTGTTTGATGAGATCGAAAAGGCGCATCCGGATGTATTTAATATTTTACTGCAGGTGTTAGACGACGGTCATATCACGGATTCCCAGGGACGCAAAGTGGATTTCAAAAATACGATCATTATTATGACGTCAAATGCCGGAGCACAGGCGATCATTGAGCCGAAAAAACTTGGATTTGCAGTTTCGGATGATGAAAAACAGAATTATGACCGCATGAAAAACAGCGTGATGGAAGAAGTACGCCGTATTTTTAAACCGGAATTTTTAAACCGTATTGATGAGACGATCGTATTTAGAGCGTTAAACAAAGACGATATGAAACAGATCGTTGCACTGATGTTAAAAGAACTTACAGACCGCTGTGAAAAACAGATGGGAATCCACCTTACCGTGCGTGACAGCGTCAAAAAGCATATTGTCGAAAAAGCGTATGATCCGAAATATGGTGCAAGACCGCTGCGCCGTCAGATCCAGAACGATATCGAGGATGAACTGGCAGAAGAAATCCTGTCCGGCAAAGTGAAAAAAGATACGGAAGTGGTCGTGACGATCCACAAAGAAAAAGTCGTGTTCGAAACAAAATAAAATTTTACTGAAATATCCGGGAAAGCACTGGAAATCGTGACGGGGATATTATATAATAAGGGCACAAAATTTTACGATAAAGAGAAAACTACTTTATCACAGGAGGAAAAAATGGCAACGATCAGCGAATTAATTCGTTCAGAAGCAGATGGAACGATCAGTTTTGGGGATTACACATTAGGTGCAAAGGCGAAACTTGATAATTTCGAACATCAGGGAGATATCTACAAGGTGAAGACATTTTCCGAGATCACCAAGTTAGAGCGCAATGGCATGTTCGTATATGAATCTGTTCCGGGAACGGCTGTCATGAATCTGAATGCAACAGATACAGGCCTGACATTTCAGGTAGAGGGACCGGAAGATGCACAGATCACAGTAGAACTTGAGGATGAGTCAGAGTACGACATCACGATCGATGGCGCAGATGCAGGAAAGATGAAGACAAATCTTGGCGGCAAATTAAGCTTAAGTGTAGAACTTGGCGACCATCCGGTAGATGTAAAAGTTACAAAGTGTTAAGAACGGAAAAGTGAGATCAAAAAAGCTTACATGTCAAAAGGGCATGTAAGCTTTTTTTGCGCTTTCAAGTACGAAAGTACGATTGACGGGGATAAACTGTTACATTAACATAAAAAATGCGCGTGACAATGTGCAATAAATCAGAAGGAAAAAAGTTATGAAAAGAAAGAGACTCACGGGTTGGAAACGTATGGCGGCATTTGCGATGGCGCTTACGCTGACGGTCGGAGATTGGACATCAGTAGGTGCTGCTGGATTGCCGCAGACAGATGTACAGACAGTAACAGAGGCTGTGATACAGGAAGAAGATGCGATGGAAGCAGCTTTAGCAACAGAACAGACAGAGAAAGAAAGCGAAACGGACAGTGAGTCTGCAGAAAATGACAGCGGGCAGACAGAGAACAGCGAGGCATCGGAAATTCCAGAAACATCAGAGGCATCAGAAACTGAGAAAACTGTAGAAGAGACAGAAAACGTGAATGATACGGAGGCTGTTGATGATACCGAAGTGATGGAAACAGAGACGGAAGAAGAATCGGAAGAAGAAATAGAAGAAGAGACCGAAGAAGAGACTGAAGAGGAAGAACTCGCTGCAATTGATAAACCGTCAAATGTAATCAATGTAAGAGGAAAAGATGACGGAAGTATTATAACAACAGCGTCTGGCCGGCAGTTGAGATATGCTTATGTGAATCGGTTCCAGAACGGAGTGATTGCAGCAGGTACGACAGACGAAATTGCAGGTTTTAAGATTACAAAAAGGAGCAATTTTTGGGATAAGACCGTAGGATTATACAAGTATGAAAATAACTATTATGGTCAGTGCAGCGGTACGGATATTGACGGATTTGTAAACCTGTATAATAAGGCAGAAGCCATACTGAAAGGCAACACAGATAAATATCAAGATGCATATGGAATGTATAGAGTCAATGGTAAGACGTATAGAGCATTGCGGTCATGTGATGCGACAGGGTATCATTATGTGACAGAAGGTGATGAAATTACAGAAATTACTGTAAGTGATTCATCGGAAAATGCCAAAAAGCGGATAGATGAGTATGCAGTAAAAAATGATACACAGGTTCTTTATTATAGTTATAATGGACATTTTTATAAGCAATTAACGTATGAATCGGTATATGATTCAGCATCGAAAAAATATAAATATGTTGTATATGCAAATGCTTATGAAGAGATTTCTTTTGAAAAAACTTATGTAAAAATAAGCTGGAATCCGGTTAATAATGATACGGCCACAATGAAAAATAAAGCCGGAGACATGATGAAGGTTGGATATGAAGTGGTCTGCGATGGAAATACCAAGGTCTATAATATGCCGGGATTATTTTTGGATGCGTCAGACGGAACCGTACATGAGATGATAACATCAGATGCAGCAAGACTGCCATATGTCATATTGAATTCAGGACAGCAGGTCAGCGTAAAAGTCCGTGCTGTATATTATCATGAAGTGACAAGTAACAAACAGGAGGTATATTGGAACTGGAATGATAATAGCCAATATATTATAGAATCGAAACAGACGAAATATGTGGTGGACATGTATGGTAAATGGTCGGACACCTATACTTATAAAAATTACTCTTTAAAGAAGTTATCACCGGTAACCGGTACAAAAGTTTCTGAAAAGGGAAAAGAGATGTCAGTTACCTGGAATGCACAAAACGGAGTGGATCGCTATCGTGTGTATTACCTGCGAAGCAGCAAACAGTTAAATATTATGAATATAGAGAGCTTTTTACAGTTTTACAATA
>ENA-UEOL01001832-UEOL01001832.1-human-gut-metagenome-genome-assembly--contig:-NODE-1832-length-12887-cov-5.148087_pt1 | contig 12887 bp, 9 predicted proteins | sample MGYA00242884_ERZ507884 | MGnify/ENA primary metagenome ERZ507884 (study PRJEB26167, sample SAMN06115417) | human gut metagenome | host: Homo sapiens | place: China:Chongqing | collected 2015-03-06... | reverse complement strand
ATTTCACGTTTTCATAACGGATCAGTGCATTGATCAGGGAATGAACGGTTCGTCCGAATTTCAGATCCCCGCACAGACCAATCGTAATATTCCCCAGTCTTCCTTTCAGGGAACGAATCGTCATAAGATCAGTTAATGTCTGGGTTGGATGCTGATGTCCACCGTCGCCTGCATTGATTACAGGGATACGGGACTTCTGGGATGCAACGAGTGCCGCGCCTTCTTTCGGATGCCGCATTGCACAGATATCTGCATAACAGGAAATAACTCGAATCGTATCAGAAATGCTCTCGCCTTTGGATGCCGATGAAGAATCAGCACTCGCGAAACCTAAAACAGAACCACCGAGGTTTAACATGGCAGCTTCGAAACTTAATCGTGTTCTTGTGCTCGGTTCATAAAAACAGGTTGCCAATTTTTTGCCATCACAGGCATGTGCATATTTCTTTGGATGCTTCTCAATGTCGCTCGCCAGATCCAACAGCTGATCCAGTTCCTCTACGGAGAAGTCTAAAGGACTCATTAAATGCCGCATTTTTATCCTCCTTCAGCTTAACGCATTTTTACTATCATATAATAAACTGCGGCTATTTTCAAGGCTAATATAGCAGCTATATAAAATTAACATGGGCGACAGCAGAAACACAATGCCTGCGCACACAGCAGACTCATGCAGAAATTGCTGTAATTTCCATAAGGACGCTCATACTCACTCCCCATATTGGTATACCAGGTTCCGCCATATTCAAGATGCTGCTGGAACTGCCGGTACTCCATATTGCTCGGCTCAAGTTCCACCGCACGGCGGATATGCTCAATCGCCGTTGCACTGTTTCCCACGCCTTCATTTGCCACCGCACTGTAATAGTACCACTGTCCGGCACGCTCGGAAAATGGAATCGAACTTAACACATTGAGTGCTTCCGGATAACACTGATTCTGAATATAATTAAGTGCCGCCTGTAATTTTGGAGAAGTCGCACGGCTCTGGGAACGGTAGGTTCCATTTCCATAATAATACTGTCCGCTGAACCCTCCAAACGGCCCCTGTCCATAGCTTCCTGTGCCTGCCGATCTGCCATCTGCAGAACCTGCACCATAACTGTAGCTTCCGGAAGTTCCCTGCTGTTTTTCCTTCATAATCAGATCATAGGCCTGCTGCACCTGTTTGAAACGTTCTTCCGCCTGATCTTTGTTCGGGTTGTTGACATTTGCATCTGGATGATACTTCCGGCTCAATGTACGGTATGCTTTCTTTATCTCTTCATCCGAAGCGCTACGGCTGACGCCGAGCACCTGATATGGATCTGTCATGATTTCTTCCTCTTTTTCTTCAACTGAATGTATTCATACTTGGACCATACACCGGAATACAGAATATTCCGCAGAATATCCGCGTGAAGCAGAATCGGCAGGCGTTCAAAAGACTTCGCGCATTCCGAAATCATGCTGGTCATCATCAGACGGCACAACGTCTCATACTCCTGCTCATCTTCTGTATCCAGATACCGGAGCGGGTTGTAACTGTCTTTTTTTTCATCTTTATCCCGGTCCTCGTAGGCATCCATCAGGTAGATAAATTTGCCCAGATAAAATCCAAGTGTTTTCAATTCATCATACCACTCGTCCTGCTTCCATGCAAATATTTCTCCGAGCATCTCGCCTGTCAGCCCTGCCACAAGATCAATATTCGTCTGTTTTTCCGCCTCATAAGTTGCCAGTTTCTCCATATACTGCTCAATGGCATTAGTCTGCCGCGGATAATTTATTTTGATCCGCTGATAATCTTTCTCAAACATTGAGGCAATGGTTTTCTTCGTGTAATTATGGTCATCTTTCCAGTCATCCACCAGATTGTAATATGCCAGAAGAACGTTCATCTGTGCCGCATAACTCTGAATATCGTTTTCCCGCAGCTGCCGTTTTTTCATCGGATGCATCATACAGGTAAATTCACCAGTCTGCGTGTCCGGCTCATACAGACCGGTCAGCAGAACGACCAGAAATGTCATATCATAATTCAAAAGTGCCTGTCCTTTTTTTCCACAGAACTCTTTTAATTTCCGGCAAAGTCCACAATAATACGACTGATATATTTTTTTATTTTCTTCCGACAGCTGTGCGCCGTTTACATTAATATATCCGAACATACTGCCTCCGATTTAGGTTCTGCGAATAAATTTTTCCCTGCATTTCGGGCAGGTAATCTCTATCTTTCCATGTCCCCTCGGCACACGGACTTCCTGTTTACACATCGGGCACTTGAAAAAGCGGTAATCCCTTGCCTGTCCCATGCGTTTTTTAAACCGGTTCCACGATACGGTGCGGTTATAACGGAAATTCAAATACTTCTGGTTTTCTTCATAACGTTTGGATGTATTTCTTGAAAATACCCGGAAATACATATAAATCATTAAAATCAGCGCTACAAAGGAAAACAGGCCGATGCGTGTAAACATACCGACAAGCAAAAGAATCAGAACAAGCCAGGACTGCATCCGTGCCAGTTCATCCATGCCATTTCTTCCCTGCATAAAACGATACAATTTGTCTCTCATACAATTCCTCTTTTCTGTGTTTCGTCGATATTTTTCGTGTCTTATATTAGTTATATATCATGGGAAATCATATCGTCAAGCAACGTATTTTCTTTTCATACACTTTTCATAAAGTGTTTAGAAATCCGGGAAATTTATAATGGTATAGACGTGAAAAATGAAAATTTCCAAAGAATACTGCTGATATTTACGGAAAACATCTTAAGAAGAAGGACGATAAGCCGGGTTATGTCGTTGGGTGATCATCTATCTAGTACGATTGTTGCCAACCGTCTCAAGCGACCTACCTAAAGCTGGCGGGCCACGTCAGCGCTTTGTTTCGGTCTTGCTTCGAATGGGGTTTACATGTGCCCTCTCTGTTACCAGCGAGGCGGTAGTCTCTTACACTGCCATTCCACCCTTACTATAGAGGTGCATCTGTGATGCATCTCTTATAGCGGTATATTTCTGTTGCACTTTCCTTAGAGTTTCCTCCACCGGCCGTTAACCGGCATCCTGCCCTGTGAAGCCCGGACTTTCCTCACCTGCGGTCTTTCGACACCTGCAGCCGCGATCACCTGTCCTCCATCTTAAGATGCTTTTCCACTATAACACAGTTTCCAGTAAGGTTCAAGCCGTAAAGTTTACCGTGTTTTTATACATTAAAACAACTTCCTCCGACAAATTCCCGCACCAGAGAACTCTGTGCAATTCCTTCCGTCGGAAGCGGCAGAAAATAGTCCAAAAACTTAAGCAGACGCTTCGCTTCCAGATATTCTGCACTGTCACGCGGAATCTGAAACAGAAGCGGTTCCGCATATACTTTAAGCACCGCAACCTCATACAGTAAAGCGGAATTAAACATGACATCCGCACTGTCCTGAAACGGGAAAATATTTTTTTCTTCTCCCCTTCGCACAGATTTCCACATCGCAATCGTCTCCTGTGCCGTCGTTCCACGGGTTCTGGCATCTCTCACGATCCGGCGTAACAGACGGCAGTCCGTCGTGGACAGCGGATTGTGTTCATCAATATTCAACTGTGTCAGCGCAGAAATATAAATCTTAAATTTACTTTCTGCGGGAAGTGTATACGACAGCTTATCGTTCAGACCATGAATTCCCTCTATGACAAGAATATCATTTTCTTTAAGCTGCAGGGTCCTGCCACGGTATTCCCTCTTTCCCGTCTTGAAATTGAAAGAAGGCATATCTACTTTCTCCCCTGCCAGAAGCCGGGTCATATCTTCATTAAACTGTCTGACATCCAGTGCCTCCAGACATTCAAAATCAAGATTTCCGTCTGCATCCCTCGGACACCGCTCCCTGTCATCATAATAATCATCCAGACTGATCGGATGCGGTTTTCTTCCCTTTGCCAGAAGCTGAATCGACAGGCGGTTGGAAAATGTCGTCTTTCCGGAAGAAGACGGACCTGCAATCATGACAAATTTAATTCCTTTTTTTGCTGCAATCTGTGCTGCCAGGGAACCGATCCGTTCCTCCATCAATGCTTCCTGAAGCAGAATAATCTGTTCGCCCCTGCCGGATGCGATTGCATCATTGAGCGCACCGATCGTTCCAACGTCCAGCATACGGCTCCAGCTGCGTGATTCTTTTAATGTGTGGTACAGTTTATTGGAGGTATGAAGCGGTTCCACTTCATCTCCCTTTTTATTTGGGAACAAAAGAACAAAGCCGTCTTCATATAACTCCAGATCAAACACTCCGAGGTATCCCGTGGATGGAACCATATAACCGTAATAATAGTCCTGATGTCCGTCCAGCTCATAAATATTGACACGCGAACTTCTGCGATAATGTAAAAGCCGCTCTTTGTCCTTCATTCCCTTATCATGAAACAGCTGTTCCGCATCTTCTGTTTTTACACTGCATTTCTTGATCGGTAAATCGGCCTCTACCAGACGCTGCATCTCTGCACGCAGTGCCTGCACGGCTGCTGCATCATTTGCAGTTCCATGCAGTTCACAGTAATGACCTTCGCCCAGAGAATAATATACTCTGATTTTTACCTGATCCTTCCACAGATTTTCTACCGCCTTCTGCAATAAAAGCGTCATACTTCTGCGATAGGTGCGTTTGCCGTCCCTGTCCGTCATCGTCAGAAACGAAATTTTACCGGGTGCCTTCACCACTTTTGAAAGTTCCCGCAGTTTTCCATCTACACATGCCAGTACAATCCTGTCACTGTAATTTTTCTGATATTGTTTTGCAATCTGTTCCAGTTTTGTCTGCTCCGGAATCAGAACCAGTTCGGTTTTCCCCGGCGCAGTCTCCAATGTGATCTCAAATTCCTGCACTTTTTATCGCCCCCAAAATCGTATACGCAGATTCATTCTGCTGTAATTTTTCCTGCACTTCTGCAATACGTCGTATGATCTGTTCCGATTCTTTCTGTGCTTCAAGCGTCTGCAGAATCTGTGTCAGCTGTCCATGCTGACGCACCAGAAACCGGCGCAGTACCGGATTTCCGTTTCTCAGAAGAAGCGGTCCGTAAATATCACAGACTGCTATTGTCTGATCGTTCAACCGGTTCCACGTTTCATCCTGCTCCGTTTTTACGGCACGCATCATCGGATAATATTTTCCTTCTTCACAGACCATATCTTCATCTTCAATTTTATACTGATGCTGGCGCAGATATTCCCGGACCTTATGTATTTCAGACTGTGGCTGCAAAATCAGTTCTTTCGCTGTACTGCAGACGGATTCCCCTTCCGTCAGAATATGCAGAATCAGTTCTCCACCCATTCCTGCAATCAGAATGGAATCCGCTTCATTTGGAAGCAGTGCCTCTGCCCCGTCCGAAAGCCTGGTCTGTATATATTCCTCCAGCCTGGCTGCCCGGATATGTTCCTGTGCCCGGGCAAGCGGTCCCTCATTAATATCCATTGCAATGGCTCCCTTTATTTTCTGCCTCTGTACCAGTGCAATCGGCACATACGCATGGTCTGTTCCGATATCCGCAAGGATACCGCCGGTTGTAACCATGGAAGCCACTGCTTTCATTCTCCTCGATAATTTCATCATGTTACTCTAAATAATCCTTTAACTTACGACTTCTGCTGGGATGGCGAAGCTTACGGAGCGCTTTTGCCTCAATCTGACGGATTCGTTCTCTGGTTACATTGAACTCTTTTCCGACTTCCTCAAGGGTTCTCGCCCTTCCATCCTCCAGACCAAAGCGAAGCGTCAGCACTTTCTGCTCCCGCTCGGTCAGTGTTCCGAGTACCTCTTCCAGCTGTTCCTTAAGCAGCGTAAAAGTTGCAGCATCTGCCGGTACCGGTACATTATCATCTTTAATAAAATCGCCCAGATGGGAATCTTCCTCTTCTCCGATTGGTGTTTCCAAAGATACCGGTTCCTGTGAAATCTTTAAGATTTCCCGCACACGTTCCACCGGCATCTTCATCTCTTCCGCGATTTCTTCCGGCGTAGGTTCCCGCCCGAGTTCCTGCAGCAGCTGTCTGCTGACACGAATGAGCTTGTTGATCGTTTCCACCATGTGCACCGGAATACGGATGGTTCTTGCCTGATCCGCAATTGCACGGGTAATTGCCTGCCGGATCCACCATGTTGCATAAGTGGAGAACTTATATCCTTTGCGGTAATCAAATTTTTCTACCGCCTTGATCAGTCCCAAATTTCCTTCCTGAATCAGGTCTAAAAACAGCATGCCCCTGCCCACATAGCGCTTGGCAATGCTGACTACCAGACGAAGATTTGCCTCCGCCAGACGTTTTTTGGCATCTGATCCACGGTCGACATCCAGTTGCAATGCTTTGATCTCCGCTTGTATTTCTTCTTTTTCCTGTTCATCACCGGTTTCTGCCAGACGCTCTTTGAGCAGTGGAATTTTTTCAACTGCCACACTTCCGGCCTCCATCTTCTGTGCCAGCTCAATTTCTTCGTCTGCAGACAGCAGCGGCACTTTGCCGATTTCCTTTAAGTACATGCGTACCGGATCCTCGACACTTACGCCCTCCGGAACCGAAAGATCAATCTTTTCTACTTCTACCTCGTCTTCGTCATCCAGAATGATATCATCATCCTCATCATCCCCGTCACTGATCCTGAGGACATCTACTTTATTTGCTTCCAGGAAATCCAGAACCTTCTCCATCTTTTCTTCGTCAAGATTCATATCCCTGAAAAAATCGCTGATCTCCTGATACTCCAGAATGTTCCGTTTCTTTTTTCCCAGTTCCAGCAGACTTTTCAGTTTTTCTCTGAACTTTGCCTTTGTTTCTTCCGTTTCCACTGCTGCATTCTCTTCTTTTTTCTTTGCCATGTCGTTTCGTCCTCTCAGGTTACTTTCTATTTTGTCCCTAATCAATAGAAATATGCGTTTTCTTCAGCTTCTCCAATTCCTTCTGTTCATTGATCAGCTGCATAACGACCGTCAGATCATTCGGATCTGACTGCCGGCTTCGAACATCAATACTGTTTTCCTTGATTCTCTCAATTGTTTCCTTTAATGCTTTTTCTTTGTCCTGTTTTGTCTCTACTTCATGAATTTTTGCATTAAAAAGCCCCGCAATTTCTTTTTGTTCTTCCTCCTCCTGAAACCGGCTGATAATCTTTGCCGGATTCACCTGTCCGCTCTCCCCATACTGGGTGAACAGCTCCTGTGCCGCTTTGCGATACAGCGGTTCCGTGAAATCTTCCTCCGTGATCCATCCTTTGATGCTGTCAAAAAGCCGCGTATCCTCGATCAGCCAGGTCAGAAGCAGCTTCTGTGACTGTTTCATGCCATCTTCTTTCTTTTTTTCATGGATACCGCTCTTTAACGGAGCCGCCTTTGTAATCCCGCTCCCTGCCATTGCCAGATTATTCACAAGCTTCCGCAGATCCTCAAAGCCAATCCTGTACTTATCAGCGACCGCCTGGATATAATTGTTGCGCTCAAGCTCCTCCGGAAAGGCTAAAAGCCGCCGCGCCGTCTCATTATAAAATGCCGTCTTGGACTCCGGATCATTCATATCATAATTCTGCTCCAGCATACGGATTTCAAACAGAAAACTGTTTTCCGCCTGATCAATCCGCTTCTGATATTCTTCGGCCCCAAGTGCTTTGATAAATTCATCCGGATCTTTGTACGGCTGCATGTTTATGACTTTCGTGATAATTCCAACTTCTTTTAAAATCGGAATTGCACGGAGTGCCGCCTTTACCCCAGCCCCATCACTGTCATATGTCAGATACACTTCTTTGGTGTAGCGTTTCAGCAGACTGGCATGTCCACTGGTAAGCGATGTGCCAAGAGAGGCCACCGCATTGTCAAAGCCTGCCTGGTGCAGTGCAATGACATCCATATATCCCTCACATAAAAGCAGCTGCGGTTTTCTGGTTGTCCTTGCAATATTTAATCCATACAGATTCCGGCTCTTGTCAAAAATCTTCGTCTCCGGCGAATTCAGATACTTCGGTTCCCCTTCGCCCATGACACGCCCTCCAAATCCGATCACCCGGTTATGTACATCCATGATCGGAAACATGGCACGATTCCAGAATTTGTCATGGCCTCCGCGCACCTCATCGATGGAGACAAGCCCCGACTCTTTCAGCAGCGCATCGTCATATCCCACATGTCTTAAATAGCGATAGAGATCATCGCTGTACTGATCCGAATAGCCCAGGCCAAATTTGCGCATCGTTTCATCCGACAGCTCCCGCTTACGGAAATACGCATATGCTTTTTCCCCTCTCGGGCTGCGCAGAAGTTTATAAAAATACTTTGCGGCTTCTTTGTTAATCTCCAGCAGTTTCGTGCGCTTGTCCGCCTCACGTTTCTGTGCACCTGTCATCTCCTGCTTGGGAAGTTCAATTCCCGCACGATCGGCAAGTACCTGCATCGCTTCGGTAAAAGTATAATTCTCATACTGCATCAGAAATGTAAAAACATTGCCTCCCGCTCCACATCCAAAGCAGTAATACATCTGTTTATTCGGAGAAACGGAAAATGATCCCGTCTTCTCATTATGAAAGGGGCATAACCCAAAATATGTACTTCCTTTTTTCTGCAGACGCACATACCCGCCGATCACATCCACAATGTCATTGCGGGAACGTACCTCCTCAATCAGATCATCTGAAAAATACGGCGTGGAAATCCCCTCCTTTCTCTAGTCATCAATATCCATCCACTTTCCATGCCTGCGGCATAAAATTTTCTTTAAATTTGGTAATCGCATACTTATCTGTCATACCGGAAATATAGTCACAGACGATGCGCCCTTTGTCTTCGCCCTCATCCAGCATTTTTAATAACTTTGCCGGCAGCTGCTCGATATGGTCCATATAAAAATAATACATCTGTTCCAGCATGGCCTTAGCTTTTACTTCCTCGCCTTTTGCGACCGGATTCCGGTATACATGTTCAAACATGAACAAGCGCAGATCCCGCAGCGCCTCCGCGGTCTCATCCGACATAATGATATCGTTTCTTCCCATACTGTTGCTGATGATATCGTGGATCAGGTGATCCAGGCGCTCTCTCGTGGTAAATCCCAGCGTACGACGCAGTTCCACGGGAATATCTTCCTCATCCAGAATCATTGCACGGATCGCATCGTCAATATCGGAATTGACATATGCAATCTTATCGGACAGGCGCACAATCTTTCCTTCCAGCGTGTGCGGAATCGTCCGTGTCTGATGGTTTAAAATTCCATCCCGGACCTCCCAGGTCAGATTCAGTCCTTCTCCGTCTTTTTCCAGTTTTTCTACAATACGTACGCTCTGTTCGTTGTGGCGGAACCCGCCTTCATACACCTGATTCAGCAGAAATTCTCCTGCATGTCCAAACGGTGTATGCCCCAGATCATGCCCCAGTGCTATCGCCTCAACCAGATCTTCATTCAGCCGGAGCGCCTTCGCAATGGTTCTCGCATTCTGCGATACTTCAAGCGTATGTGTCAGCCGCGTCCGGTAATGATCTCCCATCGGTGTGAGAAAAACCTGCGTCTTACTTTTCAGTCTCCGGAAAGACTTACTGTGCAGGATACGGTCACGGTCCCTCTGAAAGACCGGACGAATATCACACTGCGGTTCCTCCCTATCTCTGCCCTTTGAATTTATGGACAGACAGGCGTACGGACTTAAAGTATCTGCTTCTATCTGTTCTATTCTTTCCCGAATTGTCATATTCTGCTCATTTCTGCGGCACAAACCGCCAAAATCCTTACAATATTTCAAACAACTCTACATATTATATATTCTGCGTGAATTCCTGATTTCCTTTTTTATTTTGCATTTCCTCCGAGTACTTTCCGCAGCTGTTGCAGACAGATACCCGTAATCTGATTTTCGTAGCTTCCAAAATAAAATTTGTTATCTTTCACCAGAATACATCCGACCCAGTCTCCATCCACGGGATCTTCCTCCAGCGCCTGCTCCATGTTCTGATATCCCCGAAGTGTAAAATAGGCATCATAATCCGAAAAATCCGCTGTGCGGTAAGTCACATCCGGAAACTGCATCCTAAGCCCCTGTATCAGATCCGCCGGACATGCCACATAGCCTGTCGGTTCGTGCGAATATGCCGATTCTAAAGCCCAATCTTCATCCCAGAGAAGAAACACATCATCCGTTTCCCATGTCTTATCTGTTTCCACCGATGCCACCGGTGCATATGTTCCTCCATCGGTTCCGGCTGTCTGTACGAGATTTGTTTTTCCGGTCGGATCGGTATACAGAAGATTTGCAATCGCAAGCTGATAAAACCGACTGTCGCAGCGCTCTCCACGCTCTGCCAGATAGCCCTGGGCAATTCCGTTTTTCTCCAGATCCGCTTCCTCATTTACCGATACATAAACCACATCTCCATATTCCATCGGTCCCATCCGCGTATCCTCAGTCAGAAATTCCGCAACCTTCGTATAATCCCCTGCGGTATCTTTTGGCATCAGAAGTACTATCACGACAACAATGACTATCGCCGCAATACTGCAGCCAACCGTCACAATCTTTCTGATCATCCGGTGTCTGCGCGATTCTTCTTCCCCGGCGGATGCCGGTATTCCATCTATATTTTTAACCGCATACTGTCTGGATGCATAGCTAAATACAAATGCACCGATGACAAGAATAAAAACAACCATTGCCAACAGACAGGTGATTTCCTGCCAGGTCCGCATCCGGCCGCAAAGCAGCAGATGATCGATCAGACATGTTGCTCCGCCTGATGATTTCTGTTCAAATTTCAAACGACAGACGCCGTTATTTCCAAGACATACCAGTGCAAACACCGCACCATCAACCAGTGCATAGCGAATCCACCGCACCTTTTCCCGGATTACAGCAAGCGGAAACAGTGAAAGCACAAACGCAAACATGATCATCCCCGCAAAAAAATATGCCCATTTTTCCAAAAGCGATGTGTTCCACATCTGCCGTACATATTCCACTGCGGAAGCTCCATTGATATTTCCCCAGCCGGTGACCCGGGAGATCAGAAACGCAATTCTTAAAATTCCCCATAAAACCAGATAACCAGCAGCATATTTCCACAACAGCCGTCCTATGATCTGACGATCTGACAATTCCTGCTGCATCCCTCCGTTTTCCATTCCCGCACGGGTTCGTATCCGGAAAAATACCAGCGTAAATGCAACAAACGCAGGAAATCCACCCATACTTCCGACAAACCCATTGATAAAAAGCATCACCGTAAATGCCAGTATGGCGGAAACCAAAAGACGCATCGGATCTGCATCCATCGTTTCAGGTTCTTTCTTATCATACTTCATGCCATAGCCTCCTTTTTGTGATCCTTAAGAAGTGCCCATGCCGTAATTCCTGCCGTCAATGCTTCTGCAGCCATAAATGACAGCCAGACACCACGGATTCCAAACATACGTGATAATATCACGGAACACACCGCGATAGCTACAAATCCTCTGCAAACCGAGGCCGTAAATGCCTCTTTTGCATGCTCCGATGCACTCAGATATCCGGTTCCGATAATATTGAAACCGGCAAACAAAAATCCGATCACATAAAGCCGCATTCCTGTAAATGCATATTCTGCCATCTTTACCGAATGTTCACCGTTAAACAAGGCTACCATCGGGTCTGTAAATCCCCAGACAAGCGAAATAATCAAAAGACTGAAAACAACACCCGTAGCCAGTCCCAGATGCAGAATCTTTTTAACCGCACGTTCATTCCCTTCTCCGTAATAACGGCTGACCAGTGGCTGGGCTCCCTGGGAAATCCCGTTAAAAATACAGGTAAATATGAGTGCAAAGTTGGCAATCACACCATAGGCAGCCACTCCTACATTTCCGGCAAGCCCTAAAATCAGGTAATTAAAAAGCGTTGTTGTCACTCCGGAAGAAAATTCTCCCACAAATGCCGGCACCCCCAGCTGGCAGGATGCTGTAAGCATCCGTACCGATGGTCTGGTTTTTGCAAACTGTACCGTATTTTTCTTCTGAAAAAAATGAATACTGCAGATTAATATGCTGACGATCGGAGAGGCTGCTGTGGCAAGTGCTGCTCCTGCCAGTCCCATCCCCATTGGAAACATAAACACATAGTCAAGGACAACATTGGAAAAACTTCCCATCATCGTTCCAATCATGGCGAGGGTCGGAGCATTGTCGTTGCGGACAAACGCAGAAAACACATAATTCATCATAAAAAACGGTGTAAATAATAAGAAAATCCTCGTATATGTGCGGCCCAGCTGCGTGATCCCGGCATCCGCCCCCATCATATGCATCACCGTATCCGGAGAAAAAATGCCAGACAGGACAAATGGAATGCTGATTATGAGGATACACAAAATCGCATTTGCAAAATATTTCTTTGCACTGTCATCTTCCTGTGCTTTTAATATCGTATACCGGGTTGCCGATCCTACCCCAATCATCGATCCTATGGCAAAAATTAGGTTATATACCGGCAGTACCAGATTCAATACGGTAATCCCGTCCGTTCCCGCTGCCTGCGAGATAAAGAATGTATCCACGATAATATAGCAGGAAATCCCCAACATTCCACAGATATTCTGGGAAACATATTTTATAAACTGTTTTTGAATATTCATATTTATATAGTTATCCTTTTTGTTGTGTGCATCAGCATGCTTCATTATACGTTGTCACCAGGCGGAGCCTGATGACCTGCGCATGCATCAGCATGCTTCATTATACCATATTCTATATAACAAAAAAGCCTTGATCTCTCAAGGCTTTCTCACTTCTTAGTGCGGAAGATGGGACTTGAACCCACACGATCGCAATGATCACAAGATCCTTAGTCTTGCTCGTCTGCCAGTTCCGACACTTCCGCATGTCTTAGCGACTCGTTTATAATAGCAAAC
>ENA-UEOL01001809-UEOL01001809.1-human-gut-metagenome-genome-assembly--contig:-NODE-1809-length-12987-cov-3.623238_pt1 | contig 12987 bp, 9 predicted proteins | sample MGYA00242884_ERZ507884 | MGnify/ENA primary metagenome ERZ507884 (study PRJEB26167, sample SAMN06115417) | human gut metagenome | host: Homo sapiens | place: China:Chongqing | collected 2015-03-06... | reverse complement strand
GTAATGCCCCAAGTCGTAGAAAAGGTGTGTCATCAGTCCCTCGTAGTACTGGAGCTGCGAGAGTTCGAACGGCTGTTTGCCTTTTTCGTTGATGCGGCGCATCACCTCCGCCAGCGCGTCCAGCTGCGACGTGACGGCCAGTGAGATGCAGCCCGACTGCTCTTTCCAGGTCGTGCTCTGGTATTCGTTTTCGTAGAGGTTCCAGAACTCCCGGCAGGTTTCCGCGAGCCGGTCCGCGACCGGTCCCGTTTCGAACAGGTGGGGGACGATCCGGTCGTAGGGGAATCCGTCGCCCATGACCTCGCAGGGCGACGCCACGATGTAGCCGATGACCGAACGCAGGTCGTAGAGCGTTTCGATGTTGGCCATGAAGCAGTCGTCGAAGATCAGGTAGTCGAAACGGAACTGCTGCGCTTCGAGCGCCTCCTTCAGCTCCGTGATGTTCAGTTCGTAGCCCTTGTCGCCGAACGAACGGGTCTGCTTGGCCCCCGGGGGCGTGGCCCATAGGTCGTCCTCGGCGGAACGCCGCATCGAGTAGGAGAGCGAGCCGCTGGCGACCGGAATCCACGCCTTGCCGTGGCAGCCGATGATCAGCCCGTAGTTTTGGGCCGGAGCCAGCTCCGCGGCATCGGCGAACAGCTGCCGCACCTTTTCGGGGTTTCCGGCGTTGAAGCCGTCGTAGGTTTTGAGAGTTTTCGTCTCGCTGCGTCGCTTGTTCCTGTCGTAATAGATTTCCAGCATCACGGCCGACGAATGCTTCTCGGGCTGATAGCAGACCAGAATGCGCCCGTCGCCCGGGATTTGGTTCGTCACGGCCGCGCTGACGCCCTCGATGTTGCGCTCGTAATAGTTGATCAGGCCTCGTCCGGGCATGTACAGCAGAAGGGTCTGCGTCGCCACGGCGGGCGGGTTGTAACCCGGCTCCTCCTTGGAGCAGGCCGCGAGCGTCAGCAGCAGGGCGAGGCAGAGCGTATGCCGGAGAATGCGGATCATTTATAGGTGCGGGGTTTGAGGTTGTTGAACTGCCACGTGCGGTCGCGCTGGTAGGTGTAACCCTCGGGTTTGTTCCAGTAGACGCGGCTGAAATCGAAATAGAATCCCTTGCGCTTCTTGCCCTCGACCACATAGGGAACGACCAGCGGCACGAACTCCACCGTGCGGCTGACGATGCGCGCCTTGCCGAACGAAAGCCCTTCGGCGGCCAGCACGTCGAGCGCGTGGTCGAACATCAGCACATGGCGCGGGGTCTTCTGCGTGAATCCGTCGCCCGAGCCGAGGATCGTGCGGATGACGCCGTTCATGCGGTCCGACCAGGCTTTTTCCTGCTCCTTGTCGCCCAGCGCACCGTAGGCGAACGACATGAGGTTGAGGATTTTGGGGCTGAACGGATCGCGTTTCAGGGCGTCGTTTCCCACCGAGACCATCGTTTCCAGCGTGGCCCTGTCGGGTTTGTCGGGGTCGATGCCCGAGGCCAGCATCAGCATTTTGTCCAGATCGGGGTTCACGGCCAGCGGCTTGTATTCGTCGCGGTAGGCGTATCCGTAGTAGAGGTAGTGGTAATCCTCGTCGGTCAGCGTCTCGTCGCCCGCGTTGTAGCGCATCATCAGCGCGGGGTAGTAGAACGCGGACTGGGCGTCCATCGTCCGGTCGAGGATCATGTCCTCGTCGGGGACTCCGGCGGCGGCCAGCGCCGGAACCAGCAGTGAGAGAAGCAGCAATCGTTTCATAGCGGTCGTTTCCGGTACAAACGCAAAATCAGCGCAAATCGTATCTGGCGATCAGCTCTTCGAACTTCGCGCGGAGTTTTCCCGATCCGGCGACCAGCGGCAGGCGCATCGTGTCGCCGATGCGTCCCATCACCGAGAGGGCGCACTTCACGCCCACGGGGTTGCCCTCCTCGAAGAGCGCGTGCACGGCTTCGTCCAGCGCGGCATAAGCCTTTTCCGCCGCGTCGAAGTCGCCCGCCTTGGCATGGTTCACGCACTCCATGAACCGTTGCGGGAAGGCGTTCGCCGCCACGGAGATCACGCCGTCGCCTCCGCGGCGCATCAGCTCGATGGCCATGCCGTCGTCGCCCGACAGCACGAGAAATCCCTCGGGACGGTTGTCCAGGATGCGCTGCATCTGCCCGATGTCGCCCGACGCCTCCTTGATGCCGATGACGTTGCGGAAGTCGGCGGCGCAGCGGAGCGTGGTCTCGGCGGTCATGTTGACGCCCGAGCGGCCCGGGATGTTGTAGAGGATCACCGGCAGGGGCGAATGCTCCGAGACGGTGCGGAAATGCTGGTAGAGACCCTCCTGCGAAGGTTTGTTGTAATAGGGCGTCACGCTCAAAATGGCGTCGGCGCCCCGCAGGTCGAATTCGCGCAGCTGGTCCAGCACCTCCGAGGTGGAGTTGCCGCCGCAGCCCATCACCAGCGGCACGCGGCCTGCGATCTGGTTGGTGATGAACATGGCGATCACGGCGCGTTCGGGCATGTAGAGCGTGGGGGTCTCGGCCGTGGTGCCGAGTGCGACGATGTAGTCCACGCCGCCGTCGATCACGTAGTCGATCATGCGGGCCAGCGCCTTGTAGTCGACGCGGCCGTCTGCCGTGAAAGGGGTGATCATCGCGGCGCCCACGCCGGAAAGTTTGTGTCGTAGCATAATGTCTCTGATTGTCGTTTTATCTGTTGTCGTTTTGCGTCAGTCCTCAAAGCAGGCGTCTTGCGCCTGTCAGAATAATTCCTGTTGTGCGGCCTTTTCCACCGGGCCTCCGCCTTCGATCATGGCGATGAACTCCTCCTCGGAGATGATCCTTACACCCAGCTTCTCGGCCTTCTTCAGCTTCGCCGGGCCCATCTTGTCGCCCGCCACGAGGTAGCCGACGCTGCCCGACACCGCCGCGAGGTTCCGGCCCCCGTGCAGTTCGATCAGCTCCTTCATTTCGTCGCGGCTCCGCGTGAACTTGCCCGAGACCACGAAACTCCGGCCCGCCAGCGCCTCCGACGCCAGGCGGCGCGCCTCGGCTTCGAATTGCAGCCCCGCGGCGCGCAGGCGGCGGATGATCCGCAGGTTGTCCTCCTCGGCGAAGTATTCGATGATGGCGTCGGCGATGCGTCCGCCCACCTCGTCGGCCTCGACCAGCTCCTCGCGCGTGGCCCGCATCACGGCGTCGAGCGAGCGGAAATGCTCGGCGAGGTATTTGGCCGTGGTCTCGCCCACGAAGCGGATTCCCAGCCCGAACAGCACGCGCTGGAAGGGAACCGCCTTCGAGCGTTCCACCGAGCGGATGATGTTGTCGGCCGACTTCTCGCCCAGCCGGGGCAGGGGGGCCAGCTGTTCGGCCCGCAGGTCGTAGAGGTCCGCCACGTCGCGCACGAGTCCGTTTTCGTAGAGCAGTTCGACGGTCTCCTCGCCCAGCCCCTCGATGTCGAGGGCCTTGCGGCGGATGAAGTGGATGATGCGCCCGATGATCTGGGGCCGGCATCCGCTCTGGTTGGGGCAGTAGTGCTTCGCCTCGCCCTCGTAGCGCACCAGCGGCGTCCCGCATTCGGGGCATACGGTGATGTACTCGAACGGACGGCTGTCGGCCGGGCGCTGCGCGAGGTCCACGCCGATGATCTTCGGGATGATCTCGCCGCCCTTCTCGACGTAGACCGTGTCGCCCGGGCGGATGTCCAGCTGGGCCATCTGCTCGGCGTTGTGCAGCGTCGCGCGCCGCACGGTGGTTCCGGCCAGCAGCACCGGTTCGAGGTTGGCGACGGGCGTGATAGCCCCGGTGCGTCCTACCTGGAACGACACGCTGTCGAGCCGCGTGGCGGCCCGTTCGGCCTTGAACTTGTAGGCCACGGCCCACTTGGGGGCCTTGGCTGTGAATCCCAGCTGGCGCCGGACGGCGAAGTCGTTGACCTTGATCACCACGCCGTCCGTCGGGAAGGGCAGGCGGCGCCGTGCGGTGTCCCAGTGTTCGATAAATGCGTCGATCTCGGCGACGCTGCGGCAGATGCGCGCCGCGTCCGAGACCTTGAACCCCCACTGGCGGGCCTTTTCGAGGCTCTCCCAATGGCTCGTGAAGGGCAGCTCGTCGCCCGCCAGCTGGTAGAGCGTGCAGTCCAGTCCGCGCCGGGCCACCACGGCCGACGACTGCTGCTTGAGCGTCCCGGCGGCGGCGTTGCGGGGGTTGGCGAAGAGCTGTTCGCCGTTGGCCTCGCGCTCGGCGTTGAGGCGGTCGAACGAGGCGTAGGGCATCAGGATCTCGCCGCGGATTTCGAAGAGGTCGGGCCAGTCCGTGCCCCGCAGGCGCAGGGGCACCGTGCGCACGGTGCGGACATTGGCCGTCACGTCGTCGCCCTCGACGCCGTCGCCGCGGGTCACGGCGCGCACGAGCCGTCCGTGCTCGTAGGTGAGCGAGATGGCCGTGCCGTCGAATTTCAGTTCGCAGACGTAGTCCGTGGCCCCGGCTTCGCGCTCGATGCGGCCGATGAACTCGTGCAGTTCGTCCAGCGAGTAGGTGTTGCCCAGCGACAGCATCGCGTAGCGGTGCTTCACGGTCCGGAACTCGGCCGTCAGGTCGCTTCCCACGCGCACCGAAGGCGAGTTGGGGTCGGCGTATTCGGGGTGTGCGCGCTCCAGATCCTGAAGTTCGCGCATCATCGCGTCGAACTCGAAATCCGAAATCTCGGGGGCGTTTTCGACGTAATATTTGAAGTTATGCAGTTCGAGCTGCCGGCGCAGCTCCTCGATCCGTTCGCGTACCATAATCCTAAAATAACGTGTGTAAAGTTACATATTTTGTCCTTAACAACGGGTGAATTTGGTGTAAGATCAAAAAAAATGCCAACAATAATTGCAGATGTGGTGCGATATTCAAATTTTGCTTATAATTGCAAAAAATTTCGAGACACTACCATGACTAAACCGAATATCGTGAAGAAACATATTGCGACGAGTTTTCATAACCTCAGCCCCGAGTTGCAGGAGGCTGTGAAGGCGAAATACCCGCTGGGATTCACCGATGCGATGATCCGTGTCGACAAGCCCAACGGCGATTTTTTCTATGCCGTTCCCTATGATACGGACGAGATAGCCTACATGGTGAAGATCGACGTGAAGGTCGACGACAATTCGCACGACGACGACGACAAGGACTACTACGACGACGAGATCAAGGGGGCCGACGACATTCAGGGCGACGACGACAGCTCGGACGCTTCGGACGCCTCCGACGACGACGTGAACATCTGACGCCGCCTATGGTCCGCGCCCTTCCCGTCCTGCTCCTACTGCTCTCGGCGGCCTGCGGCCTTGCCGAGGACGAGCGCGACGAGAAGAACAGATACATCTACCTGACATTTTACGACAAGGCCTTCGAGGCCTACTGCCTGGGCGAATTCGACGTCGATGGCGACGGCCGCATCTCGCGCTACGAGGCGCAGCGTGTCCGCACGGTGGAGTGTCCGGAACGGGGTGTCGCGTCGCTCTCCGACCTGAAGGAGTTCACGCGTCTGGAACGGCTCGACTGCCGGGGCAACGCGCTCACGCGGCTGGACGTCACAATGACGCGCCTCGAATGGCTCGACTGCTCGGACAACGGCCTTGTGTCGCTCGACGTGAACGGCCTGCGCGGCCTCGCATACCTCGATTGCGGCGGCAACTCGCTGCCGCGCCTCGATTTGCAGTCGAACGCCTCGCTCGCAACGCTTCTTTGTCCGGACAATGCCCTCGCGGGGTCGCTGGACGTGACCTCCTGCGCCTCGGGGCTGCGTGCCGACGTGCGCGGCAACCCCTCCCTTGCCACGGTCTACTGCCTCGCCTCGCAAAGCGTCGACTTCAACGGACCGACGGAACTCGTCCGCAAGTGATTTCCGGCATGCAACGGCCCGCCGGGCCGTTGCGGGGATTTCGGTCCCGGGCGGAACGGCCCCGCTTCCGAGTGCGTTATTTCCCCATTTACGGCAAAAAACCGTCCGAAAAGGACGGTTTTTCTTCATAATTTGTTGAAAAGTCCGGCGGCGGCCTTGGGCTTTTCGGATAATAATTCGTACCTTTGGATGCAAAAAATGTCTTTTGCAAACATAAAACAGAACCGGATACAATGAAAAAAGTTGACGTTATCCTCGGCCTGCAATGGGGTGACGAGGGCAAAGGGAAGGTTGTGGACGTGCTGACGCCTCGTTACGAGGTGGTGGCCCGCTTCCAGGGCGGTCCCAATGCCGGTCACACGTTGGAATTCAACGGCGAGAAATACGTACTCCGCTCGATTCCTTCGGGCATTTTCCAGGGCGGCAAGACCAACATCATCGGCAACGGCGTGGTGATCGACGCGGTGCTTTTCCGCGAGGAGGCCGAAGCGTTGGCTGCCAGCGGCCATGACCTGACCAAACAGCTCTGCATTTCGAAGAAGGCCCACCTGATTCTGCCCACGCACCGCATGCTCGACGCCGCGTACGAGGCGGCCAAGGGCAGCGCCAAGATCGGCACGACGGGCAAGGGCATCGGTCCCACCTATACCGACAAGGTAAGCCGCAACGGCATGCGCGTAGGGGATCTGTTGAGTCCCGATTTCGAAAGCATTTACGCTGCGGCCAAGGCGCGCCACGAGAAGATTCTGAAGAGTCTCGACTATCAATACGACATTGCCGAGCTGGAGAAGCAGTGGTTCGAGGCGGTCAAATACCTCCGCCGCTTCCACATCATCGACAGCGAATATTTCGTCAACGACTGCCTCTCGCAGGACAAGTCCGTTTTGGCCGAAGGCGCGCAGGGAACGCTTCTGGACGTGGACTTCGGCTCCTATCCGTTCGTCACCTCGTCGAACACCGTCTGCGCGGGCGTCTGCACCGGGCTGGGCGTCGCCCCGAACCGCATCGGCGAGGTCTTCGGCATTTTCAAGGCTTATTGCACGCGCGTGGGCAGCGGACCGTTCCCCACGGAGCTGTTCGACGAGACGGGCGAGCGGCTGTGCGACATCGGCCACGAGTTCGGCGCCGTCACGGGCCGCCGCCGCCGCTGCGGATGGCTCGATATGGTGGCCCTGAAATATTCGATCATGGTCAACGGCGTGACGCAGCTGATTATGATGAAATCCGACGTGATGAACGATTTCGACACGATCCGCGTGGCTACGGCCTACGAGATCGGCGGCCGCACCACCTCGGAGTTCCCCTATGAAATCACCGGCGACCTCCGTCCGGTCTACACCGAGTTCGAGGGCTGGAAATGCGACCTGCGCCGGTACGGCAGCTACGAGGAGTTCCCCGAGGCGTTCAAACGCTACGTGGAGTTCATCGAGCGGCAGACGGGCGTCCCCGTGAAGATCATCTCCGTCGGCCCCGACCGCGGCGAAACGATCGTCCGATAAGCAACCGCGCATCCCGGCTGCCCAGTGGCAGGTTAGGGATGCGTTTTTGTGTGATTTCCGCCCGTCCGCGTTTCGGCCGAAATCCCGGTTGACGACCCGGTCGCATTGCGACAACTGCGGCGACAGGCGGGGGGGGCAGTCGCTTGCGGATTGCCGAACCGCCAAAGCAGAAACGGGGCGTGTTTTACGCCGTAAGTCCCTCCCGCGGGAGGGCTTGGGGCGGGGCAGATTCGCGAACGCGACGGAACGCCGCGACGACAGCGGTGAAAGAAGGAAAAGGATTCAATATATAACCATTACTTACTTATATGCAACAACAAAACCTCAAAATTCTTGTTTTGGCCAAGCAGGTTCCCGATACCCGCAACGTAGGCAAGGACGCGATGACTCCCGAAGGGACGGTCAACCGCGCGGCGCTTCCGGCCATCTTCAATCCCGAGGACCTCAATGCGCTCGAAGCCGCCCTGCGGCTCAAGGACCGTGTGGCGGGTTCCACGGTTCATATCCTTACGATGGGTCCGCAGCGCGCCGCCGACATCATCCGCGACGCGATGTTCCGCGGGGCCGACGGCGGCTACCTGCTTTCGGGCCGCGAGTTCGCCGGCTCGGACACGCTGGCCACCTCCTACGCCCTTTCGTGCGCGCTGAAGAAGATCGCCCCCGACGTGATTTTCGCAGGCCGTCAGGCCATCGACGGCGACACGGCGCAGGTGGGTCCGCAGGTCGCCGAGAAGCTCGGTCTTCCGCAGGTGACCTATGCCGAGGAGATTCTCGAAGTCCGTGAGGGCGCGCTGGTCATCAAGCGCCGCCTGGAGCACGGCACGGAGGTCGTCGAGTGCCCGATTCCGGCCGTTGTGACGGTCAACGCCTCGGCCGCCGAGTGCCGCCCGCGCAACGCCAAGCGCGTGATGAAGTACAAGGGCGCGCTGGCCGGTTCGGAGATCGCCGCCGCACCCGAATCGCCCGCCGCGCAGCGGGCCGCCGCCAAGGAGTACCTGCAGATCGTCGAGTGGGCCGCCGCCGACGTCAATCCCGATCCGCAGCAGCTGGGCCTTGCGGGTTCGCCCACCAAGGTCAAGAAGATCGAGAACGTGGTGTTTCAGGCCAAGGAGGCCAAGAAACTCACGTCTTCCGACGAGGATATCAATTCACTGATGGTCGAACTTATCGCGAGCCACACGCTCGGTTAAATCCGCAGAAGTAATCCATGAACAATATATTCGTATATATCGAGAACGAGGGCGGCAAGGTCGCCGACGTGTGTCTCGAACTGCTGACCAAAGGCCGCGAACTGGCCACGACGCTCGGCGTGAAACTCGAAGCCGTCGTCCTGGGCCACAACCTCGCCGGCATCGAAAAGGAACTGGCCAAATACGGCGCCGATACGGTCTGGGTTGCCGATGATCCGTTATTTTCCCCGTTCCGCACGCTGCCCCACACGGCGGTCCTGTGCGGTCTGATCGGGCAGGAGAAGCCCCAGATCGCGCTGTTCGGCGCCACGCCCGTGGGCCGCGACTTCGCACCCCGCGTATCGTCGGCCCTGCACAGCGGTCTTACGGCCGACTGCACGCAGCTCGAAATCGGCGACCACAAGGACGCCAAGACGGGTACGGAGTATAAGAACCTCCTCTATCAGATCCGCCCGGCGTTCGGCGGCAACATCATCGCCACGATCGTCAACCCCGACCACCGTCCGCAGATGGCCACCGTCCGCGAGGGCGTCATGCGCAAGGAGTACGCCGCACAGCCCGGCGCGGGCGAGGTGAAGGCGATCGACTGGAAGAAGATGGTCACGGACGCGGACCTCGCGGTGAAGATCATCGACCGTCAGATCGAGGAGCGCAAGATCGACATCAAGGGTGCGGGCATCATCGTCGCCGGCGGCTACGGCATGGGTTCCAAAGAGAACTTCAGGCTGGTGCACGAACTGGCCGACGTTCTGGGAGGCGAAGTGGGCGCCAGCCGCGCCGCCGTCGATGCGGGCTTCACGGAGCATGCGCGTCAGGTGGGCCAGACGGGCGTCACGGTGCGTCCGAAGCTCTACATCGCCTGCGGCATCTCGGGTCAGATCCAGCACACGGCCGGCATGGACCAGTCGTCGATGGTCATCTCGATCAACTCGGACCCCGAAGCCCCGATCAACAAGATCGCCGACTACGCCATCACGGGCGATGTCAATGAGATTATCCCCAAGATGATCAAGTACTACAAACAAAACTCGAAATAGCGATGCGCAGGCTTCTGACGGTAATCTGTACGCTTCTCCTCTCTGCGTCCGTTTCCGGACAGCAGATCAAGAGCCGGCCTGTCGGGTTCGACGACTTCCGCTCCCTGCTGGAAGCTGCTGGTTACGAAGCGTTCGGTTTTGACCTGTCGGAATTGCTCGAAGGACCGGGCCGCTATGACATGACGGTATATATCAAGGAGTACGAATCGGGCGTGGAGATTCGTTCCCGGGAGTTTCCCTGCGGGCCGAACAAACTGCTCGTAAGCGATTTCCCCGAGAAGGTGCGCGGCGAAATCCTGCCCGGCGAGATGGCTGATCCGCAGGCGGGCATTTACATGCTGGCCAAAAAACTGACGATTGGATTCTATCCTTCGGGGACGGATTCGACGGCGATGCTGAATTTCAGTATCCCGGAGATGCGGGAGGCCAGTCAGCGGCTCAAGCTCCGCAGCGTGACTTCGTCGAGCGGTTATACGCTTACCAAGTACTGCACCCGTCCGTTCGGGATCGACTCGTTCGAGGCCGGAAAGTTCATTCCGCTGGTCTTTTACGGTTCGATGTGGTTCGATGCGGAGCACAATCTGTTCCGTTTCTGCGGCGAGAACGAGATCGCGCCCGACCTGTCGGGCGAAATTGTCGGCAACATTCCCCACTTCTATGTCATAGGTATTGAATTTACCCCAAAACAGGAGCCTACGAATCTTAAAAACAACTAATTATGGCTAATTTCTTTTCAGATAACAAGGATTTGCAGTTCCACCTCCAGCATCCGATGATGCGCAAGATCGTGGAGCTGAAGGAGCGCGGTTTCGCGGAGAAGGACCTCTACGACTATGCGCCGCAGGATTTCGACGACGCGATGGACAACGACCGCCGCGTGCTGGAGATCGCCGGCGAGGTCTGCGGCGAGGTGATCGCCCCCAACGCCGAGGGTGTGGACCACGAGGGTCCGCGCGTGGTCGACGACCATGTGGAGTACGCTTCGGGTACGGTCGAGAACATGAAGGCGGTGGTTGACGCGGGGTTGAGCGGCATGACGCTTCCGCGCAAGTACGACGGACTGAACTTCCCGCTCATCTGCTTCGTGATGGCCAACGAGATGGTGGCCCGCGCCGACGCCAGTTTCGAGAACATCTGGGGGTTGCAGGACTGCGCCGAGACGTTGAACGAGTTCGCTTCGGAGGAGATCAAGCAGAAATACCTGCCGTGGGTTTCGGCGGGCGCGACGTGCGCCATGGACCTCACGGAGCCGGACGCCGGTTCGGACCTCGGAGCCGTGATGCTCAAGGCCACCTGGTCGGAGGAGCGGCAGACGTGGCTGCTGAATGGCGTGAAACGCTTCATCACCAACGGCGACGGCGAGGTTTCGCTCGTGCTGGCGCGTACCGAAGAGGGTACGACCGACGCCCGCGGCCTCTCGATGCTGGTCTACGACAAGCGCGACGGCGGCGTGAAGGTGCGCCGCATCGAGAATAAGCTCGGCATCAAGGGATCGCCGACGTGCGAGCTGGTCTTCACGAACGCCCCGGCGCAGCTGGTCGGCGACCGGAAGATGGGCCTGATCAAGTATGTGATGTCGCTGATGAACGCCGCACGTCTGGGCATCGGCGCACAGTCGGTGGGTCTCTGCGAGGCCGCTTACCGCGAGGGGCTGAAATACGCCCACGAGCGCGAGCAGTTCGGCAAGCCGATCATCCAGTTCGCCGCCGTTTCGGAGATGCTCTCGAACATGAAGGCCAAGGTGCAGGGCGTGCGCGCGCTGCTGTACGAAACGGCGCGTTTCGTCGAGGTCTACAAGCAGTACGGCCATATCTCCCACGAGCGTTCGCTCGAAGCGGAGGAGCGTCAGGAGATGAAGTTCTACAACCGCCTTGCCGACGGTTTCACGCCGCTGGTGAAGCTCTTCTCGTCGGAGTACGCCAACCAGCTGGCCTACGACGCCATCCAGATCCACGGCGGGTCGGGTTTTATGAAGGACTATCCCTGTGAGCGGTTGTACCGCGACGCACGCATTATGAACATCTACGAGGGAACCTCGCAGTTGCAGGTCGTTGCGGCGATCAACGCCGTGACGAAGGGCACGTTCCTGGAGCAGATCGGGCGCTATGCCGCCGAAAGCTACACGGAGGCGATGTGCCCCGTGGTGACGAAGCTCAAGGAGCTGACCGTCAAGTTCTCGGAGATGCAGGCCCGGGTCGAGGCCGGCGACAAGGAGGTCTGCGGATTCAAGGATTTCCATGCCCGCCGCCTGGTGGAGACCGCCGGACACATCATCATCACCTACCTGCTGGCCCGTCAGGCCGGTGAGGCGGAGGAGTATGCCGCTTCGGCGCGCGTGTTCTGCAAGCTTGCAGAGGCGAAGATCGCGGAGGCCTATACCTACGTGATGAACTCCACGACGGAGGACGTCGCGCTGTTCAAGGCTGTCGAAAACGAGGTTTAAACACACCGGACCGGATACGATGCGGGGGATCCTGAACAATCCTCCGCATCGTTTTTCATGCCGGGGCACAGCCTTGCTGTGCAGGGTCTTGCAGTCTGCTCCGGTATCCGGGTCCGATTGTCGGATCAACGTATGAAAGCGAGATTATTGGCATTGTATCTGCCTCAATTTCACCCCATCCCGGAGAACGACCTGTGGTGGGGAAAGGGTTTTACCGAATGGACGAACGTGGGTAAGGCCCGGCGGTATTTCAGAAATCACTATCAGCCCCGAGTTCCGGCCGATCTGGGGTATTACGACCTGCGGGTCGCCGAGACGCGCCAGGCGCAGGCGGATATGGCCCGCGAATACGGCGTCGAGGGCTTCGTCTACTGGCATTACTGGTTCGGCAACGGCAAGCGGTTGCTGGAACGTCCCTTCAACGAGGTGCTGGCCAGCGGCGAACCCGATTTTCCGTTCGCGCTGGCCTGGGCCAATGAGAGCTGGCGGGGCTTCGCCCACGGGATCACGAACCGGAACATGCTGATCGAACAGCTCTACGGAGGCGTCGAAGACTATACGGCGCATTTCCGGGCCGTGCTGCCCGCTTTCCGGGACCATCGTTACATTACGGTGGACGGCAAGCCGCTGTTTATGATCTACAAACCGCTGGCGGACCCCGAGGTGAAGGTTTTCATCGCCACGTGGCGGGAGCTGGCCGAAAAGAACGGCCTGCCGGGAATCTACTTCGTCGGGCACGAGAACGCCCCGGTTCCGAACGTCGGGGCCATTTTCTCTACGGGGGTCGACGCCGTCAATCCGCTGCGGCTGGTCGGGTATTTCAATGTAAGGCATTCGTTTTTCGAACGGCAGCGGGTAAAATTCGACCGCTGGCGGAAGATTCCGCTCAATTATCCCTATGAACGGATGGCCGCTTATTTTCTCAACGGGGACGAAGACACCCGGGAGAACGTGTTCCCCTCGGTCATTCCGAAC
>ENA-UEOL01001808-UEOL01001808.1-human-gut-metagenome-genome-assembly--contig:-NODE-1808-length-12991-cov-5.511538_pt1 | contig 12991 bp, 19 predicted proteins | sample MGYA00242884_ERZ507884 | MGnify/ENA primary metagenome ERZ507884 (study PRJEB26167, sample SAMN06115417) | human gut metagenome | host: Homo sapiens | place: China:Chongqing | collected 2015-03-06... | reverse complement strand
AATTCATCTACTGCATTCATATCTTGTCAAATTGTTTTTGGAGTTCGTATTCAAAGAAATATCTTATTCTGGAGTTGTCACCTTTCGAAAAAGTAAGTGCATTAGCAAATGCAGACATGCAGGCTGAATAGCATTTGTCTTTCATCCTTTCCGATTCGTCCTTAACCTTCGACTGCTCGATAATGCTTGAAGCCTGAACAGCGTTGTCAATGATTTTCTCCGCGTTAGAGAAACATTCGTTCACTTCTGCATACTTCTTCTTATCCTGATGGAAAATACCACCATCTTTCTTCAGAATGAATATCCGGACTCCTTCTCCTTTTTTGATGATTACCGCGATGTCAAATCCCTTGTATTCCTTCTGGTATCCTCTTCCTCCTATATTCATAGGATATTCAGTACTTTTAATCATTTTCTTCTGCTCCCTCCCAAGAGCGGTATTACGTTAAAACTCTTGAACCGGTCTATAAGACGGTCTCCAAACCTTTCCTTGAACTCATCAAGATCAAGATTGCTGGTTATATGGTACTTCTTGAAGTGTGACTGATATATCTCATACCTTGCATACAGGAATTCATCTATCACGCTGTCAAGCGATGTACCGTAACTTTTCTGATTCTCAGTTTCAAGGCCAATATCGTTGATACAGATATTAAACGGCATTCCATCTATTCCCTTTCCTCCTTCCTCATTGTAGGTGTATCGGTCTATATGTCCGTTAATCTTGTAGTAGTTCATCATCTGTGTTACGGAAAGATTAAAGAACATGTTAGGGTTGTTAGTAAGTTTCAGGTATTCAGAAAAAACTTGCATTAAAAGCGTCTTTCCGGTACCCGGAACTCCGAGTATCATAAGGTTTTTATGTACCTTATAGTCTTTACCCGGGAATATATTCTCAGCAAGCTTGCAGTTGTTGAAGTAGTATACAAGAAACCTTATTACGTCACGGTTATATTCGTCGACAACAAACTCACTGAACTCTCTTTCCATATATGCGGAACCTATCTGTTCTATCATCGCACAGTGACGGTCAAATTCATCATAATCTGTCAGGTCGAATTCAGAAACTTCCTGTATATCTTTCTTCATCCGATTTACGAGATTGTATATCTGGCTTGCTTTTAACTGAGTTTTTATCTGTTGTACGTTGTTTTCCATTGTCTCTGCATTTATTGTAGGCATCAACGCCTGTGTTTGTCCACCACCAGAAAAAGCGTCTTTTGGCATCATCTTTTGTGAGTACCGTTTTTTCCGAGCCGGTTGCACTTATGTACTCGAAGAACTTTTTAATCTGTTCCTGAATTATCTTCATGAAGTTTACGGCACCTATTCCGGACTGCCTGCACATCTGCTCTTTCCATAATTCATCAGACATAAGTTCTTTTTCAATGTCAATTAATGTCTTTACAGGAGATAAGGGTTCCGCCTGAATGGCAGATACCCTTAAAGACTTGCTCAGACCTCCCTTCCTTCCGGCATTAGCCCTTTTGCTGCACACATCCTTGTACTTCTCATAATCGCGGTCAAACTGATTCTTTACAGGAGAAAATGCAATCTTTACGATACTGTCAGAAACAAACTCTTCGTATTCCATATTGGTAGGATCGTCAAGATGTTTCTGATATAATACCATTGCCCTTAGAAGCCTTCCTGCCTGTGCGTCTGACAACTCACTTATTATGTCCATTGAATCCGTATACAGCAAGAACGAGTTTCGTTTCATGTCATATCTCTTATATATTCGTTAACCGCATCCTTGAATTCTTCAAATGAACGGCAGACTATATATTTGCTTCCGTTCTTTACAGCTTCCTGTTCCCATTTCTTCTGAGAATCACTCTGCTTACCGGAACGTGTTTTCATTTCGATGCAAAGTGCACCGTAATGACGGTTGCTCTTGAGAAGAATCAGGTCTGACACGCCCGGGAGCATACCTTCATCCTTCATGTACGCGCCATTCCTTGCAGATCTTCTTGCAGCGTTTGGAATGGCAAAAAGCACATAGCTTATGGAAGGATACTGCATCCTGAACCATTTAACGCACGAACATTGAAGACGGTGTTCTTCATCATCATGCGTCTTTTTACAGGTATTCTTCTTTATTTTGAGAAGGTCCGAAATACTGATTCTATTCTTCTGTGGCATAGGCTAAGCTGAATTCTTTAGGTATGTACTGGCTAATCGGTATGATGGTTGACTGTTCAATAGACGCATGGATAATCTTCCTGTCAAAACCTCTGTTTTTCTCCTTGCATTCTTCTTCAAGCTTGTCCTGCTCGTCATTCAGGTATCTGTTGATAAGCATTATCGCGCGTTCTGCAGTATAAGCCTGTACGACAAACTGCCTGTTAGTTTCCTCCTTGTCCTCATCCTTTCCTTCTGTAGTAAAAATGATTCGTGCGTCAATGTTGTAGAATTTGGATTCAGGAATGTCGGCCTTGTCCTCTCCGCATATCTTCTTGATTTCCTCTTCAGAATAAAGTTCTGAATTCTCCATAACAAGCTTTCCGAGTTCATCAAGAGGGGTAGTTGATAGCTTGTCAACAAGAATTATGCAATAATCAAACTCCTTAATCTGGGTTATCCGAAAACTTCCTTTGAAATTGAGTTCTGTGAAGTCCTTAACGATTTCCCTTGTCTGGTCTATAGACTGTGCTTTAAGCAGGAACTTCTTTTTTTTCATGTCACATAATACTTGTGCCATGTACGGAATAAAGTTGTCAGTTGTCATTTCGAACGCCATTCGTCTCTGATTGGATACTTCAACTTCCTGAATGGATCCTTCCTGCATATAAAAGTTGATTTTAGATATTTCCTCCTGCCCCAGGTAGGTACCAGCGTCAAAGATTATCTCATAACGGTCAATATTTACCACTTCTCCGGTACCTTCATCAGCAAACGCTTCACTCCATGTTCTTTTCAGTGATTTTACCAGGAACTTTCCAAGCATTTTTTTTATGTCGCTTGTTACATATCTTACTTCGTCCTTTCTTGTCTCAACCTTCACTACGTTTTTTTTCTTTGCCATAGTTAATATTTTTATTCATTATATTCTACCAATTCACCATCTTGTAATTTATACCAAGTATCAGGCTTTACCTTATCTCCATCAACTACAACTGCTTTCCATGATGCAATCTCATAGTTATCTTCATTTTCCTCTGCTATAACCAATATTGCCCCCATACCTCCTCTTACCTTGACATTATTACCACGTGCCACTGACAGACCATGCTTACCTGTACATGACTTACCTCTTGATGTAGCTGCACCACTATCACCGGCCGTAGCTGCACCACTATCACCAGCCGTAGCTGCACCTCTATAACCGGCCGTAGCTGCACCACTATCACCAGCCGTAGCTGCACCATAAGAACCGGCCGTAGCTGCACCACTATCACCAGCCGTAGCTGCACCTCTATCACCGGCCGTAGCTGCACCATAAGAACCGGCCGTAGCTGCACCACTATCACCAGCCGTAGCTGCACCACTATCACCAGCCGTAGCTGCACCACTATCACCAGCCGTAGCTGCACCTCTATCACCAGCCGTAGCTGCACCACTATCACCAGCCGTAGCTGCACCATAAGAACCGGCCGTAGCTGCACCATAAGAACCGGCCGTAGCTGCACCTCTATAACCGGCCGTAGCTGCACCTCTATCACCGGCCGTAGCTGCACCTCTATCACCGGCCGTAGCTGCACCTCTATAACCGGCCGTAGCTGGTTTACATTCTTCAGCATTACATCTGTTAGTGCATCTCTTTCTTGTATACTCTATTGCAGCTTTCACAATACCTGCTATACCAATCTCAGCCTTTATTTTCAAATCAGACACAGCAAGCTTTGCATCATCCGTATCATTTGACATCTTGCCAAAACCCTCTACAGAGCAAAAACGACTCTTTGCAGGAGGATAATACCCAAAAACATCAAGAGGATATTTGCAGTAGTGAAATCCTGAATAGCAAGCTTGTATTTCACCATCCTCGTGATAAGTCTTACCTTCCTCATACTTGAATCCACGACACTGCATATTTTCATCGAAACCCTTGAATCCAGGCACATGAGTAAATTCTTCCGGGATAATCACATTGGCAGGAATATCACGGCAATTAACAACTGTCGCTATATCCGACACTTCATATCCTGCAATACCGCAGCCTATCTTTGTCAGATAGAATATCAAATCAGGATGCTCGTCTGCATAGTCATAAAATCTTCCTATTGAATGTTCCAAGTCAGTAAGGTTAATGCGCTCCATGTTCTTATCAAGTGTAGGAATAGCATAAGACTGACCTTGCATTCCTTCTGCATTACCCATTTCTGCTCCAAATTTCTCTAGTGCCTGATAAGCAGCACCACCGGCATGATTTCCATTAAGATTTGAGCCGAACACAAAAACCTCATTCGACTTAAGACTTGTAATAAATTCTGGTGTGTAATTTGCCATAGCTTACTCCTTTCTGTATTTATTGATTGTATTCATTATGGTTTCAACAGGAAGTGCCACTTCTGTTGTAGTTTTATCTTCATATCCCTTTATGTATTCGTATGCTTCGGGAAATGCTTCCTTAACTTTCTTTGAATTCCTTAGAGATAGGAGAGTGTTAACTATAGAATTGTATGTCCTGCTCTTTTCATCCCTAAGTTCTTCTATCCTTTCCTGTAGCACTGACACCTTTTCTGATTCTTCTGCAGTACACGGAACACTCAATCCACCTCCGCATGAACTTACAGGTAGCCATTCTTTAATTTCCACCCTTGTAACCTGTGAACCGTTTATGATGTATACGGCCCTTGTTTGATAAAAGAATCTTGGATACTTAGTGAAAGTATCATATACCTGTTCAGGAATACCTCTTACTGCTATATCTTTCACTATATCATTAAGTATATCATGTTCATTGCTGATACGTTCAGCTATAGGTTTCACCATTTTTGTTGCAACCTGTTCAGCTATTGCTTTTGTTATGTTCATAATAAAAAAAATTAGAATTCAATTTTTTGTTGTAAATATTCATCAGCATAAAACTTATCAAAAGATTTTCCGCTTATCCACCAGTTAAAAGCCATTTCTTCGCTTTTTCTAAGAAGATTAATGAAATATTCTATTTTTTCATCTAATCTCATATAACCTGAAATATCTGTGTGCAGCGCATTCGTCATGCTCCAGCACGATTTTGTACAATTTCTTCTGCTGTTTTCTGAATTCTATATCATTGTCATACAGCCGGTGATGTTCACGGCACATAGGAACCACATTCCATTTTGCCGTATAGTATTCAGGATACATTGACCGTGGAAGAAGATGTGCCGGATCAACGGCCGGCCTTCCGCATATACAGCATCTGTCAGGAAGCTCCCTCTTTATCTTGTTCATTTCATTGTTAAGTGCTTCCTGCTTTTTGCTTACCTTCCTTATCTTTACCATTCGAAGCGGAGATTTTCTCCGCAATGGTGTTCTCTTTTCTTTCATTTTGTTCGATTTTGTTTTCTCGTATATATTCCTTCAATGCTTTTCTGTAAGTGCGTGAAGTATTATATCCCCTGTTGTTGTCAGGGAAAAGGGAAATCACGTATTCAAGGCATTCAAGTATCGCTGCACGACTCTTCCTGCTTATCATATAGAATCAAGTTGACAAGTTCATCGAAGTAACATTCATCTTTCGGTATGTCGTCAGAGGACGCGGTTATCTGATTGGCAATGCTTCTCTTTTTCTGTATGAGGTTGTATATACGATGGTCTATACTTCCCTGACCGAGTGCGTTGTATACTGTAACATTGTTTTTCTGTCCGATACGGTGGCACCGGTCCTCGCATTGTACAAGATCCGCGTAAGTCCAGGGCTGTTCAACGAAAAGTACGGTGGAAGAGGCTGTAAGAGTTATTCCAACTCCTGCCGCCTTGATGGAGCATATTATTATCTGAATCTCCGGCCTGTTCTGGAACACGTCAACGGAAGCCTGCTTCTGTATGAAATCCTGCCGTCCTGTTACCATAACCGAATCAGGGAATGCCGATTTAAGACTGTCTACGATAGAATGTGAGGAGCAGAATACGACTATTTTTCTGCCGGTAGCAATAAAGTCTTTCAGGAAATCTATTACTGGATTAACCTTGCATAATGCAACGATGCTTCTCAGCTCCATGAACTGGACGAGTGCCTTATTACGCATCTTTGCTCGTGCCTGACCTTCGCTGCACGACTTGTATGTAATAAGATACTCCTTAAGGTTTTCTTCCGCCATCTTGTAGGCTTCATAATAATCTCTCGGAGATTCCTTCTCTATGTCAATGTAGATGTCAACCCTTGTCTTGTCTGGAAGCTGTGTAAGCACGTCCTTCTTCTCACGCCTTATAAGACATGTTTCGTAGAGCTTTTTAGAAAGTTCTTCAAGGTTTTCTCCGTCACCATATCTTGCTGTGAAATAAGAATTTCCACCGAAGTCATTAAGTCGGTCCATTATGGCAAGCTGTGATATCAGGTCACGCGGTCGGTTCACTACCGGAGTACCGGTAAGTTCCATGATGTACTTTTTACCGTGAGCTATTCCGGCAATGAACTTGGACTGCTGGGCCCCTGGGCTCTTGCATCTGTGGCTTTCGTCAATGATAACAGATTTGAACAGGCTGATGAAAGGGTTGAACACTATATCTTTAAGCCTGTCACCCTTCCTGTACTTCCACACGAAAAACTTTCTCAGGCTTTCGTAATTGCAGATGCAGACGTCTGCAGTTCGCATTTGTAACAGATAACCCCATGTGGATTTTACGCTGTCGTTAAGTATAAGTGCTTCAACTCCGGCAAACTTTTCGAACTCCCTTTTCCAGTTAATCTTCAGTGAAGAAGGACAGATTACAAGGGAAGGGTAGGCACCTGCAGTATTTACGATGCCAATCGACTGGCAGGTTTTCCCCAGTCCTGGTTCATCTCCCAAGAAAAGACGTTTAAGTTCAAGTCCTTTTATAATTCCTTCCTTCTGGTATTCGTATGGTGTTATGTTGAGCTTTATAGGAATTTCCATATTTCCTTCTCTATTTGTTCGTTGTTTACGCCCTTCAGGTAGTTCTTAAGTATGTGGTTTACCGAACTTCTGTAGAACTTCTCAAATTCAGTTTCGTCCATCTTGTCGAACGCGATTGACTTAGGAATTATTACGGACTGATTGCCGTAGTGTGACACCTCGTATAGTCCAAGGTCAACCTTAAGTCGTGTGCGCAAGTCTTCTACTGAATGTACGTTAAGAGAATCTTCCAGCCATTCAGGGAAATTGTCATACGTAAGCTTAAGAAGAGCAAAAAACTTTTTATGAAACTCGTAGTTCCTTTTCTGGCCAACTTCTACAAGAACATCAGTATTCCTTTTCAGGCTCCTGAACTCCTCACGGTCGCTGTCATATTTGGGAACCAGTCCGTTTTCGGTTACTATACATAGAATCTTCATGTGACAAACAGATAGTATTTAAAGGCAAGTTCGTTGTACTTATCAAAACCACGTCTGTATACCTGATCCCCTCGTTCAATGAACTTCTTGAACACCTTGCAGTTTTTCTTGCTGATGGCATAGATGAAGTCTTTGTTCGAACCGGCAATATCCATATACCATGCGCGGCTTCTGTCCCAGTCGAAGAAGTCGACTGCTTCGTCAAACTGAGCCTGAGAAACAGCAAATGTGGTTTTAAGGTCGCCACCGAATCCTACAGAAGAAAGGAACCAGTCCCATTTGCACCGGGTAGGAAGATGATACTTGAATCCGGTGTAATCGAACTCCCTTTCTTTTACCATGAACTTCTGTGTGTCAGAGTTTTTAAGTACGTAATCAAGAAATTCATCTTTCCTGGATTCCATCAGAAGCGACTTGTGCATTTCCCTTGCAAGTGCAAAATCATCTTCCGTATACTTCACATCATCAACGGTAAGCTGGTAATAATTAACTCTGTCAGGCTCAGTTATGATTGCATCCACAAGTGAGCCGAAAGCGAATATCTTCTCTTTATCCCCGAACTGAAGCCGGGGATAAAGGAGATTCTTAAGTTCCGTAAGGTCCGAATTACTTACCTCGTTACGGTTGTAGTAGCTGTCAGGATTCATTTTGCCTTAATTTCGTCAATGTACTTCAAGTTGTCGGACTTGATATAGTCAGGATTCTGGCGGTTGGCTGATTTTTCCGCGTATGAAATCTGCTTCTTGAATACTTTTTCAAGTTCCTCCTGTGACAGATACTTTCCTTCACCAACCCACCAGTAGTTGAACAGATCAGCGTAACCCTTTGGATTCAACACCTTCACAAGCTTTTTAACCTTTACCTTGTTAGCCGGTGATGATACGCTTACTGCAGATACGGAAAACAGACTCTCCACATTGCTCTGCTTGCTTTTAAGCTCTTCTTCCTGTCTCTTCCTTTCTTCTTCGGCCTTTCTTTCAGCTTCTTTTCTTTCCCGCTCCTGCTGCTCCTTTCTCTTCATTTCTTCCTCACGTGCTGCTGCGGCTTCCGCATCCACCTGCTTCTGCTTCTCAATTGCCAGAAGCTCATTGTACTTTGATGGAAGAAGCTGCATGATGGAATCTTTCTGACCTTGTACGTCAAACTCGTACTGCTGCATCATCGCATACCCCTTGTCGATTGCTTTCTTCTGAATGGCCTTGACTTCTTCCATGCCAAGGGAAGACGGAAGCATTACTCCGAATGTGTATCCGGAAATTTCCTTTACAGGAAACTTGCAGTCGAAAGAATCAATCTGTGCGGAAACTTCGTCAAAATTCAAGTAGGTAAGTGAGGAATTGAGCGATATAAGACGGTTAATAGCCTGATTGGTGCGCTGGTTGAAGAATCCGAATATTTCCTTCTCGCACGCTTCAAGATATGAAGTCTTGTCCCTCTCAATCTGGGCCATCCTTTCGGCTTCCCTTCTTCTTCTTTCCTCTTCCTCGTATTTCTTTCTTGCGTACTGGTCACGCAGCTTCTGTGCCTTGTTGGCCGGTGTTCCGGCAACCTTCGGATCTATCATCGTTTCAAGTTGGGTGAATCCGGAACGTATCTGATCGAATAGCTGTGTTACAGGTTTTCGTCTGTCATTCATTGCAGTAATCGTAACCCTTGATTTCTTGATATAGTCCTCAAGTTGTTTGTCTATATCATCATTCATACCGCCTTCTGCAATTGACAGAAGTTTTTTACCGTATTCCACGCACGCCTGGCAGGAAACCTGATTCCTTTCTATAGCGTCAGGTGCGATTCTTGCAACTTCTACTATATCATTCTGCTGCTTGATAATTTGATTTTCCATATAGATTTATTTTTTTTGTTACACATTAGAAAGGGCTGTCAGGATTCGATGAATTGTCAATCGTAACCCCCTTAGCCATATCGTTTACCGGAGGGCCGAAAGGACGTTCATTATCTGATGGTACTGAATCTGTCTGAACTCCGTATATATCTTCCGTCTTTTCAGGTTCCGGATCCTCAGACTGCAATACCGTGCTCTTTCCGACCTTAATCTTTGGATAAGTCTTGAAAGCGTGCTTGATTGTCTTGGCAATCAGGAAACCGGTATCTATACTTCCGTCATTCGAAGTGTAAAGCTCATTAGCCTTGCATTCGTATCTCCTTTCCCTCTCATTCCATTTTTTGTTTGCTTTGGAAGAGTAACCCTTAAGACGTTCAATCTCTTCTTCAAGGAGCCAGGAATAATCTACGGAACGGTCACTACGTACTATGCGGATGAAGCATCCTATTACCTGATGACCCTTGTGAGGAAGGTTGCACTTGTACTCAACGCTTTTCTTCTCTCCGCTGACCGAACAAGAAAATTCGTCATTGTCATATACAACGATCGGATTGTCAGCATATAGAATCTGACCGGCAGACGCGCGTATGACAAGTTCACCGTAACCGGAAATCTTCAGGGTGCATCGTGTCTCGTAGACGTCCTTACCGTCAGAACCCTTTCCGATATTCACATTTCGCGGAATCAGGTATGCAGTTGCCTGTGCTACGGGTTCTACTGACAGATTATACACAGACAAGTCGATGATGCTGGTATAAATCGAAAATGCCGTGCACTTTTTAAGGTAGATGCTTTCTGAGATAATCTTCTGAAAGTTCTGTCTTTCCCGTTCGAAGAAAGCTTCACCACCTTCTCCGTGCATCAGGTTGTACACCTCTACGACTTTTTCCATTACCGCTTCGCAATCCAGAATGTTCTCTGCATTGTACTTCTGGAATTCACTTAATTTCAATGCTACGTTACTCATTTGATTTAATTTTTTGGTTTAGATAGTTCCTTAACTGGTTTTGCTGTGATTCGTCAAGAATCAGAATCTTTTCATTGAGGTAGGAATTATTTTCCTCCGGTCTCTGAACAATTACAAGATCTCCTTTTGAGGAGCTTCCGAAAAGCAGAATTGTTTTTTCTTTTTCTTCCATAAGACTGAATTTTGGTTATAAAAAAAGCCTGTCAGGTAAATCCTGACAAGCTGAAATTTCTAAGGGGAATATAAAGGGGATAATAATATACACTCATATATATTATATATCATTATCTGTAGCAATTGCTAGCATTTGCTACGTTTGCTAAAACTATTTCTTAACTTAGTGTAAATCAGATGATTATTTTAATTTTAATCTGACTTGTCTTATTCAAACTTTAATAGAATTCTATCAATTGAAAGCAACTTCTAGCAAATCTGGCAAAAGCTTGCAAATGGTAGCAATTGCTAGCATTTGCTAAGTATTTTTGGCGAAAGTGTACAGCAAACCCATTTAGCGGACGCATTAAAAAAATAATCCGCTATTGATTTCTCTTTGTCATTTTTTTTATTAACGCGTATTTACTAGCTCGCAGACACTGTCTTTTGCCGTCATCTTGCGGGACGTCTTGCGGGACGTCTTGCACGGTGTGTTTGCCATCTTTTCCACGGTGCACACTGCTTGCGCAGCCGCCGCCTGACATACTCAGACACGCATCAACCGTAACGCATTCCCAACGCATTCCCAACGCATACGACAATCAAGTGCCCTGGCGTATTCATACGCAATTCATAAAAAAATGCTTTCGATGTGGCTGATATAGGACTCGAACCCATTCACCTTTCGGTGGACCCCTTCGGAAAATCAGCCTACCTCCGCTTCCTTGGATTGGCTACGCTTATAGGGTGTACGGCTCCCTTGGTTTAGTTTTTAATAATAAAAAAGCTTTAGAAAGCCCGAAGAGAATCGAACTCTTATCTACGGAAAAACCGTTATTCTACCATTGAAATACAGGCTCTGCCGATAGTTGTGTTACCAATAAACATAAAACGGAATTAATTATTCTCACGAACGTGGACCGTCACGGGCTTGAACCGTGGACCTTCAGATTATGAGTCTGCTGCTCTGACCGACTGAGCTAACGGTCCGGTATTGAAATACATTCAGGCCTTCACAGGAGTGAGTGTATTTCTCAAACCAAAACTAAATCTAATATGAAAAACACTCATACTATGGACAAAATCTGTCCCCTTCGAAGGCTTAAACCTGTCACGGATTTCTCCGGTGGAATCTTACCACAAGGGGTGCCGCAAGCGTTACCTTGTCTTTAAGGGACATACCCAGCCATTTTTTTATAATCTAAAGCAAATTGGACTTGTTAATGTACCAAAAAGCCCGGATGCCATTACCGCGTTTCCGCTAAGCAACATTTCTTTATTGGTACACATTTTTATTTTAAGAATGTCAAAGACCGTTTTTTTATAGTCACCGGTCCGGGAATCGAACCCGGATCTGAAGTTTAGGAAACTTCCGTTCTATCCGTTGAACTAACAGGCGTCTGTTCTTGGCCGTCCTGCTCTTGCACGTTCTATTGATGCGTGCTTAAGAACGTCCCATGCGTTGCAGAATAGCTTGGCATTCTGCTTTTCGCTCTTCTTGCTGTATCTTATCTTGCCTGAATCAAGAAGCATCGAAAGCCTTTTCATTCCTCCTACAATGGATGCGGATTCGCGAAGGCCGAAAGTCTTGTCATTCATGGCAAGGAATATTGCTGTCTCATTGAGCATCGTAAAATGATTTATTGTTAAGGTATTCTCTGGCAATCTCCGCGTTTCCGGCATCATGGCCGATTTTGCAGCGTATTGATTCAAGTGCGCTGTCGCTGATTCCTTCTACTATCTCGGATGAATAGTCCTTGTGGTTGGACAGGATAAATACTGATAATGCCGCTACAACCAGTATCAGGCATGATTTAGAAATTCTGTTCATCATATTATTCAGTTTTTAATGGTATTGCAGTGATGGTTATCTTAGATTCCTTTCTGTTCAGGGATACTTTGTATTTCATTACACGTGGGTTTACTCTCCTGAATGAACATTCGTATGCAAGATTCTTTGCAGACAGACATTTGTTCGGAGGAAGCGTCCAGGTCATTGATGTGCCAGGCTCTATTTTTTTAATATCTTCTACTGTTACTCTATCCATTTTTTTATAGTTTACTAATGCAAACAGAAAAGAAATTGCTATCTTTGTATTAAGAGATTGTGTAAGTGTCTACTATGTAGCCGCTTCTTTTTTATTTGCATCTTGTTACCTACCTACTTTCTTACTTGGTGCAAATGCATAGAAATCTATTCAATAAACAATAAAATGAATAGTGAAATATTCATTATTAACATTTATTATCTATGAACGTAAAAAGTAGACTTCTCGAATTTGTCGCTTATACTAAGATTAGTAGAAGGAAATTTCAGGAAAGTATAGGAGTTTCAAACTCATACATACAAAATATAAGCGAAGGAATAGGTGCTGATGTTTTGAATAGAATTTCTATTCAATACCCTAATCTAAATACATCGTGGCTTTTGACAGGAGAAGGAGAAATGATTAAAAATATTTCCGAATCAGATTCACAAAATAACATTCAGCTTCCCGAAGTCCCGGAGGCAAATAAAAGTGAGACCGAGACAATTAAGTCCTTATTGTCTGTGATCAGTGATCAGGCTAATATATTAAAA